>JAAUXU010014749.1_pt1 | contig 42949 bp, 53 predicted proteins | sample 7278151 | NCBI WGS metagenome assembly JAAUXU01 (sample SAMN14350113, study PRJNA611818) | marine sediment metagenome | isolation source: surface marine sediment (1.8m) | place: French Polynesia: Moorea | collected 2018-08
CTGCTTCATTACTTTCTAGATGCAAAACTGAAGCACTGTAGTCAAATGAAGCTAAAAATAAAGTGTTTACAGCTTTGTCACAGGGCTGTCAAAATCTGAGCACCTGGTTTTGTACTGAACTTATGTAGTAAAACCATATTGCCATGGAGGGGGGTCAAAATTTTTTTTTGGAAAACCATTTGGCTACATCTTTACCATTTGGCATTAGGTAACAAACCTAAGATGCCCTCAGTTAAATTGCAAAATTTTCATTTTTTGACCTAGCCTACTACCGATGGTCAAAAGATAGAAGGTACAACTATAGCAAGGTTTTACCTATGGATAGTAACTTACCATCACTGAAGTCCTCTTGGCCGTGCAGCGTGGACCGAAAATCACGCTACACTTTACATTTTGATGTTAATCCCCCCGTACTGAAGTGCAATCATTAAAACATAACTTCATGTGCCATTTCTAAGTGCCTTTAAACAGAGCAGACGACGTTGATCTGGAAGTCTCTTCTTGCAGCCAATACAGACATGAAAAGTCATGGCAAACAGAACCAGTGCGAAAAAGAGTTTTCAGAATAGATTCAAATAAAGCTTTTAAATGATTTACTGAAAGAGGTGTCGAGCAAAAGTGCAACTGGTTTATTTTGGGAGTATCAATCTCTCACTTAAGAGCCATACAAGCCTAAAAATTTACCACTACAGAAGTCTTGTGAGGAGCGACTGATTCACTTTTCTCGTGCAACCTCTCACTCTCATGCATCTTACGCCTGTTTTGGTCTGACTGCGAATGTTGCCTTTTATTTGCTTTCTGCTAAATCGTGACTTCTTGACTCATATTCAATTTATAGATCTTGTTTGCAACAAAATTCCCCTACATTGACTCCAATAAAGTCGCATCTGATGCTCAAATACCACTACATAGGATGCACTTTTCCACAGAAAGCCACTTCTTGCGCAACCGTTATTGCAGCGTCCGCTACGAAATGCAGCAGTTTCCACGTAATTTTTAGACGTCACTTATGTGCTGCATCTAGTCCATCCTGGTGGGCTTGAATGTCTCCTCCAACAAATGACTTGCGCACTTGTTTCCCCCAGGGAAACACACTTAACGCAACGCAAAAGTTCTCTCCTAAATAGCAAAATGAGATTGCTTCTTCTTCACAAAAAACACTTCCCGCATTAAAAGCTTTGTGTGGTTGACACCGGGTCAAGCATTACATGGAGGAAGGGTCTGTTTCACTCGATCATATGACGTTCTGCAGCTGCAGCTTTCAAAATGTTCAATCCAATCGGTTCCACTTCTTTGACGCTCTCGTGAATTTACTTAGAAACGCACTTGACTGAAAGCTCGACGATGACTCCGGCGCCGGCGTCGGCGCCGGTGGCGCCGGAGGTGGTGGTTCCCATAGGGAGAGGAAGAAAGAGAGAGATATCTTAGCTGCCATTCTCAGGATGCTGCATCAATGAGGTGAAAATTGAAGCTGTGAACAAGGAGTGTTTGGTGTATTCTAAAGAGAAGCTTGGAGTTATTTCAACCCAAAAGACGCAAGACCTCAACTGCACTTTTCAACAGAAGAAGCCTTCGTGGAAGGAAACTCTATTTTAGTGTCTCTGAGAATTCTTTCCTGCACTTTACGCGATTGCTGCCTCGAAGCAGTAAGAGAGGAATTTTGCAATGCATCAGGTCACCCCATAAGTGATGTTGGTTTTTTGGTCGGTACTTGGCAACGCAATCTTCACTTGCGTCCGGACAGGTTCTTCACGTAACAACAAAGTAAAAAAAACAGAGTTGCCAAGAATCCAGCCCACACTTCATGGGTATCATAGAACTTCAACTATAAATTAAAGGCTCCAATAAGCATTGGATAATGGAAGTTTCAGACGCTCACACAAAGACTGCCACGCTATATGAAAGCAGTGCTACCTCAACAATAGCGAAAACATCGACGAGGTGTATGAGGAGAGCATTGCAAACATTCTGAAGTGTCTGCGACGCCTTCTCAAATTTCGACAAGGAGACTTTGGCTACCCATTGTGGCCGCCAAGATGTTGATCAAGATGTCGATCAAGATGTTGATCAAGATGTTGATCAAGATGTTGATCAAGTCGTTGCATTGCTTCTGTTGTAAGTTCTTCTACCACTGACCATGATCAAACGCCGTTTCTCGTGGGAAGACCGGACAGCGACGTTTCCTCATCGAGAGCAGTTGTCTCCCCCCCCCCCCCCCGGTGGCTCCACAAATGCTCCACACGCCAGACTCCTGAGTCGACTTGATCTCCTGGACTGCATCCGTGTCCATCTTCGTCAGATGGCAACGACAAATCAAAGCCATCTTGCCACGGCAAGTTCAGCCTGCCTCGGGGACAAGAATCCACTACTTCTACCAGAGCTTGAACTACTTCATAAAGGGGAGGGAACCCCTCGTCCCCTTCCTCGGGGGCAAGTGAAAGCACAGAAAGAATTTGATGCTTACAAGAAAGAAATAGATGCAGGCAACAGCACCAGCAGTGGCACTCAAAGACTTTCAAGATCTTTCATAAAGCCGCCCGTTGAAAGTTAGGGAAAGATCATTGTCAGCTCGTCGTGGTTGGATGAGGACGTTCGTACAGGGTTTGGTACATGACTCACATCCATGCCGTCATTGTGGAAACTTGTCTAATCTGTGCCGAACGATACTTCCAATTCATTTGAAGCGTACAAAGACTCTTCCAGGCACAAAGGGAGAGCTGAAAAACTTTGGAAATCCCTCTTAGTATTCTTTGACGGTCTTTCCCACCCGCCGAACTTCATATTCCCTACGTGGTGAGAGCTCGGGCAGGAGGAGGATACAATCTAAACACGTACACTTGTACTAATTCATTGTGTATATTGGGCAGTGCACACTTGACCGGGTGGAATTTTTTGAATGTGCAGCCCACGTTTAGTGGTCAAGCTCACCGTCCAGGTGCGCTACGCGAGTTATTCTTCTTCTCAAGTGAGTGAAAATAAGAGAAGTACAGCGCTCAAGAGTTCAATTCTCCGCCCATTTGTTCTCTTGCATTAGTAAAAAAAACACCAATTGTGTAGTCAATTTCTCCAACATCGAGCTGGAACACTGTGGACACAGCTTGAAAGGTGCAGAACGAGCGATTTGCGTGCAAAAACATATGGGGATTAAACCTGCAAACAAATTTGTCTTCTCCGTCTATCCCTTTCGGCCCCTTCGGCTGAGAGGGACAACAAAAAATCATCTCCTAGCGGAGAAGATGAAGATTTATACCAACTCCGCAGAGCGTGCAAAAAAGCAATTTGCTCATTCACACAATAATGTATGTTTCATCCGTAGGTACCAGTGGTGCAGGTGCGTTCAACCAATGTCATCTCTCCTCTTTAATGAAAAAACATAAGGTTGCTCACATATGAACTGACGAAAACGAAGCAGGGTTGCCAATTTGTGCAATCAAGAAAAAATTTCGAGAAAGTATACGGAGGGAATTTTAAAGAAGAGCAAATTTAGAAATGGAATGACTCCCGCTTAGAAATGGGAAATTTCGAAGCATTTAGAAGAAATTAGAAACTTACAAATGGAATGGCACCCACAAACAGACCTGGTTGCTGCGTCTCTTGAGAGCTATGAATTGCGGTTTTATGACAACAAGAAACTGGGCCTACAGGAACGATTCAAAGCTTCAGCTGTGAAAGGCTGTATACTCATTCCACGACATTGAGTGGCCACAATCCTTGCCGGACTTCAATGCGCTTGATTGTTTATTCTAAGGCCTCAAGGCTGAACTCATCTGATTCCTACAACACAGTCTGACGTCAGATCCAAGAGGTAGCAACCGATCTTTCACGGGAAACTGAGCTGCGAATGACAGCTACGCTTACTTCAAGGTGTTCACAATTGGCCAAATTTGTTATTTTCTAATGTTATAACTTACCTCGTATGAAGGGATCATCTGAGCTGAGGACCCACCCTATTCATTTGCTCTCTCTTACATAAACAAAACGGTTGCAAGGAACACTGGGTAAAAGAGTGAGACGCTTAAAATAGTCGTTCTTTTTAAGGGCTGGCAAAATGGGCTGATTTTAAGGGCTGATAAAAACAGTCTGTGATGTCTGTCACGTCACTAATAGCAACGGTCGCAGGAGAGGTTGCATTATCATCACAATGAGCAACTAATGTTTCCTGAGAAGTTATTTGCTGCGTCAGAAATAATCTGCTATTTTGTCAGAGCCATTTTAGTCGGTAGTTTAGTCGACTAAATCACATGTTCAAATATGCTGCAGTGAAAGACTCAGAGGGTTGCTAATTTCTTTTTTTTTGGGGGGGGGGCGAGAGGGGTAATCAGTTAATAGTGATGACATTAGTCGCACACTTTATTTGCTACGCTAGAAAATGTTCAGGGGGTCCTAAGGAGATTCGCCATGTTGTTTCTTCCAACTGAATGTCAAATCTTCATAGTCCACCCTGGATGTTGACTGATCCGCTGCACGCACTGGTCTAAGGGCAATCAGAGTGTAAAGAAAGAAGAGATTCATTCACACTGGCCTTTTCCTGTCAGCGACACAATACAATCTACACGGAGCATTCGGCGTCGACCAATCTGAGTCCCAGGTCCGCGGCCTCCATGGCCGTGGGGGTCACACGTGAGAGGAAATTCTGATGCTCACACAGGGAAATTTCGTGACTGAGCGGACGAGACAGAGGCATAACTGAGTTTCAATGTCATCCTCTCGAATTTCCTACTGATTCTAGAATTTCTCATCACGTGTGAAGCCTTTAGTCTCTCCTCGTGATCAGATACAGCGAAGTAAAGGAGGGAGAGAAAGAGAGAAAAACATGTTCTTACCCTAGATTCAGTGGTGCGACCAAACGAAGAAAAATCTTCTCCCCCCCCAAAGTGATCGCTTATTCGCTCGTTGTCTCGCCCAAGCAAACTGAGTCTCGGAAAGACCCTCTCGATGCTGCTCTTTCTCGCTCTTCTCTCTCTCTCCTCTCCTCTCTGCTTTTTGTCGGTGCCCAAAAGTTGACCGTCGGGAAGGGGCCCCAACTCGCCATTTCAGGAACAGCAGGATCTCCCCCCCCCCGCCCAAAAAAAGGCGACCCAAAATGACACCCCCAAAAATTGATGAATGTGACGTGCTCGCGACAGCGGCGCACATGGGTCATGGGCTGGACAATCCAGATACTCACGGGAAGGAATGTTTTTGAGTGCAATAAGAGAGCGTCAACATTGTGTGACGCATACTTTTTCTTTAAGCGAGGCCTCAATGTGCCCCTCCCCGCATTAATGCGGCCTAGAAAGCTGTCCTGCACATGTGATTTTCTAATATGATTCTCCACTGTTTATTCTTATCGTTGCAGACACCGCCTGGAGATCGCCGGCGGCCTCGGGCCCAGCGCAGGCTTGGTCTGGCGCATCGGGGTCATGGGCGAGAACGCCAAGCCCGAGAGAGTTGCGCTGGCGCTGAAGGCACTCGAAGAAGGACTGGCGAGTCAGGGATGGCGTCAAGGAGCAAAGATGTGATCTAAACACACCTTTGTGTGCAGTAGTGCAGTGTTCAAGCTAAATACAAAACACATCTTAAGTACGCACTGACTTACTCTGAGTACTGACTTTAAAACTGTACGTTTCGACAGCTTTCTTTTCGGTGCGCGCTGCACAGTTCATATGCAGGGCGTCTCATGAGTCATTGTGTGCTTTCGTACTTGTAAAGTGCACAACGACTCATGAGACACCCGGTTGGAGAGGTTCGTACACCCATAAACACACAGAAGCCTTGCCGCAAACAACTTGTGTTTCCTAAAGAAATGTGTTGTCATCCATTGAGCACAGTACAGGGTGCGTCATAACTTGTAGAACTGGCCAAAGTACCTATGGAAAGAAAATGAGCGCAAACGGAAAATATGCAACACGGCTTCGTCTTGTCCACCACCTGGAAGCAGCTGGCCTTGTGAGGGATAGTTTGTCTCAAATTAAATTATGTTCGGGATGAGATGAAGGAAATGGTTCAAGAATTACTTTCACAAAATTAAGTGTGCCTTAATAATGTTTCACAGAGAATTCTATTAGGGCCAAAAGGTTGGGGGCACTAAACAAAGTCCTGTAATTACGTACTCGGCATAAAGTATACCTCAGTTATGCCTCCCAGAGACCTACTTAGCACGGAAAGGGTGAGTGGCTGCACCATTTTTGGAGCACACCGTACCTTAAGTGTGAGGTGACTAAAACCATCTCCAGGTGATGCTGATTCAAAGTACACCTGCTCAGGATCTTATGGTGCAGAGATATTGATTCGGGTGGTTACAGTGAACACACCCATACACGCTGGGAATTTCATGCACCCTGCGTACCCATTGAGTTTTGATAGCCAGATGCGATATCTTTGAGTAGTACAAGTGGACGTAATGTGCTGAAATTGTACTCTGCAGGGCTTTTCTCTTAAGGTAGAATAAAGGTTCAACGTCGGCTTCCATCCACCAACAACCGTGATTACCTGTTTTAGCCCATTTGTTTTTTATGTGTACCGTTCTGCGCCGCACTGCACGGCTGAGCTGTGCATTAACAGAGAAAGGAGACCTTGAGTGAATACATGCACCTTGAACAAAACAGCGCAATAAACATTAATTGACAAAAGTGGCAGATCAATTGCTATCACGACTATTCACCTTTTTCAAAGCAGACGTACACAAAAACAGGTACAAATAATTTTCGGAATTGTTTTTCCCAAAATTTCATATCCCCTCAGGTGTGTGACACATACGCTAATCGTCGCAGTTCTTGTTTTGGATCAATGAACAACAGAAAAAGAATTGAAATATCATTTTTATCTTTAAACTTGTGAGTATTTTTGTAGTTAACTGTCGTCCTCTCATGCGTTGGTTCGTGTCTGTCCAATGTAAAACCTGGACAGACAGACAGGCCGACAGACAGACACTTAAATACGGCCCTAGTGCTTCATATAATCTAACTAGCGCTTACGCGCTCCCTACTTCGTTGGGTAGGAAATAATATAAAGCGCTATATGTGTGTGCGCGTCTGACAGGCTTGCATACAGCCCTCGGCGTAAATATTTTCCGCAGGCTTGACTTCGCTTCATGCTCTGTTCTGAAGCTCATAGAGGTGGAACCTGTGGATGTGATTCTTGGGCACAATGTTGAGTACAGAGGTTCAAGGTCGAGGCTGCCCATTTCGGTGCTAGATTGCTCCGAAGGAGGCCACTGGGACTACGCTACTTGTGAGGATGGAAATCTGGTCTGCATTCTCTATTGCTCACTTTCGCATGAGGGTGGAGAGGGTTGTATGTTCTGATGGAGGTTATAGTTAAGGCCACAACAGTTGATGCCACATGTGATCTACGTCACACGTTGCTCCAGAGTGCTGTCCTTAGCAGCAGCAAACGTAGTAGTTCAGATTGGCCTCAGAAGTAGCGAGAAATGCATTCCAGAGCTTAGCACACCAGGTTGCACTCCTCAGCAGCAGCAAATGTAGTAGTCCAGATTGACCTCAGAAGCAGAAAGAGAATGAGGGTAAGATTTCCCAACTGTCACCGAGGTGTTTTGTCTATATATCAATGTATCACCCTGTCGCGCTTTTTTTTGTCCCCCCCAAAGGACCTATCAACCTTTGTCCCGGACGATCGGGTTTTGCATGCTTGCGCATGGCGCCAAAGAACCCGGGGAGTGAATCCCTCTAGAAATGATGGGCCTGGGGGCTAGGATGTCCCATGAAAATTTAAGTCAATTTCGTTGACGTCTGCCCCCAAAGGAAGCCAAATTTCCAGGCTCTTTGGTGCGCTACCCTGTCCAGTTGGTCTCCTTTTGAGCCCTCTAGCATCAAAATGGACTGTCTTGACATTGAACCTCTGCACTTGACATTGTGACCAAGTTTCACATCTACACGTTCCACATCGAAATTCCATCTTAACTCGCTTCACAGTGCGCGACACCATCGAGGGTCAAAACCTAACAACCTATTTTTACTTTGTTTCTTGACCTAAACCACCAAGATATGTCTTGCATACTTATGAAAATTCCAGGAAATGCACAAAATCATATCTGTCAAAACTATAATCAAGAAAAACGTTATACCATATTTCATTCGTACGCATCAGAAGAGTCACTAAAAGAGTCCCTCTCACTGCATTCATCTTCGGTCTTCATCTCTTTCCATCTCCTCCAGGTATTCATACAAAGTCTTCTAATGCTTGTTGGCTTTTTTGATGCAACCTTGACCGTAATGGGTTAAGAGCGTCTTGTGTATGATTGAAAACAAATGTTTTGTCCGTGTACTGATGGCTAATCTCACCTTCAACAATAGCCCAACTGCACAGTGCTGAATATACCATTCATTACCTTAGTAATTTCACTACTAAGTACAGGCAATCTGGAAATTCGTTCCTAGAAGACTAAAAGTTACATCAATTTCTGGTGTTTTAAGTTTTGGCCATCTGAAAAATTACAGCAATTTTGCCCCTCGATGGTGTTGCTCACTGTTAGCTTCGAGAATTTTTGAGCACGTTCGTGAACAGTTCGAGATCGATGCCATAGTTAACCAAACTAGCCCATCACAATGTGTCCGAGCCTCAGTTAATCAGGCCACCAACATCTATAATCCCTAATACCCTGACCTTGTTCCTGGCCTCCCTACTGGAAAACTCATCACAGCAGCTGTGAGAGACCTCGAGCATGAAGGCATTCACTGATCATCATCGTCATCTCCCTCAGGCTCTTCTCACTCCTCTCCGGACCAAAACTCCTGACGAGCTGCTTTTGGTGTCATGGTCATTAGTCCACTCTGACGAACCGCCAAAGCTTTCCCATTGAGCCCAGATTCGCACGTGTGCACATGCCAGTTCGTTTAGACGTCGTGAGCTTGACTGAGACAGGGCTCTACTCAAAAAAGGCGTACATCTTATGAAAACTTCGGCCAAATTGTCACTGTCCGTTACCGATATTCTAGATATCCTGATTCTTTTCTCAATTCCATTCTCGGTGGATGATTCTTCTGTGCATTTCCTATTGGAAAATGCTTTTGCGGAGATAAAACTTTTTTCACAGACCAACGTTGCTGCCGAAGTAATCCGTGCCTCATGCATCAGTGTCCCAAAGCGACCCCGCGTGCAAAAAGGCATGCATATTGAGCAAAAATGGGTACAGTGTGGCCAAATCAAGTCTTGATGATCGAAGTTTCATGTATGGAAAGGCTCAGTCGTTTATGCCTGCTGTGGGCAGCTGTGAGCGTGAGAGACACCAGCATCGGTCACAGCCTGCAGATCTTGAGCACAAAGTCCTCACGCGTGTTCTTATTCCATGATTTTGGCCTCGAGATTGGAGAGAAGGTCGACAATTCTATGCGGGTTGGCATTGCAAGGCCATTTGACTAAATCAAGTGTCTATGGCTTGGCCTTATTGCTATACTTTAAGTTCTTCCTTCATTCAAAGACTTATGGCGCACCCCGTACATTGATTGCACATCCATCAATTCATTAAACCAGTGAGCAGATAGTTGGGAAAAAAAGGCTAGGTGAGTCTTGGTTTCTAGACCCTCACGACCCAATTTTCTTATGCAGGAATCCTTCATCGACTGTGCTTTTAGGGTTTTGCTTTTTGTGCAAGTACCGGGTGTCTCGTGAGTCACCGGTGAAAAGGAGCTGTGCACAAAGACTCACGATACACCCGGGAGGACTGGTCGAAGATGCATCTGGCACGAGGCTACCGGTCGAGGCTGCCGGTCGAGGTTTCCGATCAGCCCCTTCTTTCCGATAGGTCGTTGCTTCTTCTTCTGTATCACAGAGCTGGATTTGAATGAAAAAAGACCTACATTTCCCATCGTTCAAGACGTTAGTTTTTGAGTAACTCTTCCTTTGCCAACAATTCTAACCTTACCAATCATTGTTAGAGCAAATCAGAATGACGACGGATTTATTTACTCGACATTAAGGTGGGGAAATTTTAGGTGACTGTAAGCAGATTATGCCTGCAACTGGCGTGTACTTGTAGAATGCAGCTGCTTGCTCTATTGGAATGGGCATCACCACAGCTCCTGTTGCTCGTGGAAGGTATTTGCGATGCAAATGCTCTGTTGACAGAAGTGCAGTACCTTCTTCAAATGCTTCTTTGCTTTCTCTGACTGTCGCTAGAAGTGCACAGAATCCCTTTTGTTTCGGAAATTGGACTCAAAATTGCATATTTCGAGTAAGTCTTCTTGCCGCAATCGGCTTTCTTTATCCTTACGTGTGTGACCATAATATCAAATACAGAGAAGCACGAAGGACGACCCCAGGTGACCGTAATGCGAGCTCAGGACCGGACCCTCTTTTGCCAGCCGTGCTGTACATGAGATCACTCTTGGTGACTCCCTGGACGATGCTGATGATGGGCACCATCCGCTTGGCGCTGGCGCACGACTACTTTTGGCTGTCGATAAGCAAAAGGATTAAGATTGCGCACCGGCCATTTCTCCCTGCACAAATTGAGTTCCCCATGGGCGCAATTTTCTGTGTCCTGGTGAGGTTGCCCTTGCCCGAGGCGCCGACGTCGTCTGTGGAGTCGGAGAGGTTCATCACTGCGGAGTCACTAACATCTGTACTTCTTTCATCACCACGGCGCGCGGCATAAAGGATGTCATCAAAGGCTTGGGGAGGATGGCCTCTTTTGTGACGGCTTTCACAAGATGAGGCAGGCCAAGTCACAGTCTCTCCCGTATTGAGCTCCAAGGTGATATCATGATGAGTAAGTCAGGTAATTAAAGGGCAATCAAGTCAACTGTCGCATCCACACTTTCAATGCCCGACACTTAATGCTCGGTTACTTCGGTCCGTTGGGTGTCTTCCGGTGAGACAGCTCCTCAAATGACCTACAGGGTGAGTGAAAAAGAGTCGTGCGTCGGACACAACGGAAGTCCAACAAGAGAAAGGGTTGCACGGGGAGGAGACGTGACCATGGACAATGGAGGCAAGGAGTTGTAACGGAGACTCATGCAGCACGTGCGGTAGCAGCTCCAAAATGTGTCTTATGTTCACCTCCACTTAAGAGGACAGTCTTATACTGTACCGCAAGACCAATCAGAAAAGTCTTCTATGTTATTCTAGGGACTTTGTCAAGAGGCACTGTTCTCTTGAGCCTTTGCACAAGTTTCGTCATACAGTGGAACACACTTAACCTCGAGGAATTTGGGAAACCGCACTGGGCTTCTTACACAATGATTGACCTGCGCAACAGCATCTTTCCTTTCTATCCGGGGAATCTTTTGCCGAGTAACGACTCAATTTTGGTCAGTTCCTGCGACTTTTACAACAAAAGGTGTGTAGAGGACACACTTGGCTTTCGCAGCCATTGATGTAGTGAAGATTCTCCATGTAACGATGGCATTTTGAATCATTGGAGCACAGCATTGCAGCTCCTGAGACGTCGAATTATTTGTCTCAGGATCATCACCATCATCTTTTTATTCTTCATCTTTTTGGATTCCAGGTAAGATAGGCAGAACCTTGCCAGTTCAGCTGGGCAATTAAGCGTGTTGCCCGGGTAATTAAGCGTATTAATTTTCTTCTGAAGGTGCTGGGGACCAATGAAAACGGGGCAATTACCCGTTTTGGGCGATTAGCCTCTGGGCGATTGAGCGTGTTCCACTGCCTAAGAAAAACGTCGACTGATCATCAGACTGTTTTGGCATATGAAACGCCAGATGTCGCTATATCGTCTCAGCATGCATCATGCAACCTCAGGTCTCGCCCTCTAGCGGCCGGCGATGCACATACCCACCATCTTTCGTCCGGTCGGCATCTGGAAGGGGCTGAACGGGCGGGGGGATCAGGTCGAGGGCGGCGGCCACAAAAACGCTTGCCGAGTGCCGGCAGCAGGAGGAGAGGAGACGCCGGCAGGCCAAGGAGGTCTTCTTCAACACCTCAGTCAGGGAATCCAACTGACGAGTTTCGTCGCTGTCCCAGGTCTCGGACGTCCGGACTGCGACCCACACGTACTCGTTCTTGCCGCACATGCCAGGGAAGATCCAGGACGACCTATGTACAAGAAGCTCTTTAACGGATGGCGAAGTTTTGCACACTCGAGCGAGTCACTGGACCTCCTTGTCTCCACTGGCGACGGGGCGGAGTTGGCCGGGCCCAGGTTGTTCTTCCTCCCGCCGCTCTCGGGCCGGGGTAGCGCCAGTGCCAGCACTGTATGCAGCGGGATTGAGCCCCGCAGGCAGGCAGAGAACCTTTTGCTTTGCATTGCATAGCTCATAGCTGTGCTCTCTCGTCCGAAGCCTGGAAGGCTCGTCCGCCTCTCCCCAACCGCAAAAACAACCTCGCGAAACTCGGCTCGAGAGGCGAGGTCGGCCGAGAGGGAGGTCGCGTCAGTCAGGAGAACACGGGCGCCGACTCCGTGCGAGAGACCAGGGGATCCGAGGAGTCGCGGACTTGGGAGGCGCCTCCTCAGTGCGACACCCTTCTTCCCCTACCCACGAAATCGAGTATTCGTACCATTAAGGACCGTAGAAATATCGGTTCGGGTCCGGGGTTTGAGGGACGGGGCTGCCCATCCCCCTCCCTCCCCTATCCGGCAAAATATACGGGCGCGACTTGAGTTTCGGGGCGACCGCCATGCCCAACAAAGATAAGGCGGAGGAGAAGACCTCCCCAGGAGAAGACCCCGACGAAGGACAAGCTGTGGCCGCGGAAGGTGTTAAACTGGAGCCTATCGGCCCTGGGGCGGCGGCCACGTCTTCCACCTCATTGCTCAGCTCATCTGTAGAGAGGCAGCCACGCGGCATATCGCGTCGTGGCGGAGGCGGCCCTCGGCCCGGCTGCAGCAATTCCACCGCCGCGTCCTCGTCGCCACAGGTTCACCGGGATTCTTCTGGCGGCTCGTCGACCGACAACCGCGAGATGGTGGGCGGCTGCTGTGTCTGCTCCGACGAGAGGGGCTGGGACGAGAATCCGCTCGTCTACTGTGACGGGCCAGGCTGTAATGTCGCCGTCCATCAAGGTATTAAGAGACGATCAAAAAGCACTTTCGGTAAAAAATTTTTCTAGATACTCCTACCTAAGATCAAAACTCTTGACGACACCTTTGCCTTCCTCTTTTCCTACGTGCCTCTGCTCACTTCCCCCAATCCCCTTCCAACCTTTTGTGTTATACGAGTCACAGTACTCATATGTCTATACATCTATGTCAATGTGAATCTATCTATACATACATAATTATATTTGCTACCTACAAATACGTTTTTAATGCAGCTTGCTACGGCATCGTGTCTGTCCCTCGCGGACCCTGGTTCTGCCGGAAGTGCGAGACCACCGAACGATCTGTGCGAGTGGTGAGTTTCTCCTGTCCCCGGTGATAGAAGAACTTTTCCAAACCTTGAGCGTTTGCTCTGTGTTTCAGCGTTGTGAGTTGTGCCCCAGCCGGGAAGGAGCGCTCAAACGCACCGACAACAACAACTGGGCTCACGTGGTCTGCGCCCTTTACATTCCCGAAGTCAGGTTCGGCAATGTCTCCACCATGGAGCCAGTCATACTAAAGTTGGTGCCGCACGAGAGATATCTGCAGGTAATGCAAAGTCCTGCCACAAGCAAAATATGACGCTTACTGACGAGACACTTCCTTGCAGGTGTGCTACCTATGCGAAAGCCAGGGTCGTGAGAGCAAGGCCGCTACTGGTGCATGCATGCAATGCAACCGTCAAGGCTGTAAGCAGAGCTTCCACGTGACGTGTGCCCAAAGCGCCGGCCTGCTGTGCGAGGAGGCAGGCAACTACATGGACAACGTCAAGTACTGCGGATATTGCGAGTATCACTATCAGAGAATCGTAAGTACAGATGCCATTGATTGAAATTGCTTCTTTCTTTGCTCATCTTCAGCGTTGCTCCAAGTGGTTTCTCTCATCATGAGCGACGTCAGCCTCTTCGTTCTTATTTCTAGAGCTCTTAAGGCCAAGTGCTTTTAACTCAACATTTTAGTGACGGCTGATGGCGATGGCGAATCTATAGGCAGATTCAGTTCCTGGAAGATTGAACGTGTGCTGTTTTCCTTCTTTCTTTTAGAACAAGAAGGTGGTCAAAACGATTCCTGCTTTCAAGCCGATCAAGATCTCCAACAGGGACTCTGCTAGCCCAGATACCAGTCCAGAGAAGAGCCACCACGGACATCACCATCATCATCGCAGTGGCGTTGAAAAGTTCTCTGCCGAAGCTTCCAATAGCTTGGGTTCGTCCTCGTCGAAAAGGAGCAAAAAGGGCAGGAGCGGGAAAACTTCCGGGTCGTCGTCCTCTTCTTCGTCCTCTTCTTCCGGAGAGATCAAATTGGAAGCTCCGAAATTTGTGGTAGAATCTTCCACGTCCAGCCAGCAATCGTTTATGGCCTCCTCCAAGCAGGCTCAGAAAGACTCTTTGGATCATCAGTCGTGGACTCACGCCACTGTGCCGAAAGAGGAGCCCGAGGACATTTCTTCGGACGACAAGCCACCGGTGGTGCTCAAGTTCAGTAAGCAGGACAACGGCACCTACTACAAAAAGGACGTGATATCGCCCTCTTCGTCTTCATCTCCTTCCCATGCGTCTTCCTCTGGTGGATTGGGGTCCAAGAGAAATCAAAAGGATCGTGAGCATGGAGGAGGATCCTCTTCCAAGCATTACCACCACAAGAAAGACAAGAGGAATAGGGAGCCGCTAGACGCTACTTCGGCCGAAAAGGACTCTAAAGTGGAGGCTGACAGTAGTAGCAATGGCAATGACGACGCATCGACCTCAATAGCCCCATCCGCTGCTGCGCCCGCAGTAGCGTCGGCCTCATCTAGTGAGGCCGCAACCTCTTCTTCCTCTTCTGCCTTAAACAGCGTAAGCAAGTCGCAAAAGTCTTTGAGCCGGTCAGCCTCGCCCAGCAAGGAAGACTCCTCAGCAGTCGACTTCGGAGCGAAGGTAGAGTCCATGGAGATCGACCTGTCCTCCTCCGCAGCTACAACAGCTACAACAGCTGCAACAGCTGCGGCAGGTACTGCGACCTCTGGAACTCCGTCCGTCTCCGCTCAGCTGGCCAGCATTAAAACGACTTGCACAGTCTCGATTGACAAATCCAAGGTCGACTTGAAGCACTTGCGCCTGTCGGATTTTAGAGACTCGCTTAAAACCTCAGATAAGACGCTCCAACAACAACAGTCCAGTGGAGGAGTTCAGCTGACTGAGTTGCCCAAGACCGAAGACTCCGGCGAAAAGAAGTCACCTGTAGACTTCTCCAAGGCGGAGGCGGACACCAGTTCCAAAGGGGTGACTATTACCGCGGCTGGTCAGGAAGGGGCTGGAACTTCCTCCGGCCGTGTAGGTGAAAGTGGTGACACTAAGAAAAGTGAAAGCAATGCCGCTGGTAGCAGCGACGGTGGAGTTACTATTGAGCAGGTGCCGTCATCGCACCAGACGTCACAGCAGCACAAGGAGGAGTTCATCATCAGGTAAGCACGAAAGAGAACATAGGTGCTCGAGTGTTTACAGGTCAGCACATGACAATGTTTTCATACAGCCCTACTACGGGGAAGATGCCCAGAATCTCTGCGTCCGGGAAGCGTATTGGGCGGCCACCCAAGAAAGGTCTCCACGTATCAGTGAGCGCCATGGGGGCAGCAGCTTCTGGAGGAAATTCGGTCAGCGGTGGGATGGAGGGACATCCGCTGAGACAAAGATCACCCTCAGACCTTAGTGATTCCCAAGCCAAGAAGAAGAGGAAGTCTCAGAACAAAAGGTATCTCCGACTGATGTATTCCATGGAAATGTGATAACTGAAGTGGTACCTTCAACACCTCGTCCTTGAAAACAAAGTTCTCGTGCAGTAAGCTGTGAACAAAATATTGCAGACCCATCAACGGAGCTGACAGCGCCAGCTGGATGCTGGGATCCACATTGAACCCGTCATCCGCCATGGCCAAGGAAATGACGCAGGCCCTGGAGGACGAGATCAAGACCCACTCGGCTTATGACCAAACGAAGGACAAACATTATCTTGGAGTGCCAATGCCATGGAGAAAAAGAGCGGTAAGCGTACCGATGGCACTTCCTTCGCAACGCATACGTATCTTGCCAGACAGAACAGCTTTGCTACTTTCTTGCCGTCCACATGCATCTCCACCAAGTAGGAGGCGTAGTTGTTCTTACCTCAGTTGGGGCCTTTGATCGTAGGTTAGCTTCTCGACAAGCTACAGAGGTCAGACAGGGTAACTCACTGTTCTTGCTCCAACTTCTCTGCTTGAAAACTGATTCAGAGAAAAGTATCCCGCCGGAAATTCCAGTCGCATGTATGTCATCAGTCGCTTTTCTTGCAGAGATCTCCCTCCAGTGCTCAATCCTCTTCAACCAACGATTCATCTTCCAAGTCCCAGCAGCCTCAGACGTTGGAGGAGTTGTTGGAGAGACAGTGGGAACAAGGGAGCCAGTTTCTAATGGAGCAAGCCAGCCACTTCGACAGTAAGACCATGCATACCCTCATCATGTTTGCGGTCATATATGTACGTATGAAATTTTCTCTGTTGCAGTCGCCTCTTTGCTCTCGTCTCTGCATCAGTTAAAGGAAGAGAACGTGGAGCTGGAGGCTTCAGTTGACAACCTCGTCCAGCGCAGAGACCATCTATTGGCGGTGAGGGCCAGGCTTTTGGCGCTATCCTCACTGAGCAGTACCACTGGCGGTCCGATCTCATCGACACCGGAGCGCCAACCGCCTGCGCAAAATGGGCCGCGCTCGACGCCTCAACAGAGAAACTCTTCCTCGGCCACAGTCTCTCCTGTCTCCATTCAGAGAGCTTCCTCTTCGTCGTCATCTTCCAGGTCTGAAATGCCGCGATCTCTTCCACCCGGTGCGGCTCCTGGTCCGCTTCCTCCTCCCCAGCAGCCTCCTCCAAGCAGTCGGCAACAGCAGCCCATGCATAGTCCTCGAGACAACCGAATATCTCCACGCAGCGGCAGCCATCTCATGGAAAACGGCCTAGACTATCATCACCACCAACAGCAATATCACCAGCAGCAGATGGCGGTGGCTGCTGCGGCCGCGGCCGCCGCAGCCGCCGCAAGAGGCGGTGGCGACCGCATGTTACCGGCACAATTGCTGGCGGTGGCGTCAACTGCTCCGTCAACGATGCCTGCACGACCAGGCACGACAGTCGGAGCTGCGGCATCTGGTCTTCCACCCCCGCCTCCTCCCCCGAGACAGAGTTCCTACCCTCCGGGACCCCCGCCTGTGAATATGATACAGCCACAGAGGCATAGTGGCCTCCAGAGCTCTCAGATGATCCGCGGTCCGCCGCCTGGACCGGCTCCTCATTACCAAAACCAGCCAGCACTTCCATCTCATACCTCCGCTGGCCATCAGGGATACCACATAGTCTCCCCGCCACCGCAGCAGCAACAACAGCAGCAGCAGCAATCTCACGGGGCCGCAGTGGCGTCCATGGTGACACTGGACAGATCATCTCACCAGCACCTGAGAGCCCCTCAGCAGCAGCACATACGGATGGAGAAAAGATGACCACTTGAACAGGAATATCGTTCCTTTTTTGTGAGAAAAGGTGATGACTAGTTGACCTCGATCAAGGCTTTGTTGCATGGCCCTACGAACTACATGGTGTGCGAGTGTCTTGTGGAGACACAGCATGCTAAAGTCCCACACCAACTTCTCTAATATTTACACAATAGGATGAACTTTCAGTTCGTGCACACAAAGTAATAGATTCATGTTATCATAAGCAAAAGAAAAAATTAGTTCATGAACTTGGTACGAATTTGCTCATCTGATAAGTATTAAGTGACAGCACCGTCAAACAACCTCTGTGTTTTGAGTGACATCAAACTGTAGTTTTTTAGTGTGAACGTGTGTGAGTCTCAGTTTTTCTCCGATGTAATTTCATCGAAATTGGCATATGACGATTCCATCCATAAAGGATGGAATAAAAATGTTTTTAAAAATTTTAATCATTACACTATGAACTGTGTGGGTAAAAAAAAACACTGATCAAGATGAAGACTGAAGAAGTAAAATGCCTCATGTCTCATACACATGAGCTTCCTCTGTGTACCCCATGCTGCTTATGAACAAAAGCTTTGTCATCTTGTAATACTGCTATGCCCTCAAAACAAAGCTTAGTTTTACTGTGTTCAGTTCAGTAGAGAAATAAAAAAAGATGAAAGTCTGCAAGGTCATACCTACAGTTCAAATGGGCCAGTGTAAGTGTTCCCTTGACAAACTTAACTTTTCTGCACCCAGCGCACAGACACAGGAAAACTCCACAAAGTAAGAACCCTTTATTGTCATGACAATTTAAGTCGCCACTCTTAATTTTGGTCCATGCACTCTTCCTTATCTGCCTTATCCATGTGACACTCGCCCTCAGTCTCTCCTAATTTACTGTTCTGCTCCGTGGAGTCTTCCTCGTCCGTGCTATCCACAGCTGACCAGTCATCCTGTTCCTCATCCTCTTCTGTTTGATCATCTGGTCCAATTTCAGTCAGCAACTCATCAATGTGGTCTAGCTGCAAAAAGATAAGTGTAAGTGAGTCGACATTAGTGTGACTGACATCAATTATTAAAGAGCAAAACGTGGCTCGAAAGCTTGAAGAATCCTTGCAGACCAGTTTCTTACCAACTCAACATCGTTGGTGGGATTCACCCCATTGACCCTTTTTGCCTTGGACAGATAGAACCGCGCATTTCCATTGTAGCCTTCCTCCTCTTGCCCCTCTTGTGATGCTCTGAGGTGATTCAGCCAGCCCAAGAGGTACCACGTTTCTACCACTTCATCATCTTCTTCCAGAAGACCCTCAAGCACCTGCAAAATGCCATTGAAAAGAGCAGTGCCTATGAATTTGGTCAGGTCAACATTGCGAAAAATTGAGGGGTCCTAGAGCAAAAGCGGATGGCAGTTCGATTTCATAGGACAGTTATATAGAGTTTATAGGACAGACCATAGATTTCCATGGAGGCGTGAGCAACTTCTCTTGCTTTAGTTTAGACAAAAGTTATGGCCTTACAAAGTTTACTGAGTGGGCATCCAAAATTGATCAATTGTGCCCAATCTTCGGTCTCAACTTTGTATCGCTACCTTAAAGAAATGAGTCATACTCTAGCAAAAGTCCATATCGGTTTAGTTTTAAAGGAGACTATTAGCCTTCCATAGAGGGGCAAACTACTTCTAGAAGTAGCTCCATCCAGTCAAAAGTTATGACCTTCAACGGTGACCACACACAGGCAGGAAACAACGGCATTTTTGCTGTCAGAGCAATTGCACAGTAAGTAAAGATCCAACTCCCTTCACAGAATAGCTTGGTGTGAAAATCGTAGTAGTCAGATCTTAGTGAAAACTTTGGGTGCTTCTACAACAGATTCAGGAGCAGTGAGTTACAGCATAAGACGATCAAAGATATCTGGCTTTTCAATAGAAGTATTAGTTTAAAAAGTATGTTGCCATTTTTTTTGCTTTTGTCTTCTTGACTTTATGGTGAGAAAGTGGGTGATCCTTGAGCAAAAGCGCACAAAATTTTGCGCGCAAGAGTCTCAAGGTTTAGATAGGGGAGACAACCATTTCTATAGGCGAATCAAGTCAAACGTTATGAATGATTGAATGATGTCAGCCGAGTGTGCGTTCTTACGTGCGCAACCCTGTTTGCAGGCACAAGTACGACTGCACCAAACAGATTAAACTTACCTTGGTTGCCTCTTCCCACATCTCCATCTCTATGAGCATTCTGACTAACGCGATCCTGGTGCCATAGTGGAGTGGACAGACCTCGACAGGATCGACACTCCCAGCAGTCTCTTGCTTGTTGTCCAAGATTGCCATGTATTTAGGAAGCCATAAAGTTAGACTGTGCGACAAAACCTCCTTGCATTCCTTAAAAACATTTGTTAGTTGAACATGGCTCAAGTAGAATACTTTTTGTCGTAAATAATGATGTTTCAAAAGCTTGATATCCTCCACGTTAGTAGCTCGTCCAGTGGAAAGCTTGGAGTCACTATCAACAGCTCGTAGGATTATATCCAATAGCTACCTGGAAGTTCTCTCTGATGAGAAGGTATCTGGCCTTCGTCTGCCATGCCTCTGGGTTTATATTGTCTGCCTCCAGAGCCTTCTCAATGGTGCCCTTAACCTCTTCCTCAGCTTCTTGTTCATCACACAGATCGGTCATGAACAGCTCTGCACAGGCGCAGAACGCATTGGACATTTCCCGAGAGATATCTACAAGCAAAGCTGGGTCAAGAATGTATCACAGAAAGTAAGACATGAAGTGTGTTAGAAATTCTTCCACTAACACTAGTGTCCTGAACTCTCACCTGCCCCTTCCTTGTCAGTTTTGTTCTTCATGATTTCAATGCCTTTTTTGTACAGCTGGAGAGCTTCCCGACCACTGAACAACTGGGCCAGGGCCAGGTACTTTGTGTAACCCTCCTCAGGTGCGACAGTTATAGCACGGCCCAAGTAGTGACGAGCATTTTCGCTGTCGCCAGCCTAAAAAGTAAATACTTTTTAATTCATTGCCAGTGTAAGTTCAATGATTGCTTCTCACCTCAATGAACAATGTAGCAGCCAGCTCCAAAGCTCTGACGTCATCTGAGTTTGTCTCCAAGGCTCTCTGGACAAACTTCTGGGCTAGTGAGTACTCGTACTGGTCCACCAACTCCTGGGCTTTGTCCAACAGCTGCTCAAGAGTGTACTTGGACTCCGGGGTCTCCTTCACAGGCACTGCAATGAAGTATAACAGGGTACTGAACAGAGACACTAACCTAGGTACTCATTCACCTTTCTTCTTAGCTCGCTTCTTTGCCTTCTGGTTCTTTCCCTTTGGCCTACCCATCTTGCCCAAGTACGTGGAATCAGTGTTGATGCACTTGGACAACCACACGTTGCTGGCCAAGGTGAAAAATATTTAGGCGAGGGCAGGCTAGGGATGGAATAACACTGCGTTAAGCTTGAATCACTAGTACGATGGCCGCCACAAACAGTTGGTCTGCCTTTCTGGTGCACATCTTCACACCCTGTGCTCCAGCTCGAGTGCATAACCACATGCAAAGTGTTTTCTTCATATTTTTTTGCTCCATTCATAGGTTTCTTGAAATAATGTCACAACACACGTTTCTCTTTTAAGACCACACGATAGCAACCTTGTGTTATCGGTGACAACTTGTCAATGAGATGCTGTCCAGCCTAGGCAGCCCATTCTGCCTGCAGCGGCCGTAGTTGCCAACACGAACGGAACTTTCAATTCTCGTACAGCTCAGCATTGCATTTACCTCTAAACAGTGCTAGTATCAGAACCAGAAAGAACTCTGATTAGCACATTATGTAGCCCGTAAAATGACAGTGGAATGCTTTAAGGTTGCTCAGTGCTTTGACAATAAAAATGCTCACAACCTTGCGCTCTCGAGCTGCTTTGAACCCTAGCTGCAACAGCCCGAGTCGCACATGGACATAACATAAACAAACGTGTTTGCGCGGACTTTGGGCTCTTTAGAATGGGAACTTTTCCCGTGTGCCGGCACTTAGTAGAATGAGGAATGAAACAGAATTTGTCTGTATGAAGAAAACGCTCGGATTTGCAAATTTTCTAACACGAATAAATGTGTTTATTTTGACGCCGGGACGCTGTAGGGAATAAAGCAGCTGGACAGGACAAAAAAGACAACAAACGCACATAAAATAAGGGAACTCAAAGTTCGTTCTCTTCACACTGTGACCGTGAGTGTGAAGATTCCTCTGTTTGACTCAAGACGGTCATCTCCGAACAGGTCCGCGTGGTCCCCAGCCTGGTCGAGGTACTTGTGCCCAAGTCACGGGTCAGGTCCTAGCCCCCCCAGCCCCCCTCCCCCCGACGCCGAACGCCAAAGTTAACGAGACGCAGGTACCGCCGCGAGGACATTGTCACAGCGTGTCTTATTGTTCTGTTTGAAGGAGATGTAGCTGGCAGTGAAGGAGATACCACGGTGAGTGTCTTTTTTGACCTTGCAGATACCATGGACCAAGATTCGCCCAAGTCATCCCCTTCATTGGATGTCGTTGAGCGAGATGTTCGGCCAAGTGCACAAACAGAGGGGTCTGATTCAGGGACGTCCTCGTCAGGCCAGTCGGTTTCTGCTGCACCCTCGCACCTTTCGATCTCGTCCCCCACCGCGCCGAAGGCCGTTCGCAGGTGGAAGTTCCTGGCCAAAAACTTCCTAGGCAAGAGGGCATCTACCACATCAAGTAACGAACCTAGAGAGAAGAAGCCGAGGTCCGTCGAAGACAAAACTGTTTGTGACGTTGTGAGGGAGCCTCTTCAAGCCATCAGGTATCCCTCCTACGGCTTCTTCCACGTTGAAAACGTGGACGACGAGATGAGAGCTGAGGGCGACCACCGGAATTGGTTTCGCTTCAGTGTACCCGGGGAAAAAATTGAATTCACGGTAAGCATGCGGCTGACTACAGCCGTGATGAAACCTCCGCGGAAGTCACAGCTGAGAATTGCTACTTATGTTTTAGGTCTTCCTTCTAGAACCCAAATTTACGAAGGACGAACTTACTGGCTTCAACAACACCGGAAACGTTGGCATTTGGTGTTCTGAGGAGTGTTTGGCAGCTTATGCAGCATACCGAGACGAGCTATTCGTGGGGCGTGATGTCATTGAGTTGGGTGCAGGCATGTCTGGCGCCGCTGGCATCGTCGTCTGGCTGTGCTGTAAACCAAAATCTGTCCTCCTTACGGACGGAAACGTTTCCAGCTGCCGCAACATATCTGCCATCCTAGAGCGCAATGGCTTTAAGAAAGAAGACGGGATCGCTTCAAGGCAATTGCTTTGGAGTGACGTCCATCCTGATCTCATTGGTCGCTTTGACGTAGCTATCTGTGCGGATGGAGTCTTCTTTAAGGACTACCGCCAAAACTTGCTGGATTGCATCTGGAAGGTGCTGCGCCCTGGTGGCCGAGCCTTCATATTAGCACCTGAGAGAAAAGGAAGCCTTAAAGAGTTTATTCAGCTTGCCAAGACTAAGTTCACGGTAAAGACTCCTTATGAATATGCCCCAAAGCTGAGCCAAAGGAGGGAAGACTTGAAGTATGAGTCCAGGTTTGATGAGGATGAGCACTACCCAAACCTGATTGATATGACAAAGGACGATGACGAACAGAAGAGTTATGAGGAGAATAGCAGTGAAGAAGTTACAGAAGAGGGAGAGAACTCTTGAACCAAGTTACTTGTGTGGTCACTCATATGACTGCCATGCAGCAGAAGCCCCACCTCATCTTTCCTCTAGGTGCAACTAGTCTCAGCCGTATTGTGATAGTATTAGATGTCTCTAATTTACCACATGGCTTTTGAAGCATTTACTTTGGCTCTTTTCACATTCTTCATCCTTTGCATTACTTCAGTATTATGTGACTCTTGTCCAAGTTTCTTTTTTTGCCCGGTGAATGAATATTGTACGAAAGACGGACCCTCGGGTCCTAAAACGTCAGATATGTTTTTTATTCACAAAGACCAATGATCACATTTTCGTATGACATCTGAATCTACCAAGTGATTGATGCCCCTGGAAAGTTTGTCAGGCTTCAGTAGAATTAGCACAACATGGAGGGTCTCACTGTCTCATGAGCAAATGTGTCATATTATTTTAATAATGTACTGAATAATACAAAAAAAGAAATCCTAATACATTTCATGTTCCCCCTCGCCTCTTATGCTGTGTACTGCCAAATATAAACAGTCTTTCCTATAGCTTGAAACCAGTATCATGGTGTGCTCTCTGTATAATTTCAAAACTAGTTTTGTTCTTTGCTTTTAGGACAGCAAGCGCAAGTCTGAGAGCTTGGAGGCCCTGATCCTCCTGCCTGCTTCGTCGCATAATGCAGGGAGGACAGTGGCGAGGAAAATGCATGGCAGCGATATTGAGTCACTTAACCATGGCCACAAACATGTGTTCATTGACTTCACTGCTGGTTCTCTCGGTGCAGCCACATCTGTATATGTTGGCCAGCCACTGGACACGCTCAAGGTGAAGATGCAAACCTTCCCTAAGCTCTACCCAAACCTAGGAGTCTGCTTCAGGTGAGCTTCTTTGATCGGTGCGCACACTTTCCAGTAGATATTGCTTGCTGCGTTGACCAGTGAAGAGCATTTTGCATGTTCCTGTGCAAATATTTCTCCATTTTGAACATACAAGTACAGGGATGATCTTTTCTAGTGAAATACATTCAACACACGCAGATCCTTTAGAAGTCTTTCACGTACATGAAATTGAAGGAGGCCACTTCGAGGCCGAAATTGAATTGCAATCGTGACATTCTTTTACAAAACTGGAACAAAAATTTTAGTGTTGGTCTAGATTAAATCGTCCTTGCGGTCAAATGTGACTGAGATAATTTGACACTGCCATTTTCCGCAGGGAGACCTTGGCCAAGGAGGGCATTTTCCGCGGCCTGTATGCCGGTACAGTGCCTTCACTGGCGGCCAATGTGGCGGAGAACAGTGTCCTCTTCGCCGGATATGGCATCTGCCAGAAGGTCATTGCACGTGCTGCCGGGGTCTCCTCTGTTACAGAGCTCAACACCTTCCACAACGGGTCTGCGGGCTTCCTCGCAGCGTTCTTCTCGTCGCTGGTGCTCTGCCCCACTGAGCTGGTCAAGTGCCGTCTGCAAGCACTGAGGGAGACTCAAGGCGGGCGAGGCAGCATCGGGCCGGTCCAGCTTACCAGGGATATTTTGAGAAGGGAGGGAGTGCCAGGACTTTTCAAGGGACTCAAACCAACGTTTGCGCGAGAGATGCCAGGATACTTCTGCTTCTTTTTCGCCTATGAATTCTGCAGGGAGTTATTTACTGCCGAAGGTAGATTGTTCATTGATTGCTACAGACACATGCATATCAAGCCAAAATTGGATCTTTTCCTGCCGTTAGGACAAACCAAAGACGACATTGGCCCGCTGAGGACGATTGTGTCTGGGGGCCTGGCAGGTGTCACACTGTGGACTGTCATCTTTCCAGCTGATGTCATCAAGAGTAGGCAGCAGGTATCATCAAAGCATTCACTCCAGAGGCCGACTGTGAGGAGCCTTTTTCTTTTCCTAGATCTCTGGGTCGAATGACCCCTTCTTGAGGACGGCCATGAGCATTTACAAGCAAGAGGGCTTGGCTGCTCTTTACAGTGGTCTGACTCCAACCATTCTCAGAACTTTCCCAGCCACCGGGGCTCTTTTCTTCGCCTATGAATATTCTAAGCGCTTTATGCTCAGATTGCTACCCGAAGGCACCTAGCATGCCTATACCGTACATTTGTGAGCTGTGAATTCATTTTAGGCATAGTCGTATTTAAACCAAATTTCAGGCTAGTTTACACATATCTACTGTTATGTGAGATACACAAAAGTAACGCGCACCGTATGCATCGTGTGTCTCACCTTCCAAAAAGGGCATTGGCGCCCAAGTCAGCATATTGACACTAGTTTACATGATGGAGAAACTTGCTTGAGCCATGTTACAACGGAGGTCGAATGATTTCATACACTCCTGTCTGGGAGTCTTCTTTCTCTGCTCTTGGTGCTCCTGACAGCATTATACCAACAATAATGCAACAAGGGGATAAAAGTCAACGTTCTGGGAGGGCACCTCATTCGATGCATATTGAAAATATGCAGTGATCATTGGCTCTATCTCTATGTACTTCATTTTGCTTCGTTTCTGTCAGATGAATGCAATGTGGCAAATACATCTGCTTACCCAGGTAGGAACAATAGGTATTCGATTGTTGAAATCTCAGTTAGTGGAAAAGATTCGATGTTTGCAAGAGCCCAGACTTTTTATTCAGTTAAGGACCGGCTTGCAAAACTCCATTTTTTTGTCAGATTATTCTGCTAACTGACCTTTTGCGAAAATCGAATGTGCACTGTGCATGCGTGTACATAGTTCATTTTTCTTTGCCTCATTTATGGTAGTGCAGTACAGAGAGATCGACCCTGGATGGAGAATGTCTACCGGTACGTACACTTGCCTCCAAAAGTATTTGAACACCAGCTCTGTAGTGGAGAAGTGAGCATATGTAGTAATTTTTTTTGCTGAATTGCCAGTGCTGCCTTCAATATGCAATTTCATACAAAGTACAATGAAAAGTTCAACTGCTAAGTCTTCGAGCTTTCCAACGATGAAGGCATAGTTTGTGTAGCTTCAATATTAATGGAGCTTTGCATGATTTTAGTTAGTACAGCAGACAAGCCAACTGCATTGACAAAATGGCCAACACTGCCTTTTATATGCAATTTCTCCAAAACTGAGGTAAATAAGTTCAACTGCTGAGACATTAAGCTTTCCAATGTAGTTCATGTAGCTGCAATATTAAGGAAGTTACAGCATCAGGAAAAAGTGTCTGGATGCTTATGCACACCCCCAAAAAAGAACTTGCTGCCGCAGTGGTGGCCGAGCCACGGCGGGGGGCGGGTGAAGTCTGGAGGTGGGGGGTTCCCCTTGAGTGGTCAAAAAAAAAATTGAAAATGCTTCCCCAAAACGCACATTTCAGTATTTTCGTCCCTCAGATGGGTGTTCAAATACTTTTGGAGGCAAGTGTATGTGCGTGTGTTGGTCGATGAAGCTGGTCAAGAAAAGTCGAAATTGGGATTTACATGTGGTTTACAAGGTGCGTCTGAAGTATGGGCAGCCTCTGTCTTGTCACAAATATGAAGCTAGGTCTGAGATGACATGTTGAACTGCTGCAGGATCGACATGGGAGGAAAGTAGACACATTATACTCACTTGGTCAGCATTCCAGTTTGTGTGACTGCTTCTCCTTTAGCGACATAAAACTAATTTTATGGCCACCATTGGTATAGACAACAGCCTCTGGTCGCTTCCAGAAGGCATTGAAATCAATGCTGAGCTCGACCTCTTGATCTTGATGCTGTCGGGTGACATTTCTGTACGCACTTTACAAATAAGTGCAAATGTGGCAGTCAATGCTGTGGAGCCTCGCAAATTCTCTCGTACAGTTCACAACTGATACGCTGCATACATTCTGGAGCAGACCTAAGTGTCGCATAGACATTGGACAAGTGCATGACAAAAAATCATCCGTCTATTTATCTTAATTATGATGTTTATTCAGTGTGAATTTTTTTGCCACGACCGACATAACTATGATGAGAAAGCGAAACTTCCTCCTGTCAGCCCAGGCCTGGCTTTCGGCTGCGGCATCGCCATCAATCCCAGAAGAGGCGCTGCCTTCGGAGTCGTGGCAACTGCGCCTGGGCGTCCGCGACTCGTTGAAGATGAAGTAGCTTTCTTCTTTGCCGCAGCAGCAGAGTAACCACCACCGCCGCCGCCTCCTCCTCCTCCTCCACCACCACCACCACCACGGCCTCGAGAGGCAGAGCGCTTGCGGCCGCGGTAACCACCACGTTTAAAGCCGCGACCACCGCCGCCGCCGCGGCCACGCTTCCGGCCAGGTGGAGCAAAGTATCTGGACGAATTTAGACTGAAAAGAACGTATACATGAATAGAACACTTCTTCAAGCCAGCAGTAATGACTCATTTTGTCTACCCTGCATGTACAATATGTATGACCATCAAAAGAATTACCTGGAAGAAGAGGTCCTGCTTTTCACGTTAGCATCCTGATCGGACTCCCTCTGTTGTTGCTCTTCGAACGCTCTATTTTTTAAATACTCCTGTCTTTTTTGATAATAGTTTCTGCACACCTCCAGCATAAGTTCTCCGTAGTTGTGGAACCGCTGGGCAGTCATCTGGTCGATATCCATGAGTTCCTCCTTCGTGCGCGGCAACTTCCTTGCAATTTCTTGGAAGCACTCGGCCGGAATTGCCAAGAAGACAGACTTGACGTCTGCGCAAGAACCGACTGCACTTTTCAAGTCATTCATACAATCCTCTTCCAAGATCTGCAATCCTTCATCCGAGTCTTGAGACGCAAACTCGCCACTGCCCGAAGATCGCTTAGCGCTGCTCTTCCGCACGTCCATGGTCACCGTGGCCTGGCCCGTGAGCAAAGTCGAAGCCTTGCTGCCCACTCGCACATACGCAGAGGCCATCCCGTCTCTGTTCACTTTCAGTTCTTCTTGCAAGAACTGCTCCATCACGAGCTGGCGGACAATCCGACTTGAGTCCTGCAAACTCAGCCCGACGCTAGAAGCCGAGTTGTAGACTTCGTCCTTGTCCCACTCACTGCTAAGTACTTTTTTGTTCTTTGAACCACGAATGATGTCCACCAAGTGGTTGACGGTGAAGTTCCTCTGGTCATACCTCGTCCTCTTGCTCAAGCGATCCACGGCAGCCACTATTCTCCTGGCGTAGTCGGTCACATTTTCCTTCTGGTGCCCTCTTGAACGGCAGTTGTCGCAAGCGGTCTCTGTCTTACGACAATTAATAGGGTCGAAGACTTCGCCGAAGTATGCGAGCTGGATGGCACGCCGGCAGTCGGTGACGTTCTCGCAGTAGCGAACAATTGCCTTCAGATTGTCCATATGAATCGCCTTTGCTTCAGGAGTCGCCTTCTCGTCTGCTTCTTGCAGTTTGAGAGTCCGGTGATAGTCAGCAAATGAGTAGAAGAGAATGCATCGGGAGTTGCGACCATCTCTTCCGGCTCGCCCGGACTCCTGTAATGTTAAGGTATTACAATTTTGTATCTTTAGAATCCTTCAATTGCAAGAACAAGAACAGTAAGTACCTGATAGTAGCCCTCGATCGACTTAGGGAGGGAATAGTGAAAGACGAATCTGACATCAGGTTTGTCAATCCCCATGCCGAAGGCGATTGTGGCACACACGATCTTGATGCGGTCTTTAATCCAGCGGTCTTGAGTGTCAGATCTCTCCCGATCACTGAGACCAGCATGGTAAGGCGCGGCAGCAATTCCAGACGCAGACAGTTCTCTGGCAACTTGATCACACTCATTGCGAGAGAAGCAGTAGACAATACCACATTGGCGTGCAAATTCAATGCGGATGAGCTCGATAATTTCTCTTAGCGTAGTCTTCCCCTTTTTCTCGCGGACCTCGTACCATAAGTTGACCCGGTTGAAACTGGACAGGAACCATTTGGGCATCTTCATGCCCAGCTGGTGCAGGATGTCGGTGCGAACCCGCGGAGTGGCGGTGGCCGTGAGGGCCATGAATGGCACTTCTGGATAGTCTCGCCGAAGTAGGAACAACTGCTTGTAATCAGGCCTGAAGTCGTGGCCCCACTGGGACACACAATGAGCTTCGTCGATGACAAAGCGATCGAGCAACTTTCTTTCGTAAAGAGACTTGAGCTTTTCTTTGAGTCCCATGCTTGCACTTAGTTTTTCAGGGGTGACGTAAAGCAGTGAGACGCCAGGTTGAACAAAGCGGAGTTTGTCGTAGATCAGTCGATGCCTCGTGAAGTCCTCTCCGGACAAATGGTCAGCGGGAATGCCCAGGCCGTTCAACTTAGATACCTATGGGAATAACGAACTCACATCAATCGCATGTAATCTTTCTTGAAAGAGGAGAAGGGAGCTCTTTACCTGGTCGTGGATGAGCGATACCAGCGGTGAAATGACTACGGTAACTCCCTTCGACATGGTGGCAGGCAACTGGTAGCAAAGGCTCTTTCCGCCGCCCGTCGGCATCAGCACGAAGCAGTCAAAGTTCATTATGGCTGCGTTGACCACCTGCAGCTGGTTCGTCCTAAATCGATGCATGCCGAACTTGGTGCGCAGCGTGCGGAAAACTTCCCCGGTGAAGCTGAAGTCCTTTCTCAGGAGGTACTCGTCATTGCCGTCATTGCGGAAGTTGCCGGTAAACACCGGCTCGTCGTTATCTTTCTCGTTCTCTTCCTTCTTTTGCGAGGATGAATAAACCGCACTCATGTAACAAATGTCACCATCTTCGTCGGGGATGCGATTTTCGTCTTGTTTTTTCGGTTCAAAGCTGTCGGTACTGAAGTTGTCGGACAACTTCTTCGAGAGGGTCGTCACTGTCCTAATGGGCTTGGCAGATTTCGGACTGATTGGCTTCTCGATGAACTGAGAGGGTGGGGTGCTCGCTTGTGTGGTCATCTGATTGGAGGACGGTGAAAAGTTGGAAGCTAATGAGGATGCCTCGGCCAAGCTCGCTATGATCGAAGGCTTCTTGAACTGAAATCGCGGCCTCGGTTGACTCAGCGCGTCTGTCCTTCCCCGATCCACGCTTCGATTCAGAGAGGAAGACGTGCGCAGTACCGGACTCGAGGGCACCTCTGCGACCTTCATAGCGGGAGACTCGATTTCAAAGTCTGGGCTCGGTGGTCCTTTCGGGGATTCCTCCGTACTGTTGGATCGCCTCGGGGCTGACGTCATCTGAGGAGTCTCGATGCGAGTCTCAATTTCGTTGACGAGAGCCGAGAAGGCGGTAAGCGAGGGTATCTTTAACAGCTCGAGACCGCTTTTGTCCTGTCCAAGAGCTTCTTCGTATATCTCGATCTTCTTGGAGAGGCATAAAATCTGCAAGTCCTTCAGCTCAACCTTCTCATGCGGCCTGAGAAATTTCGCCTCCTTCTTCATCACCATCTTTCCCCTGATGATAGCTATGATACCCTGGAGCTCAGACACCAACTTGGACACCTTTTCAGAGAGCTGTGGCTCGGACACAGGCAAGGATTTGTTCACTTTAGTGGGATGCGATACCGAAGATTTTTTCCTCAGCGCCAGCTTGTTGTTCTTGAGCATCTTTTGAGGCGATTCGCTAATGAAGTCGTCATCCGGGTCGCTCAAAGGCAGCGTCGACTGAACGTCTGGTCGATGGGGATGAACGACGGTCTGTTCGTCATTCTCTTCGGCCACGTCGAAGAGCTCCGACAGATCCGACGGAGGGGAAAACTGCCTCTCGTACATGGGACCGTCGTATTGCGTCTCCATGTCGTCGTCGTGGCCGTCGTCGTGGCCGTCCTTGTCCTTGGTCTTCTGGGGCTGGTGATTCTCATCCTCGTTGCGTCTAGCGTGGGCGAGATAAGAGGCGGGGACATCCTGGATTGGAGAGTTCCAGAACAGTTGCTCAAGATCTTTGCATAACATCACGGGGACCTCGAGGAGTCCTGTGGGCTCAGTTTCGTGCGGTTCCTTGGAAGGGACGTTGTTGGTCATTTGATTACAGGGAAGAACCCCTGGCTCGACATCTTTTGTCAAAATCGACCGGGCGAAAAGTGTTGACTTCCCGGTGATCGTCCGGGTTCCGAAACGAGGTCGGATGAATATGGGTCAGCAGCAAATGCCCCAACCAATGCTGAAGGAATTGGGAGAATTTAGAGTATGAAATTTGTATCACGTCATGGAAAGAAAAATAAAAAGAATAAAGAACGTTAGAACCCCCAAACCGTCGAAGACGAATTTTTGACAATGTGTCAAGTCACTCCACGCTGAGAATTTAGAATTGCACTGATTTGAAGAAGTCTGGGAATGAAGCAACCGTTCTGGAATATTTCCTTAGTGTCCCAAGATAGCTTGTTAAGATCCGGACGGGAGAAGTGGAACTCCATGGTGGTCGCCGACCTTCAACCTCCCCTCCCACCTCCTCGTTGTTATTGGGGTCTTGGTTGGATCCACCTTGGTTGGATCCACCTTGGTTGGATCCACCTTGTTTACCGCTCTTCGCGCTCTCTCTTCTTTTTTTTCACACAGCTGCAGGTTGCAGTCTGCGGTGCGCCGCCAGGGTTGACACTTGCCTCTTCTCCTGATTGCCTTTTTCTGACCGTTTCATTAGTAGATAGATGACTCCGCTATATCTATGAAAATGACTTCTCTGTCAACTCTGCAGTCACCCAAGATGTTCAACAAGGTGAGAAAAATACTTTGCAAACAAACGCTTCGTGCTCAGGCCCTACAACTCTTGCGCGATGGAGGACGGGGGTGAAAAGTTGTCAAGCAGCGCTGAGTCGTGACCACTCTTGAGTCTTCACCATGACTTCGCCGCGAGGTTCTTCTTGGCTGTCCAGCCTGACCTCCTTAGAACGGTGGTCCTCGTACAAGTATCGCTTCCTGCCCTGGTTGATATTCAATTTGAAGAAAGAGGCGGACAGACAGGATGCTCGGAGGATTCGAGAGATCCAGCATGATCCTGCTGAACTCCTGGCAGACGTGCTCGCTTCCCTCGAGCACTTTCAGGAGGCAGACTTCAGATGGGTGTTCAGGTTAGTAACGACCATTTATTAGTCGACGATCGCGAAGAAGTTATCCACTCGTACGAAGGAATGACGATCGACGCCGCCGACACTTTGCCAACTTGCATCGGCACAACAGCCTGCAAATGGAGCGCGCGATGGGGTTCAGCCTCCAGGTGGGCCCAAGCAGCCTGGGACCGAAAGTTGGCAGGGGCGTGTTCGTTGCCCCGGGCGTCCGGGACATCCCCAAGGGAAAGGTGGTGGCGCTCTACCCTGGGACTGTCTACGAAGCCGGACAACCTATACTCCTGCAGTCAGTGGCCAATCAGTACATCCTCAGGTATGGGCGCGATTCCGGCGTTTTAATATGGCCGTCACTTTGTAGTGTTCATCCTCAGATGTGTGGACGGTGTGAGCATCGACGGCAAGTCCGGCGGACTGTCTGGCGTCGTGTTTTCGTCGCTGCACGCGCGAGAGCGAGCGCATCCGATGAAGCCTCTCTGCGATGTCAGCTGGACCGTCGATCCGACAGCGCCTGTGAACCCTCTCAGTGTAGGACAGGTGCGAGTCAAACGTTGCGGTCGCAGTTCATCCCTTAGTCTTTTACGATCATGCAGATCATTAACAACGCCGGGGAGAAGGCACAGGCCAACGTCTCCTACGCCGAGTGCGACGTCGACGTCACTCTGGATTACAGGCTAAGGTCTCTCTTGCCAAATATCCAATACGATTCTGCGACCAGCTTCGGCGGTGGTGGCCGGAACAGGCTGAGGATCGCTCCTTTAGTGGCGCTGAAGGACATCAAGCCAGGGGAAGAGTTGTTTTCTTCATACTTCTCATACGTGAAAACGTAGTACAGATATCAAAAGCACGGATGGAAGAACTCTAGTCAAGCTTTCTTGTGATAACTCTGACCCGTTCAGATAAAAAAGATAAGTAACAAGTGCAATGGAAACGTGACGAGTATTTCAGTAAACACCATTGATAAAGGTGCATCATAAGCATGACAAGATCAAGATCATTCTTCTATCAATCTTTGGCAGAGAAATTTTAAAACTCAGGTTCTTCTTCAAGGCGCGACTAGAGCTTGACGTGGCTCATCTCCTCACCAAGCTGGCCATGGGATTGCCTATCAGCTTTGGCAGCCCGTCATCGTTGTCCGAGACACTGGAAGATCCAGGAGGTAGTGGCGGTGGGGCCGTTAGTGATGGCAAAAGCGCTGTCTTCTCAGATGGGCTAGAACCTTTGGAACGCCGTCTCTCAACTTCTGCCATATGCTCCAGGTTCTTCAGATACTCTTCGTGATGCTTATGGAGCCGCTTAGGGTAGACAGCATTGTCAGGTTGCAAGTCTTCACTCAAAAACTGTTAGCGCGTAGCTTCTTACCTGCTCATATTTTTCAACCCGCCACTCCAGGGGCACGGGTCTGTTTTCATATTCCTCTATACGCTTCTTGCGCTCAAGCTCCAGTTCGGCCTGGCTTTTGTAGCCGGAAGTCAAGCGAGTTAGTTTCCCCCCGAAGATAGACTTGCCCATGACCTACAAAGAAAAGTTGTCATGTCTGACTAGATTATTCACATCAGTCACTTCATACTTGTTGCATCCCTCCAGGGTTCTGTCCCGAGCTGATGGCTCGGGCTTCTGCACTGGCAGCGCCCGGAGCGGACTGACCACCGACAGCCCCATTGCTGCTCAGCATTAACATTTTGGGGCTCTCTTTTGCACCGGAATTCAGAGTATTGGCAGGATCGCAAGTTAGGCCTCCTGCACTTTTGGACTTGCAATCTTGCTGGTCCGACTTGCGAAGTCCCATGTCCGACAAAAACGCTGAGTACTCTTTGTCGATGACTTTAGAGTCCACGCAACTGCTCACAACGTTGAATGTCTCCCCGGGACGCCTCTGGCGACAGTCCCGAGCTGGAAGGTGAAGAAAGGCAGACACGTAGGTGAGCAAAACTAACGGGATGCCATTTGTCCTCAAATTTTAATCAAGAAGCAGCTGTATTTCTTTAAATTAAGTGAGTTTGTCTCAACCTTCTAGAGGACGAAAGCGTAATTATTGCCGCTCTGAGCAAAACTTTCAGCCTTTGAAGACGATTTCTTGGACATTTGAGAAGTGAGGATACAATAGACGTTCTCTTAAGAAAGCATGTACTTACTGACGTGTCCGATTCCTCCGCAGGCGCTGCAAATGACTGAGGCCGTGTAGATCTTGGAGTCGTCGCACTGCCAGGTTTTGTGACCCAATCGACCACAGTTCATGCACTTGAGGTCAATGTCCTTAAGCGTGCCGTTCAATACGGCTAAGTCATGCATGTGTTTCGACCGAAGGGCTACAGCCTTCAAGAGAACAGAAAATTTGTAGATTCGCCGTAGAAGCGAAGATGGTTATTTATCCCTCACCTTTTCGCAGTCGGGATTATAGACTTGCATATTGATAAGGTCCTCGACTTCCTTTGCAGCAGCTTTGACATCTTCGGCCGTCTGCCCAGTTATGTAGGCATGGAGTGGGTCTTCTAATCCTTCTACCCGTCGACCGTCCTTGGTGATGCCAGTCATGCCAGACTTGAGGCTGCCACGACCCCTGAGACCAAAAAAAGGATACTCGTGTGCTACTCTTTCTCTGCATTCAAGTCACTTCTTCACTACCTAATAACAATGTTGGTCTTGGTCTTGACCTTGAGTTCCTCCAAGAATCGTCCTCTCGGTCCCAGTAGCAGACCCACAAAGTTGAGATGAGGATACTCGTCGGCGGGAATGAAGACTCTGCAACGAAAAAGTTTCGAGGTGAGGCTGACAAGTAGACATCCAAAAAATGCAAAAAAGCACCATACGGTGAAGATTTTTAGCATTTCACCCAAGAATGAGTGGAAGATTTTCCTGCTTTAAAAAGAGTCCAAGCCGATAAATCGGAAGCTGTGCCTTTCCTGGAAGATGACTTTTCTCTTTAGTTAGAGGTCAAAAAGTCAAATCAAAAAGTATTTAGTTGGTGTCGTCAAGTGAGGGCGCTTTTTCTCTTTTTTGGATGTATCGTTGTAAAACTCATAATATGCCTTACAAATAAGCTTATGTGAAAGCTCTACCTGTCCTCCAGTTGGGTGTCCTTGTATTTGAACGATGCGGGTGGATGATAGGTCGGGTCAAGCGCTTTCAGCTTCGTGATGGCCGCGTTTCTCTGGTTGATGAGCCTGTTCTTGACCCGATCCTCCCTTTTGTTAATGCGCACGCCTTTATTGCTGTACACGGGTTCGGGAGAAGGGCTACGCTCCCTCGGATTAGCGGGGATTCCTGTAAGGAAAAGACTTCGGTCACCTGAGGACTGAAGCATCAGGTGCGTGCAATACCGAGGTCCGGCCTGCTCAACTTGACCGTGGCCTCGTGGATCTGCATCTTGATTAGATAGATCTGTTGGCTTTTCTCGTCCATGGACGCGGCGTCGATTATAGTTGGCATCTGCAGGTGGACTGTGGAGTTGGTCGATAGGTCCGTGGAGCCCTCCGAAGGTCGACCCAAAGATAAAGCCAACTTCTTGCACTTCACATCCTCAGGCAGCAATATATTACTCTTCTTCTTCGGCTGGGGCGCGTAGTTGGACTGAAACGAAATCTTGACCAAGGGTCCAGACCAAATTCTCAAAACACATACCACAGTCTCCGAAGGTCGGCTCCATCTGCTCTTTCTTTCCTTTCGTCTCTGCTCCCTTCTCTTGATATCCTCTTGGCTCTCGACGACGATAGCGCCATTGATGGTGATGGCCTTCAGGCCCGTGAGCTCCGTCAAGTGGGACATCCGTCGAATGTTGGAGATGTGAAAAAAGGCAGAAAGCCAGACTAGTGCTGCTGCTGCCTTATTTAGTACTGATTGTTTACAAAATACGAAGTGAAATTGTCACAGACCTCCAAACAATTGTAGACAGCGACCTCTGGCTGTCGGATGTCAGCCTCGGCCGCAAATGAGGCGAGTCCGCCTGGAAAACCTCTTGACAGATCAGCCTCAATTTGTTCTCGACCTCAAAGACTCGAATCGAGACAGAAAGAACCGAGTGAAGCCTCAAGCGATCAAGGTTGGCCAAGACCGCAGTTGGCCGGACGCGGACGTCAACGATCCCTTCACTTTTGTGGGCCCTTAGCCCACCTCGCCGTGACCAAGTGACTCGGGGTAGGAGTTGTTGACGGTGTGTGGAGAGGCGAAGACGACACTGAACGTGACGAGCCCGACGACGCGATTGAGGGGGGAGGGGACGCGGGAGCCAACTTGGTCGGAGGCAGCGGCGACGCCTTTAAGGGAGCGTGCAGAGAGTGGAAGCTTTTGGTCATTTCTGGCTACAACGTGGAGGCCACGGCTACTGAGACAGTTGACGCTCGCTGCCTCAGGCTCGGCCTCACTCGCCTGACCGACCAGCAGGAGGATTCCCCAGAGAAGAAGCAAAAGTCTGACAAAAAGAGACCGATCCTTTTCTGGCGAGACCCACAAGCGGAAAGAATAACAGAAAGATCGCGTTTCCTGGAGATCTCAAGATTCCAGAGAATCCCAGCGCGCTTTTGTGAGTCACAGGGACGAAAGTGGCGAGCCGGCTTCCAGTGGGACCCTTTGGCAAGGGCTCCGGCGTCGCCGCCCGATTCAATCGAGTCCCGTCTCGTTGGAATCCGCACCTCGGAAGCGACCGTGCCCATTCGACTTTGCTCCAACGACCCCGACGAAGTGAGCGAAGTTCCACCCGGAGGGTCCTAAAGTGCAAGGGGGCGGTTTTTTTTTCTTTGCCTTGGCAACCCGGTTGTTGCGCCCCTTCGGGTTGGTGGCGTCCAGAGATCAAGAACAAGAACCAGACAGAAAGCTACAGGCTTTGGGAAGGACAATGAAGGTAGGATGCTTGATTGTTTCCTCTCCGGAGGCTCACACTGGCCAGAGGCTGTGACTTGTCGCATGCTCGGCCACATTTCCTCCCAGAAGCAAATTCCCCATACCGTGAGACGTACAGTGTGACTCAAAAAAGTCCCAGCACGAGGGAGAGAGGGTGGGTGCAACGTGGAAACTTGAACATAGTGGACCACGAGAAGTGGGAGACGTGTCTTCTAATGACTAGCAAGAACGACATCGTTGACTTCATGAAGGGGTTATCTCAGCTACTCATCCACCACACGCTGGGAATTTATCTAAGCTGTTTTGACCTGGGAGAGGAGGGACCTCGCGCACCTCGGCCGCCATCTTTACTTTTGACTCCCCCAATCTTCTCTCTCTTTCTCTCTCCTCCTCCTATCCTGGAAGCGTTCATTCTCGACGCACTCACGTATGTATTGGGGATCGGACAAACGAGAGACAGAGACAGAGAGAGAGAGAGTGAGCGCGTGAGCGCTCATTGCGACAAATAGCGCCGTACGGTGCTGCCCCCCCTTCTCCTCCTCCTCTTCCTCGTCGTCGTCCTCCTGCATGCACGCGGAGCCGCCCTTCTTGTGTCTCACGACAGCAGTCGATGTCCATGGACACGTTGACGAGGCTGCTGAAGGACAAGGGGACCCCCGTCGAGTTGTTTCGCAAAGTAGCGAATTTCGACCTCTTGAGCTTCGTCTACTTTCCGCGTTCTTTTTTTCTCTCTCTCCCTCTCTCTCTCTCTGCAGTGCCCCGCCGGACTCTACGCGGACGAGTTGAGATTTTCTTTCTCGGCCTCGACAGCTTGAGCTGCCGCCAGCTGTGCGCAGACAACTTCGCTACATACGTCGATATGGAGCGCGGCGCCGACCAAGGGCAGCCGGGGCACTTCGTTGCCGCCCGTCCCGCCGTCGCTGCCCCCGCTCTCCTCCTCCGGCGCCTCCGGCCGGACACTTTTTTGGCCCATTTTTGGCCCTTGCGAGAACCCAGACTTCCTAACGCACGGACAAGTTACCAACCTCGTCGATGGCGGGATCGCCGGAGCCGCAAAGAACAAGGGCGTCGGGAGGGTGGACTTGTTGAAGGTGCGAGCGTACCGCGTCGCTCTCCTCCCTTGACACCCCCGCCGTGGTCGTGGGGTGTCATCCCGCCGGGGTGGCCGCGGCCGCGACCTCGTTCCGACCGGGGAGGCTGCGCGCTTTTTGAGGCACCCGCTTCCTCTCCTCCCTCCCGCCCCTCCGTCTGCCGCGGCGGCCGCGGCTGCTGCGGTTGCTGCGGCTGCTGCGGCTGCTGCGGCTGCTGCGGCTGCTGCGGCTGCTGCGGCTGCTGCGGCTGCGGCTGCTCTACCCGTGCATGCAACTCTGGGTGAGGGCGTCTTTGCTCTCTTCTCCTCTTGCCTCCTCCTTGCACCCTCGCCTGCCCTCGCCGCCGCGGTGCATTTTCGCGGCCGCGGCGCGCGCGCTGCTGACGAATCACTTTTCGAGAGCTGCAGCAGTGTCATGGAGTATGTACGCTTACGTATACATGCAGTATTGTACTTTTTCTGTGTGTGTGTGTGTGTGTGCGTGCACTGCAAAGAGGAGCTTCGAACTGCGTGTACACCAGCTCCATGAAAAAGTTATGGTATATGTATGTAGGTAGGTACGTATCACTGTCGAGACTTCCCGCCGAATGCCTCGGGGCGTCGAAGTTCGCCGACTTCTTGAAACAGGTTCTCCTCGTCGAACGTGAGTTCATCGTCGAGGGCCGTGTAAGGGTTAGCGGCCGGTGAGAGGGAAACCAAGTTAGAAATACCGCGTATGAATTGGACCAGTTATAATATCTGTTCAGTAGATGGTGCTCGCATGGGCGGAGGGTTTAAGAAGTGGTATTGATTTTCTTTCTGACACTGTGTATGTGAAGAAGACACGTGATTCGACGGCTGCGGGCAGAAAAGCGAACAAGAGTGCGCAGGCTTCGTACACATATATGAACAAAGCTTGGCTGCAGGGGCCGAAAATGCATGCCTGATGGAGAAGAAAGAACGCGCGAGAGATAGAGATTGAGAGAAGTGGCTGGGCTCGACGCTCTTATTATACTCGGACCCTTTTTGAGGAGGAGGCCTTTGACGCAGGAGGAGGGGAAGGGACTGTGCTACATGAGGAGGAGTTTTGCTGCCGGCTGCTCCTTCTGCTCACTTAGTCACCCCGGCTGCTCTTTCTTTCTTTCTTTCTTTCTTTCCTTATTCTTTCCTCCTGCGATTTGAGTGGGGAAAGAGGGGCAAACAAGCTTCTGCCCTCTCAGCCACGCAGATTCCGCCGAACGAGGAGAAGTAAGCCACTATTCCCACACCGTGGTGCGTGTGTGTGAGTGACTGATCTTGCAGTACCACTGCTGTGAGGGCAGCCAGGAGAAGAAGAGTAGGCGAAGATACGTGGAGACACGCGAGTACAAAGTTTGTGCGTGCGCGCGTGAATCTGCTTGCTTACGCGTGTGTGTGTGTGTGTTCTCTCTCTCTCTCTCTCTCTCTCTCTCTCTCTCTCTCTCTCTCTCTCTCTCTCTCTCTCTCTCTCTCTCTCTCTCTCCTGCCGATAAGTAACTATAATATCCCAGGGCGGCCGTGGCCAGGGTTGAAGAAGGGTGGCAGTGTGGCATATAGTAGTAGTGGTGGTGGTGGCTGCTGGGCACTTCTTTCTTTCTGTCTCTCTCTCTCCTGTCTGCCCGGCAGCCGCCGACGGCCCGTTGTAGACCAGAGGTGACGGCGGCCTCGGCGGCCATGGCATCCCCGGCGTTGTTGTTGCTGCCGCCGGTTTCGTGCCTGCTGGCAAGACAGACTCTGCTCATGTTCTGATGTTCTGTTAAGTCGCGAGCTCCATCGCCGCAGGCCTCGCCTGCCGAGAAAATGCACGAGGCCCGAACGCCGGACGGATTGCAGGATAATTTCGGGCAGAACGGAGCTGGGCTAGGCTGCGCCGGCGCTTCGAGGAAGAAGGGAAGGGGGGGGGATGAATGGATGGCGCTGCGGCAAACGCGGCGTACATGGCATCGCTGGCGTCGGCGGCGTACATGGCGTCGTTGCCATAAGACTGGCAGGACAGAGAGGCTGGTTGGAGAGGAAGGTGTACCATTGTACGGCTGGGTTGGTGGCATGTATGGCTGTTGTAAGTACAAATGTACTACTCCCAGTACGACAGGAGGACGTGCGAGTCGTACTTTGCAGACTCTGCACGTGTTGCGCCGACACAAAGCGCACTTGGCCGTCGTGGCAGACGAGAGGGAACCCACGTTGTCGTCCGCGTCCGTGTATCTGCTCGTGCAGAACGTTCTGAGACTTATCGTGTGTGGGTGCGTGTGCTCGCGCGCCTGAGGACGCACTTTTTTGCCGCCAAATCGTTCAAACTACTCCTCTTGCCTGGGCGCTGGTGGTCATATCCTTTCTCTTTTGCCTTTCACTGGGACGAAAAAGACTCCATCGCCATTCGCCACCTCCAAAGCAGGAGGAGGAGGAGGAGGCAGCACTACTCGAAGCTGCCGGCGGAGCTTAGCAGCTAGCAGATGAAGAAGCTGTCATTGGCCTCTCGCCCTTTCCAACTCCAACACAATTTTCTCCGACTCACACAAAGCTTTTCTTTAGTCGGGAGCAAACACCTCATTTACCTATTCCGGAGCAGGAGCAGCGGTAGCATCTTTTTTCTGTTTATCAGGCGCTGACTCATTACACTCATACTTGACAGAGATCCCCCCCTTCCCAACAAGCTGCCCCCCCCCCCCCCCAAAAGTAAAGCTACTTAGTTCGAACTTTGGATATTTTAACGCGCGTGCATCGAGGGCAATTCTGAACAAAGGAACAGCTCGGCAGCCATTACTACTACTAGCCTCTCTCCTCCTCCCCATCCAGTCTACTCTGCGACATAGAATCAATCTCTCTTCTTCTACGTTGGGTAAAAGTCTCGTGCAGGAAAAACGCGCAGGAGATTTGCAGCTAGACGACGTGGCAGAAAACGCCGCCGCCGCTGACGACGACGACGACGGCGACGACGGTGGCGGCGTCGACGACCATGGTATACCAAAGCTCACATTTTGCCTGATCTAACCATGACTAATGACTTGTAAGGGTGTAGCAAAGAAGATGGCGGACGGAGCCATGATGAGTACTCCAAGAGGTAAACTTCTCATCATCGATGAGCGTTGCTCTGACGACTCACGGCAGCTACACGGTAATGGTGCAGGAACATTTTCCCCTCCTCCAGCTCGCCTGCACCACATTGCACAAGAAGAGGCGATCGGTGTGGCGACTGCTGAAAGGGAATGGGAGAAGAGAGGTCCGTTCCAAAATGTGGTAAAAAGCGTCCGCACTCACTCGCCGCACAGCACCGAGTTCACGTTCAGAGACGACCCTCCCTCCCTCTTCCCCCCCCCAACAATTTCTGTGTTCATCGTGCTAACTCGGTCAGTTTTCTGAGTACAACGTTGATAAAATACCAGCGCTGTAAATTGAAACACATGTTCTCTCTCTCTCAGCACCACAGAATGATCGATTTTTTTGTATTTCCCTCCTTTCTTCTTCGTGCAATGTTACTCACTCCTTCTCCGGCTACGTTATAGTATGTATTAGTGTTGCAGTCTCTCACAACAAGCCCCTCCCAACCTGAAAGCTGGAATAAAGGGGGGGGGGGGGAGACAGAGTTGCTGCGCATATCTCTGTCCAACGGCGGCAGCACTGGAGCTTTGCTGCAGCAGTAGCAGCATTCAGTCATTCACTCCTCCTCTGTCGTCTCTTAAAACTAAAACGAACACACGCAAACTCTCATATTTTTGTACGAGAGCGAAACAAAGCACGGGAAGAAGAAGAAGAAAGAGGAGAGAAGCAGCCGCACACTTAATGAAGTTCGTATGTGCATTTCAAGTTGGACTCTGATAGGCCTGTGTACAACAAGATGCACGAGGACAGCAGCGTCACCGCTGACGTACTTAAGTTGTATTGTACATCCTTAGGCTTCATGCCTGGCACATGACACCTCCTCCTCCGCTCTGGGTGGACACGCTCACACTTGTACTGACGTTACGATGCATGAGCAACAACAAGCACCACGTCCGCGATATTAGCTGTGCCGCCGACGACGGCAGCTCTGTTCTTTTTCTTATTAGAAAACCTGATCGCCCTCCTCTAGTTGGTATTATATTAGCGGCCGGGCAATAACGACGCAGTTCGAGTTGTGCCATCCGCAGCGGAGTCGTTTTTGGTCTTGTGAGTTGTGGCAACGCCACAACTCCAGACAACAGCCGTGTGTCGACGTTCTATCATTCCTGAGAGGGAGAGAAAGAGATTCGGTACCATCGACTAACGTGCCATTGGCGATCTTCTTCTGCCAAACAGCCCATCCGGTGTGGTACTATGAAGAAGAAAGTCTTGGAAAGCCTACGCCTCCAGTATGTAGTACTAACAAAGTAAGCAAACCACTCTTCTACGGCCGAGAAAGAAAGCTGATGCTTGGTTGCGCATGTGTATGGGACACGCGGGCACGCACGCACGAGTCTTCCTAGTACTGGAGGGTTAAACAGAAAAAAAAAGAAGTTGTCTCCAGCACATAGGTGGAGGCTTTGAGGGTGGGGACTGCCACGAGGCCAGCGTTCTTCTCCTTGTTATCTTTCAGGAGGTACTAGAACAACTACTTGGACTTATTACTTCGCGTTGCCAGTCAGCTCAAGCTGCCCCTTTTTTCATGGCACCTTGTAGAGACTATGTACTGAAGCTGCCGTTGTATCTCGCGGAAATTAGCTGTCGCCGTGTGCCTTCTCTCACTCACTCGCGCAAGGAGAGAGAGAGACAGAGAGAGAGAGGAGGGGCTAACTTGATCTCAATACACAACTCTCGCCCCGCGCGCGCACACGCATGCGCGCGTGCGTGGCAGGGTTCTGTGTGTAGTGTAGAGAGCGAGGGGGGGGGGGGGGGAGGTTTGCTTCCGTGGGGGTGGGGGGGGGGCGGGGGGGATTGTTGGCGTCGGGGGGGGGGTGGGGGGGGTGGCGCAGCGGGGC
>JAAUXU010075129.1_pt1 | contig 42921 bp, 31 predicted proteins | sample 7278151 | NCBI WGS metagenome assembly JAAUXU01 (sample SAMN14350113, study PRJNA611818) | marine sediment metagenome | isolation source: surface marine sediment (1.8m) | place: French Polynesia: Moorea | collected 2018-08
CCAGGCCCTCCGGCGCTATGAGCAAGCATGCAAAAACCCCGTGTCCGGGTCGAGACGTTGCTAAAGAGAGCGGCGGGGTGACACTTTGACAGGTAAACAAAACTCATCGACGACAGTCGGGAAATCTCGATCTGGACTGACACTCTCACAACTACTCTCGTCCATCTGCAGCTGGTAAGTGCCACGAGGTCATTTTCTAGCACTGATTTCTAGTGCCTGTTGTGATCTCGCCTCAGTCCTGATCAGACTCCGTAGTTGTGAGAGTGTCAGTCCAGATCGAGATTTCCCGACTGTCGTCGATGCGTTTTGTTTACCTGTCAAAGTGTCACCTCTTTTCACGCTCTCTTTTTGTTGCTTCACTGAACCTTGCAGCCCCTCGACCCGGACACGGACAGTGCCTGCGCATGGCGCCGGAGGGCCTGGGGAGTGATTCCCACTGGAAAATGTCTGCCTTTGGATCCGGATTCTTCCATGAAAATGTCATTTCCCCCTGAAAAAGCCAAATTTCTCTTCTGTTTGGCACGCCGCCCCCCCCCCCTCCGGGTGGCTTCCTTTTGAGCACTCTGGCACCAAAATGAGCAGCCTGGACATTGACCCTGTGTACTCAACATTGTGTCCCAGGATCACAGCTACTCGTCCCACATCAAAATCCCATCTCAACACATTTCAGTACAGCGTATGAGGTGCCGTCATGACCGACGCAATTACTTACGGCCAGGACTGTATAGCGTGAGGACATGATCAGACTTTGCCGTTAAGTTTTCAAAAAACACAGTAAATAAGAATGCCTTGCTTGGTTACTTTCCAGGTGCTAAACTTTCGTCCAATGAAACTGAAAACAAAGTCTATCTTGCTCTCCTAATCTGAGAACTTTGTTACGTTCTGAGCTTATGTAGCAACACTTTATTGCTAGAAAAGGGGGTCGAAAAAAATTGATTTTGGACCCCATCTTCACCATTTGGCGTCCCGTAACAAACCTAAGATTCCCCAAATTTTCGTCTATTGGTCTGGCCAACTCTGCAGTATGGGGAGATGATTTCTCTGTCTCCCCACATACGCTCGAAGGCCAATGTCACACATGTGATCAATAGCAACTGTCCTCTCTGTCTAGCCAGGCCCTGTTGAAGGAGAACTTAGTTAACAGTGCCACAGTCGTGGCCGCAACTTCCCCCCCTCCCCCTTCCCGGACGACGGGATCATGTGTGCTGTGCTCGTTTTTCTCTTCCCAAACCCTGGTAAACGAGGCAGGCAACAGAGGAATCAATTACTTCTTCTCGGTGGGGTCGTTAGAGCAGTTCTCCCTGAGTCTTTTGCTGACCCTTCCAGTTATGCACTGGTCTCCAACCCCTGACTGGCACTGACTGGAGAGCAGCCATTTCTCATCGGTTTATCAACGACCGTTGGGAGGGTAACATTAGAAAACCCTGACCAGGAGAGGCTCTGAGCAAAAAAATTATCATACTTGAGCCCTTACACGAGTCATTTGAGAAAAGCTGAGTCCAGGGACGCGGTCGTGGCCATTCAGCTGTCCGTGTGTACTCACCAGAGGTGATTCATGCGGCTCCCGACGACTCCAGCCTCACCTCTGCGTCTGCCAGCGTTGGAAGAGTGAGACGCTGAAGAGACTGGTCTGATGACTCTCGTCAAGAAGCTGCCACGTCGATCTTCTGTTCACAGTGTTTTCTTCCTGTTTATTGGGCGGGATTCGGGTTCCATATCTCCCTTTCATATGCGCCAGCTCTCGCGGTCTTTCCGTGACTTTCGCCCGCGAGACTGCGCGAAAGACCTCGAAGGACTTCGCTCCGGCGAACGAGGGCTCTCTCAGTACTCTCTTCTCATGATGCTGCTCACAGGCGAACGGACTCGACGTCCGCAGGCGGGACGAATTTTCTGACTTATTTGGACTCGCCGGGAGTGGCACCGATGTCAACGGGGCCATGGACAATGCGCACCAGCAAGCGGACGGGCACATCATCGTGCCGTCCGGAACGTAAGTGCGTATGGAGAGACATCTCAATGCCTGACTGGAGCAGCAGTTGGGTACGTTTTCTTTGTGGTCCTGGGGTGAGTGAATGTCGAGCAGAGGACGACACGTGCGCGAAGCTGCTAGTAAAAGTGAGTGTGTGGTTTGGCTCTTTCATGGCCCTCGTTCGCATAAGTACCATACATGCTCATGTGCCTCAGTAATGTGTGTTGCGTATGCACCACCTGTACAACACTCATACATATCATGTGGCAGCTGGCTCTGCCAGACACTGTGGCACTAAATTACAGTAGCCTTCAACGGCAAGGCTCAAATGAGAATTTCCTTGTGTCGTGCATCTGCGCAATATGTTGCTTCTTCCGGTAGCAGTCGATGCCATCCTGACACCGTGCAGAGTCCTCAGCACCGTAGAAATGCTACGAACAGACCTGGCTTTGGGGTCGCTCTTCTTCATTTATGTACACCCGGACATTGAACGCTCCAACTGTAACGTACGTACAACTGGACCTTTATGTAGAACAGTATTGAATCAAGGTTTGGAGATAGTGGAAGCCAAGGTAGCGCACGAAGCAGCTGAACATGATGTTGGTGTTCGCGCTGCTGGTACGGTTCATGGTCGTCTCCTGGATCATGTAGGGTCTTGTCAACTTTGTCACAGACCGCTCATACGAACGGACTGATCGCACTGTACAACATTTATTGAGCTAACTGCGATGGCCTAAGGAGTCCATGACAAAGTCACTTCAAGATCCGAGTCCCCAATGATCTGATGACTCGGGTTGGCCAAGGTCAGTGACAACACTCGGACACTTTTCTCATTCGGATTTATAATTACACAATCTCTTCGCACTATGCATTGTGGCAATGCTCATAGAGCGAGGAAAACAGTGGACACGGACAGTTCAGGCTACTGACGTTTCGCCACAGTCGTACAACTTCACGACGTCGGTGATAATCGTTAAGTTACGCACATAGGTTACAATTAGCATGGAGGAGGAAGGATTCGCAGTTCTTATATATGTGTGTGTGTGTGTGTGTGCCAAGGACAATCCTAACACAGGATTTCACCTATTTCAACTAGTAAGTGTGGCAACGAAGTGTACAGAAAACAGATGAATGAAGTGCTACAACACTGTACTGCGATACTGCCGTGGGCAATCTCCTTGGAGCTTTTCCTTCAACCAGCTTTGACAAGTGTGTGTTTTGCACTAGCGACGCAGCTATAAAAGCCTTGTTTCGAGTTCTTGTCGACGGTCTCGACGACGGTCTCGTCGGCGGCCTGGTCGACGGTCCCAGCGTTGACTCTTCTCTAAGAGAGGTCCTTCCCTCCCCAAGAAGTTCCTCCGACGTTCTACAAGAGACAGCTAGTCCTCTTTTGGGGGGAACAGCATGCAAAATATCGTTCTCAAAATTATCACTGCAGCCCATCATTCTTAGTAGAAGTAGTCGTACCAATAGGGCTCTCGCGGAGAGTCAAAGAGGGTGTCGTACTCGTCAAGGTCGACCCCGTCATAGTAGTTCACAAGTTCAGGACTTTGGTACTCTTCATCATCATCGTAGCTGTCCAAATCTTCGATAAATTGAGACCTCTTCCCCAAGCGCATGGTGTCCCCCATGGACCTCCTGCCCAGTCTCATGGTGTCGCCCATAGATTTTTTGCCCAATCGCATGGTGTCACCCATCAGTCTCTTGCCCAGTCTCATTGCATCTAATATGACGGACCTTTTTCCCAGCCTCACTGAGTCCGGCAAGCCTCGCTTTCCTAGTCTCATGAGTCCTTCATCTGCTGCTCTTTTACCCAACCTCATTGCATCGCTCAAAGACTTCTTGCCCAAGCGCATTGTGTCGTCCATAAGTCTTTTTCCAAGCCTCAAGGTATCAGGTGAGAGCCTCTTTCCAAGCCTCAAGGTATCAGGTGAGAGTCTCTTGCCAAGCCTCAGAGTGTCAGGTGAGAGTCTCTTGCCAAGCCTCAATGTGTCCGGTGAGAGTCTCTTGCCAAGCCTCAATGTGTCTGGTGAGAGCCTCTTGCCAAGCCTCAATGTGTCCGGCGAGAGCCTCTTGCCAAGCCTCAATGTGTCCGGCGAGAGCCTCTTTCCAAGCCTCATTGTGTCGCCCATGGACTTCTTTCCAAGCCTCATTGTGTCGCCCATGGACTTCTTTCCAAGCCTCATGGTGTTTCCGATTGATTTTTTCCCCAGCCTCATGGTGTCGCCCATGGACTTCTTTCCGAGCCTCATGGTGTCGCCCATGGACTTCTTTCCGAGCCTCATGGTGTTTCCGATTGATTTTTTCCCCAGCCTCATGGTGTCGCCCATGGACTTCTTTCCGAGCCTCATGGTGTCGCCCATGGACTTCTTTCCAAGCCTCATGGTGTCGCCCATGGACTTCTTCCCCAATCTCATGGAGTCTGCAAGAGACTTCTTGCCAAGCCTCATCGTGTCTCCCATAGACTTTTTACCTAACCTCATCGTGTCAGACATGATTCTCTTTTCGTCATCCTCGTCGTCAGTTTCAGTCCTTTTACCAAGTCTCATAGATGAGGCCAGCGTCTTCTCCCAAGAGTCGTCGTCCCAGTCCGATGGCGACCGCTTGCCCAACCTCATCATGTCAGCCAATCTCTTGTTTCCTGAAGTGGTGGACTTGAAGGTGGCCAACAAGTGCCTGACAGGCCAGGAATCATCAGAGTCGTCTTCAAGCTGGTCAAGCCGAGTTTCGACATATTCGTCCAAGAGGCCGTCAGCGCTTGGATCGTTGCGCGGCAAGGCCAGAGGCATCATCTCCGGGTTGCGCTTGAAGGCGGGTTCGGAGGGCTGCAAAGAAAAGAGCGAGGATAAGGATGACATCATTGCTCGCATCCAAACAAGTACTGTGTAGTCGACCCTCGATGGAGTCAGGTGACCTGACTCCACTTCCATCGAGGACACCCGGGGTGGCCTTGATGGAGGCCGATGCTGCTAATCAGTAGAAACCTTCGATTTTGTCACGTTTAACCCTTTGAAGTAGTCACATGATTTTTATGCCCCAAGATTTTTTTCCCATGACTAAGGTTGTGCCACCGGGCCATAACTGTATAACTCTGAATAATTCCTAGCGACGATCAGTCCATCAAAGCCATCGAGGGGGCCCGGAGAAGGCTCCGAGCTTCAACACACGACCCTGAATTCTCGCTCCCGGACTATTCTTCATTACATCGTCGGTATCCCAATCTTAATGGTCACGTATTGTACGGCTAAATGCCAGGCTGAAATCCTACTTCTAGTCTCCAAGCCCAGACCTCTGCCTTCTACTGTCCCTGGTAAGTTGTAGCATGGTTCCCTGGCTCTAGTCCACTGCACCCTGGCTCCTTACATCTAGGCTTCCTTCGGGTTCCACTCAAAGAATCAGGGAGTCTTCCCTTGGTCAACGCACCCCCAGGTATCGCATGAATGGGCCTAGGACGGGAACATGCAGCTCTTGACCAAGCCAAAATCCACTTCATTTACAAGTTTATTATTTACAACTCAGTTCTTCCACGTTACATCCCTGATAACATATTACAATTGTGCCTGTAATACTCAACCTTATCTTCAAGTACTCCATGAGGGAAGAGTAGTCAGTGACTACTGAGTTGGAGGAAGGGACACTGTTGTCCCTTGCCCTTCTCCTTCTCGCTGTCACAAGCGGCCACGCTCAGGGCGCTCCGCCTCTCAAATGGAGATCCTCATGTGCCAGATCACCGTGCCCAGTGGCAGTTCGATATCGCTTCCCACTTCTCCTTCATGACTGAGTTGGTGACCAACAACAAATGCACCATACACGTTCAACCGTCTAATGGTGATGTAAATCTCTTTGCCTGATGCTTGGACCGTCATCTCACTCAATGAGAGGTCGTTCGATCCGCCTAACGTGGAGATTGTGGTCCCTACGTCTGTCCCTGAGGTCCCTGTCCATTCATAAAGTCCAGCTGTTCCAGCATGCTAGAATGCGTCGGACTCAGGCTGGTGTGGAGGCTTAGTGTTACTTCCTCTTGAGGCTGACATATTTTAGCACAATATAGAGATATCTAAATTTTATCTTAAGGTTACACTTCAGATGCAGCTATGCTTACTAAGTGAGAAGCGAACAATCCTGATGATCAATTTCCCAGGGATAAAGGGGAACACCATGTTCCTGGGGTTACAGGGTCCGAACTGTTACAAGTTACAGCAGTCTGAATTCCAGCTAACTGTTAAGTTCAGTTGTCATTTCTGTATTTGAACTTCTTCAATAGTCTGAGTCTAAGCTGCACTTGCAATAGACTGGTGATCAATTTACTAGGAGCAAAGGATAGGACAGAGCTGAACCTGAACTACTCTAAGCTAGATTACGTCAGACTGAGCTTTGAGTCTTTCCTTTGAGTCTTTCTTCCTTCCTTTACTTTTCCAGATGCTGGTCGGGGTCCGCCAAGTTGTGCTTCTCTGTGTTGCTTTTCCTCGTGGCTTCTCCTTCTTAGCTGCTACTGCTAAGCTCTTCCAGACCTCTGGTCGCCTCTGCGAGCTTCTCCTTGTTTGCCCAGGTCAGCTTGGCAATCTTCTCTCTTCTCCTGCTGTTTGATCTTTTGGCAGGTTGCTCTGATACTTAGCAGCTTGTCCTGAGGCGTGGTCTCTCAATGGTTTTTTCTCTTCACCGCTATCTTTTCTTTGTTCGATCACTACCTCTGGACCGCCATATGCTGGCCAGATAGTGTGGTATGGTGATCTTCCAGCTCACCCTCGGGGTCCTCATGGACTGTTCCAGACACCTTGACGTGGGCCAGTGGCTTCTTTGGACTATGGACGTCGTCACCGCTTCCTCCCACTCATTTCTCGCCTACTTTTCTTCATCTCTTTGTCGCTTTGTCTCCATTTTGGTTGCGTATCGGCGTCCCTCGTTCTCCATCGCAGCGGTCGTCTCGCCCTAGTCCTCGCTTGGCAATGATCTCAGCTCTGACTTGTCTCCGTGACGACTGACCCTCAATTCTACTTCCTGATCTGTTAGTGACTGTTGTCTTAGCGCTTGTCCCTGTGGTGGCTGCTATCTGCTCTCTATCAACTACTATGAGTGCTCGCCTTGTCTTGTCATTTCAACTTTGCCCCTACTTTTTGCTCTAATCTCTGTTCCAATCTGTCCAACTCTTCAATCAGTCAGTTTCTCCCTTTCTGTCCAGAATTTGAGTGAAAATCTTTTGTCAATCTCCTGTTCTATTGTGAACTTCTTATTTGCATGTTGCTTTCTCTTCTGACTGATGGACCAAGTTATTTTTCATCGTCCCTCTTATTTGAATGGCCTCCTTTCTGTGAACCTTTGGTTGTATACATCACTACTGTCACTGACTGACGCGATCCGGACTGTACGCATCTCCGTCCTCTCGTCAGTTGTTCTTACTTTACTGGCGGCCTGCTGAAGTTGTCCGTTGCTTTCACCACTTCTACTATAGTCCTGCTCTCTCTGCGTGGCAGTTGGTCGTCTGCAGATCCGCCGCTGGCCTTCATTCAGTCTTCTCACTCTTGAATGACTGTCGCCGTCGGCGTCCTGGTTTCTCTTTGGTTGTTGGTCACCGTTGCCAAGGTGGTCACCGTTGCCAAGGTGGTCACCCCTGGTCACCTGGTCACCTGGTCACCAACGGCATCAATGGTTTCTCGCCCAGCGATACTGCTGCCCAGTGCCGTCCCCACGGATTGGTTGCTGGTGCTGCTGCAGCCCTTATCAGTCCGGTCCCGCTGGTCCGGCTGCCCTCTGGTTGGTTTGCCTGAGGCTGACGTTGAGTGTAGACGGTTCACTCTAGGTCTCGTCGACTCCTTGACGATCTCCATGGCCCTCAACAGCATCGGCGGCTCCAACCTTGGGCCTCCTCCAGCTTCTCAATGGCATGCGCTCTCTCACAAGCTTTCTTCAAGTCTGATTCTGTTAGTGGGACTCCAACAGCTCGCCTATGAAGAGGGACTTCATTTAACGCTTCACTTGTCTTATTTTGTATTGCCTTGCACCATTTTCGAGTCTCTGCCTTATAAATCAATTGCTTATTCTGTCTATCTAGTCGTGCTAGCCTCCCAACCCACTGCTGGGTCTCTGGTGAACTCATCTTTTTCAGTCTGGACTGTTGCTCTGGGGGCTTCTTGACCCTTCAGGATCCTTTTGTGCCTGCGTGTCCCTAAGTCACTGCGCGTCCCTGAGGCGTCTCGCGCACCCCGTGATCCAGTTACCCGAGGGGGTTCTTCAGGGTCCCTCTGACTGGTCGCCCCAGAGTCACTGAAGCGTCTCGCATCAGTGCGATCCTGCCTCGTCTTGCTCTCGGATACTCTCCTGCCCGCTCAGAGACTGATCATGACATGACATCAGTTGACTGTCCTACAGGTGCTGATGACGTAATAACTCTCCGTCTGGCTCTTCAGAGGCACGTGATAGTTCAACTAATTCCATCTGTTCATCGTGAACTCTCATATTGTGACATCCCCGTGGTCTGGTGATGATAGTAGAGGTTGTACGTACAGGTGTTCTCCAGGGCCCTGGATCATCTCAATCTTTCTCTTGACCTGGCTCTTCATTCCACTTGATGGGTCTTCTAAATAGATCACCTTTATCTCGAACTGACTACTAGTCAAGGATGACTGTCCTGGGGGAGGTAACGTATAGTCCATTTGTTTTGTCAAGGCTACGACTGTTGTCTGACTTATCGTGAGTTGTTTTGTTGCCTGGGTGGCCAACACTATTGCAACATGCTGCAAATACTGATGCCACCTGGCAGAAGAAAGCAGTTGGGCCTTTTTTTCGTGTCACTGTCGGCACCTGGGCTGATCCCGCACATTTGAAAAGAAACTACCTAACAACCTGGCAACTTTTCCCTCTTTATCTTCTTTGTACTCTTGGCCGGCAAATGGCTCAACAACAATGAGGACACCGGCCAGGAGGGGTTGCCAAGCTGTGGCGCGTCCGTCTGCCTCCCAAATGCCTCGTTGGGAGACTCCCCCGATTTAGTCACGACTCCGAGTGAGTCCAGTTCTGTTTTGCCGCAAGGATGACTAAAGAAAAGGTCGCAATCACGTTAGAACTTGGCACTGATCTTGCGTGAACGCCTTATTAGGTCGTTAAATATTGTGAATAATTTCCCGGAGGCCGGAGAGGATTTCTCATGAAAAAATGCAGCATTACGCAGTAGTGCTGCAAGCCCTCACCCAGGGACATATGCAACGCACACACGTTCTGCAGTAGAAAGTGCGTGACACGACTGAGGGCGCGGCAAAATTTGCCACACCAACTCTTGAGTATTCAGACTAACCTTTCCATTGGTTTTGTATTTATTTGCTGCAGTCAGTTACAAATTTGAATGAGCTCTCACCGTTTCCACCTGTTGAGAGATGGTCTGAGGAGCAGCATGACTTTTGGTCACCAGAGCTGAAAAAGAAAAAAGTCATACTTTTAAGACGGTTCTTTCTGCCCCTGGTCAAGCTCGCGAGGTCTGCCAAAAATGCTGGAGCGAAGAACTCTACGCAGCCTCGTTGGAGCAAAACATTGAGCTCGACAAGCGAGTCTCAGTTGAGGCTGAACGTTTGGACCTCGGCCAGGTACCCACCCAAAGCAAGCAGGAGTTGCAGCATGCCTCGTACTGTGTCCGGATGGTAACAGGTTGGGCTCGGTGGCCTTCTTGAGGTCGCGTTCAGACTCTTCTAACCTCGCCACGTCCTCCCTCCCCGAAGAAGCCCCTTCAACTGGAGAGAGAGAGGAGGAGGCAAGTGCTATTTCCCAAGAAAGCTAAGACAGAGAGAGAGAGAGTGAGAGACACTGAAATATACATGCACGAGGAAAGAGCTATGAATGGTAGCAGTCATTTCACGACCCAGCACTGGCTACAAATATCCTGGCAAATGAAGGGGCGGCAGGGATCAGTTGTGTGGGGGCAGCTTTGACAAATGCGTAGCGCGTCAGAGATGCGTATGTGATGTATCATCTGTGCTAACGCAAAATGCGTATGCAAATGGGATGTCATAACAAAAGTGACGGGCATTTTGGATGGATCGTGCTTGGCAAAGCTGCCTACAACGCAAGTGATGGCGTAAGCGTTGTCCGAGTGCCTCAACGGGTCCCAGGTACCCACTTACACGCGTGCGAGGAAGTATGAGCCGTCGTTAAATTGGTCTAGTGGCTTTCTCTACTCACGACGTTGCTCTCAGAGCGCTGTGATCAACCTCACGCGTGTGCGCTAATGCGCATGGTACGTGCATTAGACGTCCACAGCCACCCTGACTGGTCATTTCGGCAGCCAGAGAAGTTGGACACCGATCTTTGGTACCTGGCCTTCGTGCACGTGTACTCGTTGATGCACAAACTACTCCGCCATCAGCTGCCGACAATTTTCACGCAGCAAAAGAGTCAGAAATGTCCATTCTTTGGGAAGACAATGTTGCCAACTGGAAATGCGCTCCTATAATTATTTATGCGGTGAAGTCACTTAGTTTAATAACCGCCCCTTAATTAGAGCCTCACGTCGGAGGCATCATATATGAAGAAGAGCCGTTGAGTGAGGGCCGCTGGAGGTTTTGTATGCATTGAAAAGCCCATTCCAAGGGTAAAAATGGCCAGAGCTTTCTTCAGCCATGGGGGAGGGGGGAGGGACAATCACCCTTGAATCCTCGAGGCCTTCAGCCTAGAGACCCCCCTTGGGATCAACCACCACCCCTTGGACAAAGTCGTCAGTGTATTGGAATCCAAAGTGAGCGGCAAGAGCCGCCCTTGAATGAGAGCCGCAGCCAGAGTCGAAGAAGAAATTAACACGAGTAGCTTTTAATTGCGACTTCCCAGTACAAACAATTATATATTTATGTACCGCACAATTATGCGGTGCCCTCCGTCAATGTCCTGTCCTGCTTAACAAGCACAGGCAGAGACTCCGTCTGCGCTAATCCTTGCCCTGCGCCGCTTGCACGTAAAGGTGTGCACATAATACACACAATTAACATATGCGTTATTGTCGAGGAAACCTACTTTGCTCGTGCTATTTCAAGACCAATGCAGAATCTATAAAGCGCTGTTGCTGTCAGTCCTTGTGTCAGTCCAACGCTCTGAAGTCCTCGAAACAAAAGAGGAACTGACTGAACTTCTTTTTCCATGCCGTCACAGACGGCGCGCTCCGTGTCGTCCACGCGCTCCGTGTCGTCCATGCGCTCGGCGTCCAGATCCATTTCGTTAAAGTTTTGTTTCCTTTTTCTTTTGAGCCCGGATGATGAGGTCAGACCTCACCCACGTCCCGTCCCACGTGTTCCTCCTCAGTTGCATTATCTTGGAAAATATTTGTAGTCCTTTTTACAGCCTCGTTGCCAGTATGTCAGACTTCCTGATCAGAGCCTGGCAACACTGCTTCTTTCTGTGTCCTCTCTACCGCTGCTGCGTATGTATTGAATGAAGCTTTCGACCACGAATTCGGCTTAAAAAAGCCTCAGAATCCATCTCCAACCCTCCCAGGAGACAGCCTATGAAGGGGAGTGTCTGTTGACCACGTTTAGGGACGATCGGTCCAACTGTGGGAGTGACACACGGACAGGCAGACATAGCGCTTCATAGGAATATAAGACATACAGTATATCCTTATTCTTTACATGTACAGGATGCACGTACCCCTCTGTTAGGGGGAGAGCAAGGTACTGAGCAAACCTGACTTGCGATTTTCATGAAGGCAATGAGCTATGACAAGAATCTGGTGAATGTCCTCATTCACGTGGAACCAAAAGTACGTTCCTAAGAGCTATAGTTTCCGATATATCTTAGTTTAAAGTTTGGCCCTGACCATAGGGACACCCTGTATGTCTATGTGGAAGATACAACGTGGTTTGCAGGATGATTTTTTAATCAGGGCCAAGTCAGCAACCGTGCAAAAGCTGAAACAACTTTCTGGAGTTCCTTGAGATTCTTTGGCGTCTTTTGTGAGACTTCCTCTGAGTTGCACCCGGAGACCTGAAATCCCCAGGACTGAGCTCCGGAGAGTGCCCTGACCAGCAGATATTACTTTTGCGATTTGTAGTTGAGTTCCAGCTTTCTTTACGCTTACAGGGATTCTCGTGTGCAGTAGGGACCAGAGTTGCCAGATTTATGAGGAAACATTTCAAAAACACAGGGGGCAAAAAGACTCGGCCCCTGAGAAGGCCGAACACTAAAAAGACACTGTTAAATGTTGTCCCTCCCAAAGGGTCTGAAAAGCGCCAGATAGATGTCTTGAAATATGGCGGGCAAATATGAAACCTGGCAGCTCTGGTGAGGACTGATGTCATCCCCATCTAACCAGTACCTCTGGTGTTCCACTGTGATGTATCAAACCGGCCCGAACGGTTGGTCTTTGCACAAGTGAGAAACTCATTTCTTCGCACTAAGCACACTTTAAAACCATCGTAATAACTTGTTGCATCAAAAAAAGTCACCCTGTGCAGTGAAACCCATTTTTAACGACACCCTCCTTAAACATGTGTCTCCATTTCAAATTGGAGCCTGACTAGAATCGGTTCCTGTAGAAGTTGACCTTGTCAAAGCTGTGTCCAAATATTGGGATTTTACTGTGCCCACATTTTGTGTACGTACGTATGTGTGCAGACTCTTATGTGCACACAGTTATGAATGTTCTCACAGCTCAGTTCTGCCGAGCGGTGCATTCGTAAAGGCGGAAATGAATCATTTACTGAGCAACCTTCCTAAAAAGCCTTGCACAAAAGAAACAAGGTCCTTCCAAAAATTTAACTGGTTTTTGCAAATTTTGCCTGCGGACAACTGCACAAAAATCACACTTTGCTGAGCAAGAATTCTTACCCCTTTTTCTTTAACCACTGTGCGGGGAGGCTCCGATCGCCGTCTGGGTACCAAAGCCTCATGCACCAGTTACTTTTATACTCGTGGAAGTCCCCAGAAAAGTCAGACAAGGGAAGCAACAGCACGAGATTGTTGCTTTCGTGACCAATCGAAGTCATCATCGATCCTGAGATATGATTTGCCTGGGCTTGGGTCGTCAGATGAGCGAGGCCGATAAGAACAAAGCAGACGTTGGCCTCGAGGTACGAATTTTTTTGGCCTCTTACACCTCGAGCGCGATGCGCGACCTCAAAGATAACGAGGGCTGCTGCACCCGCGTCCGACGTCTCTGGCCAGAGTCACCACTTCTTACACTTTGAGGGCTCTCTCACCGCACTGGAGTGGACGGAGGAGCAGGAAAAACCCGGGCTGGCCCGCGCCGTCGACTCCACCCACCGGCCCAGGTGCTAACGCGTCGATTCCTACGGACCTTCAACGGTCCTCGACAACGACTCGATCAAGGCCACCAACATCGTGCTCATCTCTCCTCAACGGTGGTTCAATGAGGTCATTCATTGAGCCCCCTTAGACAGCACGAGAGAGACTCGCACAAGAACAGATGAATTGAGTAGGGAAAAAGAAGTCTGCTGTTCTTGCTGGATACAGACGAGATGTGCAGTAAAACTCAGATTTAGTACCAAACGAGCTTCGATGGAGTAAATCTTTCTTGGACGACCGAATGTCGACCTTATGACGGACTATGAATGAGTCAATCAGCAAATTTTTGTCACCTGGATACGATTTGAGTCAACTTTTTGGGTACAAACATGCAAACACTGGGGAAGAATCACTTCATGGAATGGATTCCAACGCAATTACTACTGAGAAAAGGCTTGGGAGAAGAGCAGTTTTTCTGCAGACATAGCAATGATTTTGAAGAGTCTTTGTGTGAGACCTTCTCCGATGTAGCCACCTCTTGACTCTCCTGGCTAAATCCAAGCTTTACTGTGCACGTTGAACGTCTCCCTGCACGCGTTGTCTCGCAAGATCGCCCGAGGGAGTCTTCATGGCCTCCGACATTCAAGAGGACGAGTGTAGACTTCGCCCAGATGGACCTGTGAAGCTTGACGTCACTTTTTACTACGTCCCAAATTTTCTTCGCCGTGCACACGTTGTTTTTTTTGCAGTCACGAGTCTGGTGTCTTAGGGCACCAATCAGGTGTATTCTCTATTAAGTGATGTGTCTGTCTGTCTGTTGTGGGGTTAGCGCTTCCACTGCTATAACAGTTGTTTCCAAACTTGGTCAACAGACACCTCTTTCTACTAGTTGCAAAAATGAGGCCGAAAAGTAGAGTGGGCTCCTTAAGTATGATTTTTTAATCTTCAAAATACTCACTCACTGGCAGCTGCCACTGGTGTACAAAATAAGATCCAACCCGGTCAGCCTGCAACTGGTCAGCATTAACATGTACTACGAGTTGGGGCCGGTGGCCTTGTGGGCCGAAATGGCCTTCCTTAAGGACAAGTGTGATCATCACTAAATGAAAATTTTAACATCAAATGTGACCAAGCTGACCAGAAAGTCATTGATACATGTTAAAAAACATGGCTTTTTTTCCTCCTATGGTGCGGATGAAAGGGACTTTTTATTTGCATTTTCCAAACTTTTTTGCCCGCGAACTTTCCAAAACGAAGAGGCAGAAAGGGCCTTCATCGCTTGAGAAATTGCTGTCAGAGTCTTTTCTTCCCCGAGATAACTCCGAAAGACGACAGATGACTCTCTTGAAGTAAAAGCACACGAAGCTGTCCTCCACGTCCACCCAGTTCCTCAGCATCACCTTCGTACGTGGTGCCCACAGAAATGATGACATTCGCACAACACTTCAGCTTTCTCGGTCGAAGGCCAATGTATTTCAGGACCTCATGGTTTGGCGTCCAGAAGACTTCAACTTATGCAATAGTTTTGATCAGACTCTGCGCGAGGTGAACTTCATGACCGACTGCAATTCTGCATTGACAGAGCGAATGTCAATGTCCTCCGACAACTGGTCATGGGCGAACTGACCCCTCTGATTCGGCTGCAACAACCCTGTCGGCATTGTCTTTCAGGGCGCCTCCGTGTTCTCATCCAGGCGGTGGATGAATGACATCAACATGGTGAAGGGCAGTCAGCCTTTTGTGTTCATACATCTATAGCGCAAATGAAAGCTACGATGTCTCCCAACCTTATGCACTTGACGCCGTTCTGAGCGAAGATACAGGGTGTCTCTTGAACGTCGTCACTTATCAGCTGCAGCTTAACTTTTTTCTGTGACATCCCGTTATGAAGTTCATAAATGTCGAATCTGTATCGGTACGAATTCGAAATGAGATTGCCAGTAAGTGGAGAATGACAAAAGCCTGACTCACTATATCACTCGTGTCACTGGAGAGATGACTCTTTCACAATGAGACTCAGTTTCGCACTGAAGTAAGCTTTTATTGCATTCTAAGTGGCATGTACAGAGTGTACCACACAAGTAACTTATTTTATAGATGTGACAAATGACTGTGACGCAAGTGATGCTAGTAGCTCTTCCATTCTCTACTGTCTTAGGGCTGCGAATTGAAAGCAACGCACCTTGGAGTTGGTGGCGCAGCTCTGCTCCTCCAGGACGATCTCTTCACCCCAGATCAACGGCGAGATGTTTTACAGCTTCGACTAGAGACGGTAGAAACTGGGGGGTGGAGTCGGGCTGTGCCCGTGACTGAAAGCCCGAAAGTTCGGACGGGTTTTGAGTGATCCTGCACAGCTTGAAGCCCGCTTTTGTTGAGCCCATTTCACCTGAGTCGGTGCTGGACAGACGAACCTCGCACTCGTGGACGACCTCAGCTGTTGTTGGCAACTTGTTGCACATGAGGATGCATCAGACGACGAGACCAGAAACAAAACCTGCCAGACTTTTTCTATGTTAAGTCGTGGTGTTCCGCATGCATCAGCGAATAAAGACTGTAGCACCATGCTGATAGTTGACATAGCCAGCGGGACACCCTGTAGCTCTTAGCTGGGCTAACACAACTCGGGCGCTTCTGGTGTCAGCATGAATAACTCGGCGGCCATGAAGAAGTGCATGCATAGTTACAACGCTTGTAGCAGCCTCCCCCTTGGAGGCCGTCGAGGGCGACGCCACGAAGTACGACCTGGATCGGACGCTCATCTTGACATGTAAAGCCTCCTGAACGTAGAATTTCCGACAAGTCAGGTCTGAAGCAGTTGACCATGAGGAAGCACCAATAGTACACGGACCCAAACACTTCTGAGATTAATCGCGGGAAGCTCTGCAGATACAACTTTGTGACCTTGATCTTTTCTCTAAGTCCTGGTCATTTTCATTCTAACTGGAAAAAGACCATTTTTAAACACTTCTCAAAACTCGGTTCTTGCTCACTGTGCCAATCAGAGTGCCAAATTGACATCACAGGGTGGCCAATCCTAGTCGAAGCTCTGCGTTGCACTGGCGTTTCAGCCACTCCGGTACATACATGTGATGCAATGTATTTGCAGCTGAATAGAAGAGAAAGGAAGGCATCCTGGTTGAACAAACACTGACTGGCCTTATGTTTTATTTATAGAAGTGTGGCAACACGAATAGAACAGTGCCAGCTCACTCCTTATGCATGCCATAACTCAGATCTCACCGTGCACATGGTGAGGCTGTGTCTTAACGACTTGTCAAGTCATGCGCTCGCTCTCAGGTGCTCTCCCACTTTAATGAGAATGCAGCAAGAGGCGCACCCTGTACGTGTTCATCCTGAATGTGTCATCCCACAATGTCTGCTTAAGCACTAGAGAGAGAGACATGAAATGCACAGTGCCAGAGCTGTGGGATGCGTTCAGCTCAGCACGCTGGCGATGGAGGCCACAATTGTTCTGTCAAGCGGCACCCAAAGGCATCACAGTGCGAATTTGCAGGGGAAATGCATGGAGAAACGTGCGGAAATCGAAGTCCATCCACAACCGTTTCCTCAAAGAGAAGAGGATTGTCTCTGATGTTCGATTCCCCACTTTCCTAACCATTCATGTAATAGAGGCTGCTGCAGGTGCCGGATGGAGGATCTCTGCATATCTTTTCCTGCCATGGAATCAATCTCGTTAGTCCTCATGAGATGTGCTGCAGATCCTGAGATGGAAGAGCAACCCCCACTTGGGCTCATATTCAAGACGACATCCTCATTGTGGAGGCATCACCCAATCCCCACGTCACAGCTATCGTAAACAGTGAAAATACACTTGAAATCAAAAGTAATTTCACAAGTCCTTAGGCGGCTTCTTCCAAGAACAGTGGCTGCCAGAACATTGATAATAGAACCACTCTGGGCCCCTCGTCTCATTATTGACAAAAGGGAGTGGGGTCCGGCTAACGCTCCCCCTGGAGGGGTCGTGAAAGTGTGGACTGAGTCGGTCCAGTGGTCCCGGTGGAGTCAGACAATCAGACCAACAGACAATTGCACCTCCTCCACATACAAAGGTAGTTAAAAATGTTGGCGATGACTTTGATCTTTGTACGAAAAAGTTTCCTCTTTCCAGGGATTTTGGTCTTACAACACGCTTGTACACAGCACTGATTGACCAAGAGGGGTGGGTGCGAGCCGGCTCGACTCTTCTTCAGACGCGACGGGTCAGACCTTGACTCTCCGGGCTCTCCGGGATCGCCTCGTCAGTTGCACGGCTTGAGACCAGGTTCGCTCGCCGGGCAAAAGTGAGCCTTTGTCGTACTGCTCGTGTCACGCACCTATGTGTGAGCAGACGGCGGCGCCACCGGTGGCGAGGATGTTGCCGCAGTTAGAGTCACTACACGAAGGAGGTTTGTGGTTAACTGTTAAACGTATGATCACAGAAAGCTAACAGCCAAGGATACACAGCTTTCACTGGTCCTGCTTGGTCCGTGTCAGGCTCGGTCGAAAATTTGAGCTGAGGGCCAACGCGTCTCAAAATGCGTGTTTACTTGCTCGCCCTTCAAAAAAAAGGAGTAAAAATGGGTTGAAAACATTGAAAAGTACTATGAAGAATACTTGAAAGTGCAATGCATCTCTGAAAGAGAAATGAGTTTAGCCCGGGGGATAATCGCAGTTTTTTGGTCTCCCGAGCAAACGCCTTTATGCAAAGTAAGCTATCTATTTGCACGCACTAGCTCAAACAAGTACTGATTCATGGCCTGTGGCGAGACTGTGTCCTTAATCGCAAAACCGAGATCTCTAGTACAACATTGCAGTTAAATATGATGCATAGAACTAGTTCTACGCAGCGCAAAAAGTCCTCCCCCCAAATTGAGATTGACAATCTAAGCTTTAAGATTAGCTTGCAGTGCATAGACTGATCTCCTTAAGATTGCGCACTTTAGCAGAGATCTCTCAAGGACCATATTAAGATAGAGTCTTTAACTAAATAGCACCTCCTGATGTGACGTCTTACTCAGCCGTGATGAGCGCTGAGTGGCACAGCATAAAAATAGATGTTGCAAACATTATGCAGGAGAGACTGGAACATTTGTAGGGCTTTGTTTTAAGGCTGTACAAGAATGGAGGGAGTTTTAACTCCCCTCTTTGTTAAAATGTACATGTGACTACATTGGACAGTTCCCTCTCCAGCTACCTACGAACACTTCAGGGTTGCAGTGACAGCTGAAGCAGAGTTTCGTTAGGTCTCATGCAAACCTAGACTGTATTTATACTTTATAGAGGGTGTAACAGGACCATTTTCTTAACTCCTACTCTTGCTTGAGATTCCAGTTTTTCGCAACCTGGATGCAGCCGGAAAAGCTGAGATTTGAATTTTTGAAGAAACTTCTGCTGTAATTCGTATAAAATAAACATGTTAGTCCATTAGGCCGGCGGTGTAAGGGGTTCCTGTTCTATACTTTGTTGCATTGATGGCTTGCTTATATGGCTTTGACCCCAACCGGTGTGGTTGCAGACATGTCAAAGTCTCGCCAAACTGTAGAATATTAACTGATATACTGCAACCAAAGAGTAGAGAATTTTGAACAGACACGACACCAGTAGCAAAATGCCTGCAAAACACTGGAGTCCAGTTGTCAATTTGCAACTTTTTCCTGCTTGGCGCTTGTAGCTGGGCCCATGGGCCTCACGCGGGACGCTTGTGCCTTGGCTTTGAAAGTACTGGGATGCAAGTAGCTGCAGACTTAAGGCCCGTTTAGTGGGCCCAAGTTGTGGCTGAAAAACATGGGCTCGACAACTCACATACGAAGACGGGAATTGACTCGCGGAATTGTGTATTTCGTATACAACTACTCGCGTACAACGTGTCTGAGGCACTGCATCTTGCATGCGTTTTATTTTTCTTATGATACATCTGCATTGCAAGGAGGTACAAAAATCAGCGTCAAGGGACGTCCCTTGTTGGGCAGTGCATGAGGTACACAATTAAGCTCCATAAATGCCTCCCTCCGCAATCTGTGCAAAGCTTCAGTCTTCGGCACCACCTGCAAGGCCAGCATCCTTGGCCATGTTGTAGAAAATAGATTTTTTCTTCTTCAGGAGGTTTTCTGGCGTGTCAAACTCTTTGATCACCCCGGCATCCAGGACGATCACTTTGGAACTGTCCATGATGGTGTTCAACCTGTGGGCGATGGTGAGGACGGTGCAGTCTGCAAACTCGGTCTTTATGGTCTCCTGTATAAGGTCGTCAGTTTCCATGTCGACTGCCGCAGTCGCCTCATCAAGGACGAGCACCTTAGTCTTTCTCAGGAGAGCCCTTGCCAGGCACACAAGTTGGCGCTGCCCAACACTTAAGTTTTCTCCGCCTTCGTTAACTTCGAAGTAAAGTCCTCCGGGCAGGTTGGACACGTAAGACTTCAGGTGAGCGTGGTCAAGAGCACGCCAGACATCTCGGTCGCTAAAGTCAGTGAATGGATCAAGGTTCACTCGCATGGAGCCGGAGAAGAGCACGGGGTCCTGCGGGATGATCGTGAGACGTGACCGAAGTTTGCCAAGACCAAGGTGACTGATGTTCTCGTTGTCTATGAAGATGGAGCCTCCGGCAGACTCGATGATTCTGAAGAGGGCCAGGGTGAGAGACGACTTTCCAGCCCCCGTTCGACCAACAATACCTATTTTCTCGCCGCTCTCAATCTTGCAGCTTATGCCTCTCAGCACCAGATCCAGACCCTCGCGGTAGCGAGTGCTGTAGTCGCGGAACTCAACCACACCATGTTGAGGCCAATCGGGGTCAGGGTCGTTCTGGGGCAGGTCAAAAGGCGCCTCTTGAGGAGTCTTTTGATACTCGGCGATCCGCTCAACGCTGACCATGTTTGTTTCAATTTCTGAAGTCATTCTCACCAGCAAGTTCATCGCCCCGGTCACGTTCAGCGCGTAGCTGAGCGAGAGCCCCACTTTGCCTGGGTCCATGGTGTAGCGGAAGAACACGGCGAAGAACGACGCAAAGAAAATGATAAGGTTGCCCACGGTCTCCAATCGTACAGCCAACCAGCGACTTGATGCAAATGTCGGATAGTAGCAGACTTGGTTAAAGTCCGTCCTGACCTCGTTTTCCTTGATGAAGTCTTTCACTCTTCGGTAAGCTCTGATAGTCGGTGCTCCGCTGATGGTCTCTCCAAAGTGACTATAGATCGGCGATCTTGTGATGGACTCCATGCGTTTCACTTGTCTGGCAGTGGTCACGTAGAACCTTTGTACGAAGTAGTACAAGAGTAGGATGGGTATGACAACCACGACGAAGATGGGGATGGCGTAGCAGATGACTGCCAGTGTGCCCAACACGGTGAAGGCCTGGATCAGAAGCAGGCGATAAGTGATCGGTAAGGTGATATCAACGATGTCTACATCCTTGGAGAAACGGTTCAGGATCCTCCCGAGAGGCGTCGTGTCGAAGAAGGACATGGGCGATCGCATAACTCTCTTCAGCATGGTGAAGTGCATCTTGGCGGAAGCTTGAATGGTCCCCACCATGACGAAACCCACCGCGACCAAGATGAACAATGACTGAAATATGCCGAGCACGGCATAAACGATGAGGTACATGTTTTGAGTGGCTGGGTCTGTGCTCGCCAGTGGGTCTGTCGACCATACCGACAGCCAGATGTTAGTCCCAAGCTGGAAGGCTTGAAAGCAGAAGAAGAAGAATATGGTGGACGGCGCCATCACCTTGCCGATGCAGAGGAAGTAGTACAAGTACACCGACCACCTGACGCCTCCTATCTCTAACTTTTCCTCCTCGATAAGAGTTTCTCCAATTTGTTCTACCGGATTGGCAACGGTGTCGTCGTTCACATAGTTCTGGGTGGTGGATGCGGTAATTGTTCGCTCTCTCTTCTTCTTCGCCTTCTTTATCACTCCCGCAACCGAGGTCAGATCAGAGACGAGATCGCTCAAGCAGGTCCGTATGGACTTGGCCAAGCTCATCCGACGCTTCAAGTCCTCCTTGCCAAGAGTCTTCTCCAGCTCGTGCTTCAGATCTTCCAACTCAGATTCGATCATCTCGTCGTTGTCATTGTCCTGTTCTTCGGTCAAATACTGAATGAGGAAGTTGGCAAAGTCGCCTTCTTGCCTCAGCAGCTCGCGGTAGGTGCCTTCCTCTGATATCCGGCCGTCTTTCATGACCAAGATCCGGTCCATTTGAGGCAGGTAACCGACCCCATGAGTGACGAGTATTCTGGTCTTGTTCTTAAGCAGGCCTCGAGGCCCAATCACTTGCTCAAAGATGTGTTTGCCTACGTGTGAGTCGACTGCGGAGAGGGGGTCATCCAGCAGGTACAGGTTGCCGTTGCTGTAGACAGATCTGGCCATGCTGATTCTCTGCCTCTGTCCTCCAGAAAGGTTGATACCTTTTTCGCCGATTTCCGTCCTGTCGCCGGCTGGAAGCATCTCGAGGTCTGCAGTGAGAGCGCAAGCGGACACGATCTTGTTGTACAGGTCATTCTTAAACTTCTTGCCAAAGGTGATGTTGTTTTTCAAGGTAGCGTTTTGGAGCCATGCTTGCTGGGGGACATAAGCCACTTTTCCTCTGGTGTTGATCTTCCCAGACACTTTCTCCATCTCGCCCAGCAGGCCCGACAAGAGTGAGGACTTACCCGCGCCCACAACTCCGACCACTGCCACCAGCTCGCCATCTTTCACGTGTAGATTGATATTTCTCAGGAATGGCTCCGTCCTCTTGTCCCAGGAGAAGCTGGCATTGTCGACACGGATAGCATACGCATCGTTTGGATCATGTTGAACACTCTGGAAATCTAACTCGTCGGAGTTCATGAAGATGTTGACCCTCTTCAGCGACACGATGGATTGGACCATGAAGACAATCAACATTGGCAGCTGGTTGAGGGGTATCCTCAGCAGGTTGAACAGGGCCAGCGAGACGAAGGCGGTGCTGGCGTCAAGGATGTTGTCGGGGCTACTCATGACGAAGGTGGCAAAGGAGGCCAGAGCCACCACGAAAGGAGCGCAAGTCCAGAGGAAGGAGATGACGGCGTTCAGGTAAGCGGCCCTGGTCAGCGCCGTAATCTCTCTCTGGCGAATATTAAGCGCCGTCTTCTCAAAAGATGGCTCCCAGCCGTAGAGCTTGAGCACCTTGATGCCGTTGAGGATTTCGTCCATGAGCTTTGTGCGCCTATCCTTGTCGTGCATTTGCGAGTGTTGGTACGTTTTCATCTTCTTGCCCGCCACCGCGTTGAGCGGGACCATCAAGACCATCACAGCCAACCCTGGGGGCAAAGAAAATAAGGATTGACTGTTTGCTTATAACAAACAAGTACGGGTGCCGACCCGTCGGTAGTGAAAGGAAAGAGCCATATGAAAAATTTATCGCTGACATGAGTTCGTTTCATGCTCAAGGGCAATTGATAGCAAACCAATAGATGATTGCAGGGAAGGCACCCCATTTCTCCGTCAGTGGTAAAAGGGAGGCTCCATGAAAAAAGAATGCCTCGTTCCAACTTTGGTATGGATGGGGAATTTTACCAGCCAAAGCCGAAGGTCCGAGCATCCCCCACAAGAAATACATGGCCAGTGCTATCTGCAATGGGCTGGCCCAGATATAGTTCAGGTAGAGCGTGACGTCCATGAACTTTTGAGTGTCGATAGCCATCAGATTGGTTGTCTCTCCCACTGAAAAGAAAAAATCTCGCCATTCATGGAAAGCTTCTTCAGAGTTTGTCAGACACAACGACTCGACCAAACCTGTCATCTCCTTCCTGCCCACGTTGGACAGCTTAACGGACTTCCTGTAGATGGCGGCAACAAGCGCAGTGCGCAGCTTGAGTGTCACTATGTACAGGGTGTAGAAGCACTGCGAGCTCAGGATGGTAGTCAGCAGGGTGGCCAGGCAAATAAGCGCCGTGTAGAAGTAGCCTTTCCACTGCGGCTCGTCGGATTCCACGAAGTCAATGAGTAGATTGACGACCTGGGGGCTGGCAAACTGCATGACGCTGTAGGCCAGCTGGAAGAACATCGCGAAAGCATAAGTTGGGCCCACAACGCGCGCCAAGGTCGGCAGGATTGACAAGCGGACCTTCCTCTTCTTGCGGCGCTGGGCGGCCAACTCACGGTTCCAGTACTTGTCCCAGAGCGGGACGACGGACGCGCACCTACGCATAACGCCGATTTACCTAGTGCCGGTTGGCGCATATGGCCATGAGTTGAAGCGATACAGACCTGTTCTCATAATCCAGGTTCCACAAGTCGTCGTACTGAAGGACTCTCCGCCATCCAGTCCAGGCAAACCCATCGAACCAGCTGAAAACTGCCTTGGAGACGAAGGAGGCGTACTTCTCGCGGGTGACGTTGTCCACGTATTCTTCATGAACATAGTTAGAATGAGTCATTTTGTCCGATTGGCGTAGCGTTTGTCATTGCTGCTCACCCTCCAGATTTTTGTATGTTGGCTCTGGATCAGCAAAGCATATGGTAAAGAGTGCGGCGATCACCAGCGGGTACTCGATCAAGAACAAGATAGCTGGCAGTAATTTTTCCTCTCCTTGGATGACTGTTCTAAAGGTGAAAGAGTCGCACAAGGCGGACAGCAGCCAAAACACGGTCAGGGTGCCGGACGTCACTTTGCCTTTCTTCTTGATGAATATCTGCAAAGTCAGTGCTCCGATGTACCCGAGAGCCCGGACGGCTGACCCGACGGCGAACTCGGGCCCAAAATAATCCGGCGTGGCAGCTTCATAACACAGGTCAACGACTGTCAATAGGATGAGAAGACCTGTCAGAATTACCCTGGTCACGTTCACGTAGGACCAGGGGACTCCTCGGTCGGTGCTTGTGGAGGCATGGTAGAGCTGGAGAGGGGTGAACAGCAGGAGGAAGGCGGTTGGCACGGAGGCGAGGATTGTGGCATGGAAGCAGGGCGTGAAGTCCGGGTTGTCCGTGAACCACGTCACAGCGGGATCCCAGAGAGGCGTAGAGCAGAAGGCGGAGGAGTTCATCCTTCGTCCAGAGGAGAATGAACGAGTAGAGGAAAAATTGTGGAAAGATTTGTCACCGCAATCTGCATTATCTCACCGAAGGTAAAGTGAGGTGGCAGCGGTCAACGCAGCTCACCCAGACAAGAGTCAACCCTGCGGAATTGACAAGGGATTAGATCTGCAAAAGTGTCCGCTGCTATTGGAAAGATTCTAAGGGACCAATGGAGTGACTAATAAAAATTGAGGTCAGTAATGCTGATCATGAAACTTTGGATGAATTTATTCGAATTTTTCACTTCTAAATGTAATTTTATAGATCCTCATGCTAAGTAGTTTTACATGTGTACGTATCAATAGCATAAAAAGTAGTTTGACAGATCACTTTTTAGTTATTTTTGTCTGGTGGAGAGAGAGAGAGAGAGAGAGAGAGAGAGACAGAGACAGAGAGAGAGAGAGAGAGAGACAGAGACAGAGAGAGAGAGAGAGAGACAGAGAGTAAACCTGGCCGAGATTTTCAGCCTGATAGGTCACAAATACTTGTTATATAAGTCATTTTCATGAGGAAGAACTTTACTCACTATTTTTAATGTTGAAGCTCGTGGGGTTTTGACGCCCCGAAATCCGAAATTACTCATCGTGACACTGACGTTTGTAGCTTCACGAGCCTTCGTAGCTGAGACTTTTCATATAAAAATCGAAACTTGCTGACTTTCAGCCGCCTTTGATAGATTGGTCATTTGAGATTGGTATTTTTGGAAAATTATTTCCAGTCTTTGTTACCAATTTGGGCATTTTTTACCAGGTGATGCCACATTGGGCCAGAGCTCATTTCTTTGCCTGTCAGGGGGACTCTGAAGCTCAATCGTTGTCACAAGGCATGGACATTTCAGGCGAAAATTTTCAGCCCAAATATTTCATCATCAGGGGACAAAGAATGACAAAGCAGGAATTGTTGTCCGTTCTTTAATTCTAATTCTTCTTAGTTGCAGGGGTTGTGCAAGGCTCGTGCAGCTCATGGAGATTTGGTCGCATGACAAGAGTAATTTCCATGAAGACTTTTGTGATGAAATTCACAAATGAAATTTACTCCTCCCTCCCTCTGACTCAAAGTTCATGTGGTTCATGTTGAAGAACCTGAGCAAGTCCGGGTTTTTTTGGTCCGGTGTCTATGTGCTGCTCCTTTGCTCATGCTCGATACCTGCGCATGAAGTGCATAAACTTGTCCTGTTCCTCCCCATAGAAACAGCGTTCCAGATTGGGAATATTATCTCACCTATGGGTGGGATAGTTTACATAACTGTGGCCAGTTAAGGCTTATATAACTAGTTACAATTGTTTTTAACAGATTTTAGTTGTTGCCACAAGAGTCTCATTATCCTGAACCCCAGCATCCCCGGGGAGGGGGGGGGCAGCCAGAACTTGATTTGGCAGCATGAGGACGGGCAGAGTTCCCAATTGCCCTTCCCATTCTGTGTGGTTTACCGATATTGCTGTTTCTTTACATGCTGTGAGGGACATTAACACTTTTGTTCGGTGCTGCCTTTGCCCTTTCCTTGGCAAGTTCATGTGCCTTCTCCTTGGGTTTTTGCCCCGCAGGAGCTATGACCCATCATTGTTTATTAATAAGTCATCTACTGAGTGCACCCTCCATCCTTGTACATATTTCTCGCCCCACATAAGCTACGACCCATCATTGTTCATACCTAACGCACCCACCAGGTGCATCATATATCCTCGTGCATATTTCTTGCCTCCTAGAAAAGTGCTGGTCTTGGTGTTTATGTCCACGTTGAACTTAGGCTTACTTTATAGTAAATACCTTCGAATCGTTATTATATTTTCTAATAAAAAATCAAATTTAAACTCTCTGTAATGAACAAGACATTGTCCATGTCCTTATTAAAGTGACGATGTTGCCAATCTTCAGAATGCTGCCACTCATCAGATGGCGGTTCAAGCTTTGAAGGGTTTGCACACAGTGTAGATGTCAATTTTTTGTATGTCTTTTGAGATAAAATTGGAGCTAAATCATGTCAATTTCTTTGAATTTTTATTTAGTCTTGGTGACAACTGTGGGAAGAAACCTTGTCACACTACATGGTCTGCCAAAACGCGTATGACAATTGTTTACCAGAGTTCAGACATCTTTCTTTACCTACGTTTATACCTACGCTACAAAGCCATGCTATAAAGCAAATGAAGGCTAAGATGTCTCCGAACCTTATGTACTTTATGCTACTTTGAGCTAAGATACAGGGTGTCTCTCGAATGATGTCACTCATCAGCCGCAGCTTACGTTTTTCTCTGATATCTTGTCTGTACGTGATGGCACTTCAAGTTAGACTTGACATGGACTTGCTCAACGAGGTCTACATGGACTCTCAGGTGATGGAAGTGCAGTTGTGCATTCTTCTAAAGCTTCAGTATTAGTTATTGTGCTATCGCTTGCCATTAAGGCGACGAGTGAGACAGAGATCTTCTTGGTGTCTGCATTTAACGCTTTGTTGCAGTGAAGACTCTGGTCTGGAAAACCTTTATCTTGTTTTCTGAGCGAGCCTCGATCACTACGAGCGATCTCTTCCTCTTCTATGTGGAGACCTCAGCCAGTCAACTTTCGGCTTCAGCGTTTTAGCTGTGCAGCACTTGGCAAAGTCGACCTCTGGAAGGTTTCTGTCCATGAGGTTCATGGATTTCGTCGTGTTATTTGCCGACAACATCGCCTAGGTGAGCAGTTGTGATCGTCTGTCCGCTCCACCGTCAGTGGCCGCCAAGCTCATCGTGGCCGAGTCCATCTCTCGGCATTTCTACTGGGGTGTGTGGGTGGGTTCCACTCTGATTTTCTCGGTCCACAGTGGACGGTTGTGAAGAGGTCTTGGACTCTTTTAAGTGTTGCCATTGAAACCTTCAAGGTCTAATCGACATCAGTTTGTTACTTTGGACATCCGATTTCTGCACAGATTGTGTAGGTCGACTTCTTTCGGGTATAAACGCATTATTAATCTAAACCTTATATAAATTTCCTTGCTCTGCATATCTCTCCAACTATAGTAAAACATAGAAAAACATGCGAAGAAAAGAAGGAGCCAAGTTTGCCACGTAAAAGTTCGATTCGAAACAGAGCCCACCTCTGAATATAAACCTCATAAATTCCAAAGCCAAACTGTTCCGAAAAAAAAAATCCAGATTTTTTAAATCTGGCACAAGAAAATCCAAACGCAAGTTTTGATTCATGAACAAACCACGGATATTACCCATAAATAAAAGACGTCGTTGGCCATTTTTGTCTTGCCTGAAGCCACTGCTTTGGTGGCCAACAGATACGGACCCGACGAGAGCTTAGGCAGAACGTGTATGGATGCAAAATGCTGCCGACTCTTTCCTCGGGCCGGCCACAAATAGTAGCTGTGCGTAATTTAATATAGTACTACAAAGGGAGATGTGAAAGCCATAACGGTGCTCGGAGAAGACAAAAGAGGCCCCGTTAAACGAGCCCAACAAACACCTGGGCCCCCTCTTCGTTTGCGCCATTCGCGAGATGAATAAGGGAATGTGCATCAAAGATATAAAAACATATGGCAAATAAATAGGGCACATATTCGTAAACGTCGGGTACTCTTTCCCAGATAACGATTGCTCAACGGTCTTGCGCTGAGAGCAACGAACTTCGGTGGATCCACTGCTGTGGATCTGCTTCCTCAGCTGCAGATCTGTCGCTCGGTGGAAATGTACAGTGTTGGCCTTTTGGCAACCGCAGATAAGATAAAAGGGCTTTTTTCGCCCTACAAATGCAAGCAATGTCTCATAAAAGCGTTTGTGCTTAAGCACGACTCGGGTGTGACCGGTAGCGCATCGTCGACGACTCCGACGAGGGTCGCTGGTTGGTCAGCGACAACGACTGTGACGCTGGCAGCGTCACCATCGTGTCAAGAGCAAACAACCAGTGTCTTTGTCGCATCTCTGTCTTGACGCCTTATTTGTTGTAGTCACGCTTCCCGTTCCGCATTTTTGAAATGGCTGACGACAGCTGACATGCGTCATTCATGATTTTGATGTAGGATTCAAGATGAGGGATCACAGTTATGTACTATAGCAAAGTTTACCCCATGAAAGTTTGACTGCATTATGATTGATCCTTTCAATTTGGTTCCATAGGGAATTGCTAGCTTTACATGGAGAGGTGAGCCAATTCTGTAGCTCAATCGAGTCCAAAGTTGTAGCTGAAAAAAAGAAGTTTCCCCTACACTTACTACAGACAGGATATTTAACTTGAGTTAAAAGTGCAGATTGGAAAATGGCCCTTGCAAACAAATTGTGTTTAGTGAAATCTAAATATTTTGGCCAAAAAGCCAGGCCAAAACAGTGTCATTTTCCCCAAAAAGTACCTTTTCCAACTAGCCGAATGTGTACATACGTACGCACCAGGTAAATTTTCCGTCAGCAGGGAGAACTGTTGTTATTGCTGGATTCGTTATCAAGAGAGTTGACTGCGCTGTATCTACTGTGGACACAGGTCCAAAATGTCACGTTGGTTTTTGCTGCTGCGACGTCATTTATTTATCTTTCACATCGTGATCATGTTTAACCTGAGGAAAAGCACCACGGTCGTCGTCGACCCCGCCATCGCCAGAGAGGCGTGGATCCCGTTCGCCGCGTTGCAGAGATCTTTGGAGTCGCATACGCACTTCTTGAAGTGGGTGCCGAAGAACTTGTACTTTTGGCACTTGTTCGTCTTTCCGTTGAAGTCTTTGTCCGCGCTGGCGCAGTCGCGGCTGTAAGTCACGTCGTCGTTAGGGTCGGCTGTAACATGGCAGAACTGGCAAGTGTGATTCCCCAGCCCAGACCTCAATGGGACTCACTTTCTCTGACCACGCTGCAGACGTCATGATATTCCTCCGTGTTATCGTCGCAGTCCACGACCAACGACGAGTCCTGGGCGAGATCGGGGTTCGCGCAACTGTCACCGTCGACTTCAGTCGTGCACACGTAGCACTGGATGGCCAGGGAAGCTGTGTGATCGAGCGCATTTCAACTAGTACAGTGCTAAAGCTGGGCAGGCCACTTCAACTTACATCCCACATACAGGAAGAGGGGGAACAGGAGGCCGACAATGGACTTCATGCTCTCGAATGTGGACTTCTCGCAGGATGCAAGGGCTTTTGCTTCCTGACACTTGTCACTCTTGTCCTTGTGATGGCTGCTCCAGTCTTTTAATACCTTCCCCATGTGTGGTGATAGCTGATAAGGTATCTCTCGCATCTGCTCCTCTTCTGGTGGCATCGATCGCTCCGGACGACTTTTGGAGAGAATTGACAATAACAGGCAATAAGGGGCTATCATAACAGCATGAGTCACCGTGACAGCGGCTCAGTGACGTCAACCAAGAGACTAAACTCTCTCGAACTGAAGGATTGCGGGGCATAAATTATATCAATGATAATAGCCTGTATTGTGGCCTGAGTCAGATCCTCGGTGCGACAGCACGAGTCATATTTGGAACACTTGCGGCATTTGGCGTGGCACAGGGTGATCGTGTCAGTGCTGTTCAGTCAGTGCTGTTCTGGAGGGTTCGCGACGAACTTTTGCCGAGAAACGCGACGAGCTAATAACGAAGGCAGATGCAATAGTTTTAGAGTCACTAATAAGGTCTTAGACCTCTACAATCACACTCGTACTCAGACACATGTGGAATTCAATTTTAGTTATAGGGACTGAATAAGACCTCTCGTACCAAGTGAACACAGCTCGCATGAGCTGTCTAACTCTTCTTCTTTCTCTTTAGGAGGTGAAAAAGTACTGTAAGTTTATGCGCACCTTTTCCCCCGGGATCTGCGTATCCAGAGAAACCATAAACTATCAAGCTATCCCGGGGTATCCAGGGATCCCCTTGGTAGTCCATGGACGTGGCTTCAATATTGCTTAAAATATCACGTGGCTTTTGGTAGGCAAGAGCCGGGCAATGCACGTCAAGAGGTGTAGGAGGGACCAGGAGAACAAATCTCGTCAGGACGTCCACGCACGTGTTTCTGAACATGCACCTCCTCGCACGCATTTTTCGGCAGGATCAGGTTCACAGTTCACGAAACCTCGATTGTCCCCGCGACCTCCGCCGGCCCCAGCCATCAAGTCGGCGTCCGCGGCTGCGAGCGACACTCACATCTGGTTCGAGAAGTCGCCACACTCGTATGCGCTTCTTTGGTCCACACATTTATTTTCATGTCCTTCAACTGTACATAAATCAAATGATGGGAGAGTGAGAGATCGCTGAGGCTTCACTCGAGGACGTACTTCAGTGCTGTCATCGACACTAACGAGACCACAGAGATTCCCATAGCTGCAGCGCCGTTGCACTGTTCAGTCGAGCATACGCACACCTCAGTCTTGGAGCCGAACAGCTTGTACGACTCGCACTTGTCGTCTTCCTCGTTGTAGTCAGCGCTGGATGCGCAGTACCGACGCACGATCTCGTTGTCGTCTGGGTCCTCTGGATGGAACAGAGAGGCATTTTTTTGGCAGTCAGGACGCGCCTGAACTAAGGGACAAGAGGACGATCAGTAACTCACCGGTGGTCTCCAGGACGCAGATGTCTTGTGTGTTGGTGCAAGTATCCTGCTCCTGGTCGGTCAGCGAGGTGGGCAGCTTGCAGTTGGCGGAGTATTCGTTGTTGTTACTCGAGTCGCTCGTGCAAACATAGCACTTCAGATTCTGGCCGCTCACTGTAGGAGGACACATTGATTATTACCAGAGTCTGGTGGGGGGTTAGCTCTCTGTACTACCTTGGAGCGCCAAGAAAGCCAGCACGACGATGACCGTTGCCTTCATGTTTTTTGTCAGCAAGTTCTACGGGAATTCCCTTCTGCTCTTCTCCAGGGTCTGTCTGCTTCTGCACGTGCGACGACTTTGAGCTAATCCTTAAATATGTACGTAGTGATAAGATAGAAGAACAGGAGCGCCCCGACCGCGTGAATTCGGTCTGACACCTCTTCGGGACGCAGGGAAAATACTCACCACAAAGGAAATGACACACGCAAGACCCCTGATGACTTAGGTACACATCACGCAAGCGGGGTCGAGAGATCGCTAGCTGATTAACACATACTTACGGCAGAGATTAGCTCATGATTTCGAAGGGATCTGAAAACGTCCGGTCAGTTTCAGGCACATTTCTTCATCATGCGAGGTGTCCCGGTATCGAGCTGGCGTCACCCACATCCTCGTACCGGCCAATACAGTCCTGAGCAGCTACGTACGTAGGCAAACAACTGCACTGCAAAGATGCTGGCACACTTATCTCTGTTGCGTATTTGCTGTACATAATGCATGCACTCACGCACAATACAAAGAGAGGTCGACTGTGTGCCTGTGGCTGTCGCTATGACTCAAGGGTGATGAAAACGTGTTACTTTAATGTCGGGGTTCTTGCGAATGCACCGGATTTATGCTATGTACATAGTGGGACCAACGTACCTTCTCAGACTTATCTTTCTTTTCTTTCATGCGTGGAGCACAATGTCGATCACCTTTTCAGGTGATTGCAAATTATCAATCAACTCGAATGAGTCACCAGGTGATTTCCGTGAGGCTTTTTAATAAGTATCTTTGTCATACATGTATGTGTCAGGTATTACATTGAAATTATTGTGGCACAACTGACTCAAACTGAAAAGTACCGAGCGTCAAACGTTAGCTTTGTCTCCAACTACCACGTAATGTACAAGATTGCATAAGAAACAGTGATGTGGAATTTAGACGAGACTTCCTTTGGGAGCGAATCCTGATTCCACCTCGTCTTCTTTTAAGTGGTGATGCGGCCTTCTCAAGTCTGGTGCGTCAGGAGAAACCCCTGCGTTGCCGGCGTCATCCGTCGGGTGCTCCAGCTCCGGTGGCATCAGGTTGATGGCCAGTGGGTCCAGTAGCATGAGCTGTGATTGTTGCTGCGATGATGACGGTTGCTCTCCTTCGCTGCTTTCAGGTCTGCTGCCTACGAAGGAAGACATTGCACAAATGTCCGCATTGTCATTTCATGGCAAGGATTACCCGACAGGCTCGGCGAGGGTCCGGCGCTGAAGCCCATCCTGGTGGAGTAGCCCGAGTCATTGTGCGAGTCGTGTGATCCCTCGGACGCCAGAGGCAAGTTCAGCAGCTGGCGGTGGAGATCCTGGTTGGCCTTGCCGTCAGACTGCATTCCTTCCAGTTGCTCGCGAGATGTGTACTCAACCTCTTCCAGGGGAGCTGTGCAAACATACAGTGAGTGCATTCTAATCAGCATTGCAGGCCTTGTTTCAACACTTACGCAATGGTCTGATGGGCTTCCCTCCAAAGCTGTTGAAGCAGTGGTAACCAAAAGTAGAGAACTGGTGAGGAGCTTTCTGGCCCTGACTAATATTGCCATGCTGCTGCTCGTCACTTGCACTGGAGTTCAAGTCGCATAGCTGGGGATGTTGATGGCGGTGATCCACTCCATTCTCCCTTCGGTTATCATAATGCCCAAACAGTGGCTGCTGCTGCTCGTCCACCAACTCCGGCTGGTGACAGTGGTACAACTGTTGCTCCACGTTCTGGCCGTAGCCATCGCCAATAACTGGCTTTTCCAGTGACACTGGCGGGTGTTGAGACACCAGCTGTCTGTTCAATGGCTGTAGAGAAGGATAGTGAGGTCTACATTGGTTCTGATATTGCGCCACAGCTGGCTTCGCCAAGAACGTCGGCTTGGGTCCCGGTACCGGTGGACCTTCTACCGTCTCCATTGGGAGAGGTCGACTGGGTCTGCCCGGGATTGGCCTGATCAATCCGCTGTGACACGGATATCGTGAATTATCTTCCGAGAAGAGGCCGTTGCGGTGGTTGGCATATCCATTGGCCTCGTAATTGTGGGCGATAGATCTGAAACAGAATTATTTGTCTCATAGAATACACGTACTTAGTGTATACTGAATGGATTCTACGTATTACGGTACTTTCAGTCAATGCCCTGTTGGTGCACAGCGATAAGACCAAATCAGTCCCTGTTTCCAGACCAATGTAACGTGAATAGATGTAAGTACCTCTCAGAGACTTCGAGAGCAGTGACGACAGTGGTGTTTAAGCTGCTGTTGGTCACGGTAGTGGATGTCCTGTCAAGGTCAGGCTCGTTGCCATTTAGCACTCTGTGGTGATGAAGACCACGGCGTCCGTCGTAACCTTCGCAATCATCTTGCCTCAAGTGTCTGTTGTTGGTCTCTTCGCCGCCGCCGCCGCTGATGCCCATTTGGGCCATGCGGAGACTCATCTCGCAGCCGCTCGAGTCCTCGAGGGTCTCGCTGGTGGCTAAGGGACTCGGCGTCATGAACGTGGGAATCGGGTATGCTGCGTAGGAAGCTGGCGAAGTCTCGTGATCGAGGATGCTGCTGATCTCGTCCCCCGCGCTGTTTCGGCGGACTCGCTTGCGCACACCGCCACCGGCGTTTGGTGTCACGGTGGGCCGGTCCGAGACCTGCAGCCCATTGAAAGTTTGCACATCTGCTTTGTCGTTGAACAAGGTCTTGAAGCTGCTGTCATTGTTGTTGTCCTTGTTATTGTTCTCATCGCTGGCGACAACGCCAACTTCTGAAATGAGCTCTTCGCTGTGGGCGCGCCTGAGACCGTTTTTCTGGCTCGAAGTCGAGAAGATCTGCAAAGACAAGTAGAGGTTTCACTATTGCATGCACGTGTAGATCATGAAGAAGAAGCATTTGTTGCTGGGCCGCACCAACGGCTCACGTAAGGTCGACTTAAAGGTTACAATCAGAAGCCTTGACTAATACAGTACGGTCAATAAAGAGAACCCCCCCCCCCCTGTTAGTAGTTCGACGAAACTTACCGTCTTGTTCGCGCCACCCGTGTACTTGGCGAACCTTTTGGCCGCCATAGCTCTGAGAAGCGCCGAGTTCTTGGCGTCCAATCGATGCCTACGCTCGATCTGCGCCAACTTGGCGTCCAGCCAGTACGCCAGATCGCGCTTGAGCGCTAAGTCTCTCATCAGCTGGTGGCGCTCGATGGCAATGCGCTCCCGGAGAGCGCGCCGATCCATCCGGTCCAAGCACTCCCCGCGTTCCTGTGCAAAGGTCTCCTTCATAGCCTGAAACACGCACATTGAATTAATAGTAAGACGTCTCGTTTGAAAGACAGCTCCAAAGTTACCTGATTTAGTCCAAAAATTTGATCCTTCGTCTTCCTCTCCAGATACGCCAACCTATTGTCGAGTCTCTTGTGACTGTGGTCGATGGCCCTGATGAGGTCCTTCTTGTCGCGCTCGAGACGCTTCTCGAACTTGCCCATCACGGGTGCGCAGTGGCACGATTTGCCCAAAGTCCCCGCGGCAACAGGACCCTGAACACAGAAAAAAGTTCAGCGATGTTGATTTGCCCAGTCAATAAGATGCGAGACTCAATTGCACCGTCCAACCCCAGCAAGGAGCCACAGCCTTGAATTAGCCCAGGAGTGAATGCGACTGATTAGCTGTAGGCTTTACAATGGCCGTGTGCATGTTATTGCATGAGATAAACTTCAGTGCCGCTTCCAAGGTTAATAGAGAACGACACCAAAAATCTGGCATTCTGTCTGCGGACGTGTGGGCACAGAGTTGCCATGACGCTCATAGGACGAGTACACTTGGAAAATGTCCTTATTTTTACCCTGCGAATGTTTCCTGCCAGATCCATGAAGTACTGCTCTCCTCTGGCGGCGGCGGCCATCGCGGCGGCCTCGTGGAAGCGCTCATCGTAACTGAGATCCTCGCTGGCCAACTCGGAGAGGTCCTTGTAGTGGCGACGCATGTCGTAAGGAGACCAATCGCCGTGAGATCGCTTACGCTGGCGCTAAATTCGTCACGATCGTTTGGTTACGCATTTCATCAGGACCATGCACTCGTGGTCGGTCTTCACTCACCTGTTGCTGATGTCTCCTTCGCTCTCTACTGGACGATTGTTGATGTCTGTGATGGTGCCTGCTGCTGGATCCACTCGAGTGGTTCCGGCGAAAGTTGCCCCAGTTCGTGGGGAACGTTTCCGCCACCTCATCTTCGTCTTCCTCCACCGGCGCCACCCTGATGGCGTCGATGTCGTCGGAGTCGTCCACGGACTTCCCATTCTGATCGGCCATTGGGTTGGCTTGCTGCTTCTTCCTCTTGGGAGGAGTGGTCCTGAGAATTTGCACGATGTCGGTCAAGTTCTTCCTGTTAGCGATGTCCTCCGCCGTCTCTCCCTGCTTGTTGCGCACCCCGGGTTCACACCCGGACTCGAGAAGCACCCGGGTCAGCTTGCGCCGGTTCATGGCGGCGGCGATGTGGAGGGCGGTGTCGCCGTTCTGTGGAATAAAAGCGTAGGATTGACCACCAGTGCAATGTTATTGGAATGCTGGCTTAAGCTGCACTAACGAGCACAGATCTTTCAGCCAGCATCAGAGGTTCCTGCAACGTGGTCCTGCTGACGCTGACCCTGTTGCAGCCATGCTGGAGCTGTGCTTGCGTTGGCCACGTCAAGACCAGTAGGGGCTGGAGGTACTGTATGACTGCCTGAATCGTCATTCAGTGGAAGAAGGAATAAAACTTAGGAGTCAGTTTATCTTCCTCTAATTTGATGTCTGCATTACTTGTACTACAAGTGGTTAACAGTAGGCAGAAGAGAGGTAATTTTCATTTCGCAAAGGGTAATTTGCGCGCAAAAGGAAGAAGCGCGAGAGATGACGATTATGCCTTGCAAATTGCATGCCATTAATGCACTAATCTCACTGCGAAAAGGCCGAGATTGTTGGGTGTGTTTCTCTCTCTACACTTTTCCATCAAGCCAGGGTAAGAATTAAGATGGGCGTCAACTCTCTCTCTCTCTTGCGTACTACAAAATGAGACGGTGTCAGCTGCGCTGACTTATAAATTAAGATGCTAATCACTGTGCTTGGTTTTCACCAATCAGGTGGCAACTCTATCTAAATCTGTGGTAGAAGTGTTGGTCTGCCGACAATTTATGGTGACATTTTGCCCCCCAAAAAGGAGAGCAGCCAGAAAGATCTACTAGCAGTTGCTGTTGGAGATGAGGTCGTTGATGTCTTGATTTCTACTAATGATGCGACTAACAACACATTCAATTAACCCTTCATTTCTGTCATGGTTTCCTGCGCTGATGGGGCAAAGCTTGATTCCTCCCACACGGATGGATGAATGTCTGGATTGCGAAACGTCATAGTTTGACTGCTATTGCTACCCTTGCTCACCTTGTTCTGCTCGGAGGTGTTGCACTTGGCGCTGACCAGGATCCTGATGACCCCCGCGTGTCCGTAGCGCGCGGCCGTGTGCAGGGGGGTGTCGCCGTACTGAAAAATCGAGCAGACAAAGATAGCGTGAGTCAGAGAAGGATCGGGGCGTGAGGCGATGGCAGACCCGGCGGGCGGGCGGGGTTCGAAGCCCGGCCGGGGAGAGCCAGTGGACCCTATTTAGGCGATGACGTCTTTTCTTTTATCTCGCAATCTACGGGGCTCACGTAGCAATGGCGGACCCGGACAAAAGAAACAGACGCAAGTAATCTCGTCGTTGGTGGCCAAAGTCTCGCACTCCTTTCATTAATCAGGAAGGCAATTAAACTCTGAGATATAAATCGTTGAGTATGCAATATGAGTGGCCAGAACTTGAGCGCGTACTTGATCTCCCTGACTTTGAGACTCCGGAACCCCGGGTACTCGGGGCTGCAACGGATCTCTGCGTGTGTCGTCATTTGAAGTTCAGACGACCAGGAAGTGAGAAGCGTGTACAATCATTAATGGATCTAACTGGATCAGAGTCTTGAGAGCCAAAAGCGCACATGCAGGTGGCTGGCGCAGGTGTCGTAATCAAGGCCTCAGAGACACGCACATTTTCATGCAGTAGCTGAGCAGTCAGTAAGGTTCCCTTTTGCGTGACGAGGAAGACTTTTGAATATTCTTCTTGGCATAATAGGCAATCAAGAAGGTGCCCATTTTTTGCATCCTGAGCCGCCGCCGGGACAAATGGGCTGCACGCTCACACCTGCCAGACAAATGGGCAAGTGCCAGAATTATGGGCACATGGGCCGGGGCCGAATGACAAACACGTACACTATTATTAAAATTGCCTCTCTGTCACTTGCTTATGCATGAAAGATACGCTTTAACCACAATTTTCAGTGGGTGCCATAAGCAAGTTTTGGCATTTCTCTCTTTGACTCACGTTGTTCTTGATGTCCGGCTTGCACCCGCTGAGGAGGAGCACGCGACAAGTCTCGTTGTGTCCGTTCTGGCAGCAGAGGTGGAGTGGGGCGAAGCCCCCCCGGTTCTTGATGTACGGGTTCGCCTTGGACCTGCACAGGAACTGCACGGACTGGGAGAAGCCTTTCCAGGAAGACTCGTGTAGGGCGGTGTTGCCATGCTGCAAAGAAGCACAATCTCTGCGTATCAGACACGTATGATATGTGATATACATTGTTCTACTGGGTACATACGGTACAGCACCTTTTTCTCTTTTCCTACACGCACAACTTTGACAATTCATAGGCCACAGGGCCCAAATAGATGCCCTCCTGCTGGGCATTCTATTCTGCCTCCCCTCCTCTCTGCCATGAAACCGAAAAAGGGTTAGAGAAGAGATCATCTTCCCCTGTAGGTAGAGATCCTGCGATCTCCGTTTTATGTGATGAAGAAATTTCCTCGCCTTATCGCAAATCAGCAATCTCTGAATAATGCCAAGGTTGTTTTATGCCTTTTACGTACACACGGGCACAGACATAAAAGGAGTGGATAAAAATGCATCAAAAAAACACATCATTGACAAGAATGTTTCACTACTCTGGCGTTGCTTCCAGAGGCTCGTGATCAATGCGGCCCTCGTGCCGTCGCCATATGACGATGACACAATGCACGACAAATTTTTCGGGGGAGAAAGCAAAAAACCTCTGCCAAGACACAGCGCAGATTGATTGGGGCTCTGTCTCCCTCTCATGATTGGAATAACAATTTCTTTTCTGCAGACAGAGATTGGAATCATCTGCCGAGTGGGAAATCACTCAACGTCCGTCTGCATTTTCCTGTGCTCCTTCCCCGTTCGATTACAGCGACTCCAACGTCGTGGGCCATTTGAGCCATTCTCGACTCGGCGGCCCCCGTCAACGTGGACACACCCACGTCCGTGGCCGTGGCCGTGGGCGCGCACACCTTCACATGTGTACCAACGCCGCGTTCACTTTTAAAAGCTTGTACGGTAGAAGGCAATTTCGGCCTCGCTCTTCTCCTCCACTAAGGCTATCATCCCATCATCTGCGCACACGCGCGCAGTAAAGGATGTACCGTGAGTGGCGCGCTCGCGCGCTCGCGCGCGCGCGCGCGCACGCAGACAGAGAAAAGAGGCAGGGTTGAAAGGGTACGATTTTTACGTCGGGTTAAAGGGGGAAAATGATCGCGAGCGAGCTAATTTGTGATTTTTCGCGCTACCAAAGTGAGTAACATTTCTTTTCTTGTCCTAGCGAAGACAAAGAAAGAAAAGAATTGGTCCTTTCTTTGTCTCACCACTAAATTTATTCGTCATAAGTTCGCGTTCTTCCATACGATCCATTGTTCACGCTGATAAAGCGCAGAAACCCCCTTTGAGCTCCCCATGAAAGTGCCAGGAAAAAAAAATCGACTTCCTGGGCGTTTTTGGGGCACGTAAGAAGATGAGATCCCAATAAATGATCTCAGCCACTTTCTCTAGCAGCCAAAAATGCAGGCGAAAAATTCTGAGGTGTAATCGATTTTTCTTCTCTGGCGGGGAAAAAGAAAAAGAAAAAAAAGAGTCACCGCCTGATCTGTCTGTAGGAAAATTTCCTTGACAAATCAGACCGAATCCGACAAATGTTGCTGCTCGTGATGTCAGCACAGGAAATGAGTCTTTCAAACGTGTATACGCATTCCCTGGTACGTAAACAGGCGCTTAAGACGCGCTCACCCTCGCAGGCAAACCAGCCTCTGTCAGCCGTCATGCCGAATTTGTCAGTACAAACGTGCCTTCAAGCCTTTTTTTTTGTTCCCCAAATTCAAGGCTGAAGTCGTCAGAGGGTTTTTTTTTCTTAGATTCGCCTTGAATTCAGCTCGATTTCTTTGTTCACTCTCAGGCAATGAAGCATCCTGTGAGGCTGAAAAACAAACTGGCCGCGACTGCTAACGAGAGTACCCAGGGGCCAGTGCAGAACGCTAACAAGGACCATTATTAGCCCGCGGGAAACAAGAGAATTCGACAGGAACGAATTTGGCACGTGTGGCCTTTCCCCGGGGGGGGCCTTTGCTCACGTGTGGAGCCCCACGTGAACGATAAAATATGGCAGATATCCTATATGTGCATGTACGAATTATAGAGAGTGCAAGTCAAGGTGAACAGAGGCATAAATTTGTTTAGCTCTCAGCTTCTCTTGACAATTGATGGCAGTGGGATGGGGTCTTAACATCCCCCCCCCCTTCTTTTCGATCACGGGTCCCAGACAGCGTCGCCTTCACGTTCTTGGACCACTTGGTCTACACGTGATGACAGTCCTAAAACTGGCCTGAGGACCAAAGCTACACGTCCGAGCAGATCTTGCGCACGTTGTGTGCTCCACTTCTCTGCGTTGCTTAACTGCATCAGTGGAAATGTTTCGTGTCGGTTTTTTTTTCACTCACATAGTAAATTCGGTCATGGTTTGATCAGACAGACACGAAGCCCTTTTTTTCTTTCCCGTGAAAATGCTGCCTGCTACGTGAAGACAGAGCAGAATGATTTGCAGTCAGACATTTCAATTTCCAGACGAGGGAGGAGCAGACTCGACGTAAGAGTTAGCGCCACTCACCACTTCATCCTGGTGGTCAACGCTGACGCCGTTCTTGACCAGGGCCTTGATGATGTCCAGGTGGCCCTCGGCCGAGGCCCTCTGCAACGCGGTGTGACCAGTCTGCAAGAGAGAAGAAACAAACACATGTTTGTGTGCCGAATGTGAAGGATGTGCGCAATCAATTTGGCGTGCACCAAAACAAAGCGTTCAGCGAGCCCAAGTGGCTGCTGGTGCACCCGAACTGTGCGTACGTACACCGGGTCAGCTTATAAGGTTAGTCGCACATACCTCGGTGCACAATCAGCCATTTTTGTGCGCACCACCTTGATTTTGGCGCACGCTCCATCTGACTCCGAAAACAAAGGCAATGCTCATTTTTTTGGGTAGGGGGGGGAGGGGTTGTATCTCTCTATTGAGAAACCTGCACTCGTGCTAACGAAATGTAGTCTACCTACAGCAATACATACAAAGTAGGGTTGGATGCACTAATATTAGTAGTGTGGCCTTATCTTGTATATGTGCTGTATCTTCCGTACACGACGCCCTTAGGCCCCAACTACGTTCAGGCCCCTGCAGACTTTCCAGCCCACGCAGCTCGGCGAAATACTCGCAGGTCTCGTTTGTACACATAAAGTGCGCGCCAAAAAGAACTCATCTCACCCACTGTGCCTCGTTCGATGGAGCTCGTATGGAGCCGAGGTGAGACTGACAGATAAAAGCCTGGAACTGCTGCCACCGAAAAACTCTTTGCAGCGGGAGATATCAACGCGTGTAGGAGGCACCTTAGCAATGCTAATTGTCCGCGTGGAATAATGAAAAGGCCTTTTCAAGGCCTTCCCAGGCCTGGCCAGTTTCACCCACTTTGTGTCCCGATCAAGATGCTGGTGACAAAGGAGACAAATCTTGTTAACAGGTTTTTTTTTCCCCCCCTACTCAAATATTTCTCTTCCTCGTCTTGTCGCAATCTTGGCGATTGGATCGATTTGGAGCGATGCCCACGCAATTCAGCGACGCGATCTTTCTTCTCATGTATTTGCGGGTGTTGCAATTTGGAGTCCTTGAGCACGAAGAAGAAGTCAGGCTCAAAAGTGGTTGAGATCAGCGCTGCCATTATGCTTGTCAAATATGATTTCATGGGCTGAGTCCGTAAAGAGCTGACACGGAAGTAGCAAATGAAGGATCGCTAACATAGGTTTCTGCGCTTTGCTAGGCCTCAGTAGATCAGCAGTCCCGACCCAGGTGTGATTAGGCTTTCCAGACACGTACGTCTTTCTTACAAACATTAATGCAAAGCAATTTTTACCTTGTACTTCCTACTACAATGTTAGAGAAAGCGTACGAGTCCTGCATGCAAATGGCCACGTGTGCAAAAAGGTTTCCTCAATATTTCTTGGCTGGAAAATTGAACCCGTATCTCACATGTCAAAGGGATTGAGTCATCGAGAGACAGAGGGATTCTTTTCCAGCCCATGAAAGTTTCTCTCAATGACTTCGTGGACGTGTGCAACTTCTGCGTGAGTTTCTCCATCGTTCAATGCATTCCGATGGCGCGCAGGTGGGCCCCCATTGTCCTGGTTGCTCTGAAAATGGCAGCAGGCCTACCTCGCATGCCTCGATCGAATCTGGCGTATAAAAAGAAAAGAGGAGGCTCCCTCGGTGTGTTTAGGGCGCTTTTGCGTCAGCGCATTTTCTTCTGTTTCATCCGGCGTGATGAGTCCGCCCCGCCGCGCATGCGCACGCGCACGCCAGCTCGTCGGGACCAAGATGTGCCCGTTCAAAGACGCCCTCAGGTTGCCTCCGTCAAGGTTGGCCCCGACTCAGGACGTCCTTGTCAGCAGTACAAATCGAAATTTGCGACCGTCCCCGTCCTCAGCTATGTGTTGGCTGCGGTAGCCGCGCGTTTTATTCACGCCACATTGGCTGCGTGAGGGGTGATTCAGCAGATATTCATGAAACAGAGCCTGTGGAGGATCGAGGCACAGGAAAGTTTAGGGTGAAGAGTGCGAGAAAAAAAAAGACGGTGCTGACAAGCACGCAAACACGCGCGCACGCGTGCGTGCGTGCGCTTTACGGCATCCGTCGCTGCCTCTGTGGGACAATAAATTATGCAAAATTTCCACAATGATTTAGTGAAACTTTCCGACAGAAGACAAGATTCATACTCCAATGGATGGATGACTTGACGACCATGGACTACCGTAGAAAATATGCAGCGGAAAATGCTTAGAGAGGACGGGGCTGCAAAGGCTTTGAGCGGCCTTTTTCGGCAGGTTTATTGCAGGCAAAAAATGTCTTAGAGACACTTTGTTTTTTCTTCTCTTTGTCCTGCTCGAGGATCTTGACAACGTCAAACAGAGCGAGCAACGGACGATTTTTACTGGATCGAGCGCAACAGGTGGCATTTTTTCGATAGGAATTTGCTGTGGCAAAAATCGTCGTTGTCTTCTCCAACCGCAGATAGCCAAATACGGGGCCGCGATACCAGTGGAGAGACTGAGGAGGCGTTCATAAATGGACATCATTGCTATTGACAATTATTGTTGCAGCTGTCGTGGAATCAGTCTGGAGAGAGAGAGGAGTTCTGGCCCTCGGAGTTTGGGCATCGTTGCCTTTTGGGGTCTCCACTGTAGCGGACCCTTTTTCAGGGGTTCTGGGCGAGGGGGACAAAAAAAACCCCGTCTGTAAATCTGCTTTACTTCGGATTAAACTGAGTGAGAGGGGGACAAAAGGCAGCAGTTGAAACTCACCACACCGATATCAACGATCGAGGCCCGCGAACCGGGCAGATCCGCTGTAGACAAGCAGACAGACACCGATATATGAGACCCAAACGCTCCTTTTGGACTACCAATGGGTGCGATTCCGTGCACAGCAGGCAGCAACTCAACATTCTATCATAATGCGTTCAGAATGAACTCATCTTGTCCTGGAAAAAAATTGGGGGGGGGGGGGGGGG
>JAAUXU010141636.1_pt1 | contig 42921 bp, 39 predicted proteins | sample 7278151 | NCBI WGS metagenome assembly JAAUXU01 (sample SAMN14350113, study PRJNA611818) | marine sediment metagenome | isolation source: surface marine sediment (1.8m) | place: French Polynesia: Moorea | collected 2018-08
AGTAGATTATTATTAAAAAGCATCCAGTTAGACGTTCAGGCTGAAGCTGCAGCAACTGCCGCTGGAGCCAGAACTTGGTGTCTGAGGTAGCAAACGCAATTGCAGATGCTTCGTATTCTGTTCGTACGTGCGTCCACCCGTTGCCATGACCGCGAAGGATGAAAAACGTGTGAGTGCAATGTACCACGGGCCTCTGACTCAGGTCCGTGAATGTACCTACGTACTTAAACCTTGTACAAACGCTCACTTGTGTCTCTCGAGCAGCACAGATTTGATACCCCTCTTGGCCAAGTGATACGCAGTGCTGGCACCCACGACACCGCCGCCCACGACGACTGCATCGGCCTTCTCGGGGAGGGCGTTGGTGGCCAACGAGAGACATCTGGCAGCTGAGGCAGGGAAGCAACGCCTAGGTTTCTTTGTCAGTAATAGGAGTTGTCGCGAAGCCATGGTCGTTTTTCTCTAACTACTCAGTCCTTGCGATTCTTGTAAACTGCTGTCACAGGCCAACGGAATGTGTTCCTCCGTTGCACTATGGTGTTGTTGCCGCTGTTGGCTGTATGACGGCGGACGAAGTACGTACGACGACGTCGCAGCTGCAGCGGCTGCTGGTGGTGCTGCCGCCGATAACCTATGAGGAGAGAGAAAACTGCCTTGGCCAAAACTACTTTGCTCTGCCTGTCCGGGTGTGTGACGGGGCAGTCACTGGCTAGTCCTAACAAGTTGTTGCATACATCTGCCCAACAGCCCCGGAGACACTGCTGACACCTATTGATGTGATGGAATTGAAAGTAGCCGGGTTCGGGTTACTTCGGGCTCAGTAGAATCCAGTTCGGGCCGGGATCACCTGGAAACCTATCGGGTCGGGTTGAATGGGGTCACCAAATTTCGGCCTAAAAGAATACAGTCTTAATGTACGTCGCTTTTATTCCTTTGAAACATTTTGCGAGAATGGGGGCATAAGTTGCAGTGCAGGCGGATGAACATGTTAGCGTTGTTGTCACCACCGACAACGCTATATCTTTGTTGTGTACATTGTAGTGTTGGAGAGCATTGGAGCGCACTAACATAACCCCTCTTGTTCCTCTAAACATCTCTTAGACGAGTATTTTTTACAAGCTCATGGAAAATTTACCAATGCAGCTCACTTTTCAGGCTACTTATCTTTGGACGTGAGTTCGGGCTGATCCCGAAGTTCAGGATTCTGGCTCGGGGTAGTACGGGATGGCCCAAGCGGAGATCGTGGTACCGGATTTTCGGGCTCGGGCTCAACCGGATGACATCTCTGCGGACAACCTGTGCAGGGCAGGCCATGGCACCAAACAGGGGAGACTCATACTAGGGATGCATCGGGCCGCCACTCTGCGGGTTTCGTGCTGTGCGGGCTGGGCACAAACAGGTTTCGGACTGCGGGCTCGCGGTCTCGGGCCCGACCCCAATCCATCCCTAACTCATACTCGTGCAGTACTGAAAGTACAATAGCGTACATTCAATGCACGTAGTTTGAAGTCCTTGGACTTGAGAGTCAAGTTCAAGTCTTGTGAAGAAAATGTGCCATGATATTTTGATTTTGCCCAATTGGCAGTGAATGGTGATGAAACCCGGTCGAGGAGAGAAAAACAGTGCTTGTTGTAATAGTTCGATTGCTGGGTCAATTTTTGTACTAAAGTTTTGGTCCACAAAACCGGTCTTAGGTCATCAGTACAGGAACAGTGAAACCCCGTCATAAGGACACCATGGGAGCAGACCAAAACTGTCGTTATATGAACAGTTTGTTCTGATTTTTGGGCATTCTAATTTTAGCCTTATTTGAATCGGATCCTGAAAAAGTTGATCTCACAGTTGGACCAAACTTTGTAAATAACTATTTTCCCCCCCGTTTCGTGCGATGGGGGATTCTTTAGGTAACCACTGACTTCCTCAACCTGACAGTAATGAGAGGTGACTTGTTTTTCATTTGCAGAAAAACATATGTTTCAGTAACTCATTGGCAGAGTCACAGGTTCTTCTGTAACTTTATGTCAAGACAGCTGATGCCAGAATGCTTCACATGTCTGGATAACAGATCATCAGATAGACTCACATGTCAACACCAATGTTAAGGTCTTCAGTAAGATTTGCAGATGTACCTAAAGCCACAGAAGTGACTGCAGTCAAGCCTCAGGCTCCAACATCAGATTTCCGATCATATCAAAGATCTTGGCTCTCTCCTCAGCCTCTGATCTTCTCTCTACAAAAGCAGGGAAACCAATACAGAGCGGTTGACCACATCCATGGTCATTGAGCTACTTTAAATACAGTAGCTCTTAAGTGCTGTACAGTAGCAGCACTGTACAGTAGCTGGTCCTTCAAGGCCAAGTCCACGTTGAACTTGCTCTCGAGCTCCTTGAGACCCTTCTCGTTCCTGACTTGGCGATTTTAGGTCCACAGGGCGGCGGGGCGGTGATGCCGAGCGTCTATTTTTCTCCGTTGCGTCTCACTGTCATTAAGCGGTTTTAACTGCCCCGTCAGAAAGTTCTGCATTTTGGGAGCAAAGTAACAATTGAGAGTGAAATATACATTCTAGTGCGACTATGTCTAGTCATTTACAATTCTGTACGCAGCCTCAGAGGTGCACAGAATAGTTTCATCTGCATGGAGAAGAGGAATTGAGTGCCAGAAGCATCATATGTGCACAAGCTTTGCAGTCAGTAGGACATAAATCTTTCCCGCTTGATTTTGTGTCCTGATGTCTGGCTTGGTGGGATTAAATTTGTAGACAATTGGGTGTGGTTCGTCTTTGGGAACCGACGGACGCCCGCCAACTTGTCCAGGAGGACCGGTGTAATCATTGGAGGACCGATCAGATGCCAAGAAGGCGGGAGTCATCAGGGCATCTTCATTACAAAAGGCTCTTCAGGGTCATCTACACTTTAGAGAATGCAGTGTGTTCGTGTGAAGAAATGGGACTGGATGTAAATCAATATGTATCTCATCCCTACGTACACATGTTATAACATTTTGGAGCAACGGCTTTTTCCTTGGTAGCGGACTGTGCTGGAGCAGCTCCAAATGCCATGGCAACATCAATATCTTGATCGTCTTGTTACCGGCAGCTTCGCCATCACCAGACAAGAGAAGATGTCTACTTGCATTTCCTACATCATCTAATTCGCCATTGTCACGCCCTTTGGGATCGACCTCGTCCCCAAATGAGTCGTCATCAGGCGCTTCAATGTCAGATGGAATGGTCAAGCAAGATCGGTTATTTTCACTTGACGACTCTGGTGCGGTGGTACTCGAGTTGCAAACTTCGCCTCCAGATTCTCCATGCTGGTGATGAAAGCTTTCCACTTCCTTGTCGTCGTCCAAGTCTTTCGGCATCCACTTTTTCCTGGGTCTCTCATCCTTTCTTCCGGAGTTGTCACATCTTCGCTGCTTAGGTCGTTCTTCAGAATGGCTTCTGTTTTCCTCTTTATCTCGGTGTCTTTGCGCTTGTTTTCACCATATTTGCCAACTGCAGAAAAATAGCCAAAGTCAATTAGTGCTGACAGAAAGTTTGTACGTCAATGCCACCTTACAAAGAACCCTCTTAGTCTTCGTTTTTCCTCTCAATTTAAGATTTTTCTTCGCCGCAGCCCTTAGCATCGATCGATGATTGTGAAGAGATGACCTTTAGTCATCACCTCCATTGCTTTTGTCATTCAGAATCATTCTCGTCGCCATCCTTATACTTGTTGATCTCAGTCTCATCTCTCGACTTGTAGAATTCGGAGCTCGCTTCCCTGTACTCTTCACTGCTGGTGTAATAATCTTCGTCATCCTTGCTTGATGAAGAGGTCTCCTTAGCATTAACACTCTTTCCAGTCTCTTCAGCAGTGGGGGTAACTGACTTGGTGTCATCTTCAATGTTTCCCATTGAGTCGGAGTTCCCCATGTCCATTTGAAGAAATTGGCACATGTAGGATGTAGTACTCAATGTATGCGAAAGGCATCAAACCCCCTGGTCCTGTGAGCTCCTAGGATTCAAATTGAAAAGTCAAATATAATTGATTTGATTTAGCATATGGACATCATCAAAATTTCCTTCATGGTTTCATCACTTTTTATTAACAAACAGCAGCAACAGCGGGCAAGAGTAATAGTAGTAGCAGTAGTGAAGATAGGTCAAGTGACAAAGATCTCGTATGTTGTTATAAAAATATCAGTAGGAAACATAACAAGAAAGTTAAATACATTAGGTCTAAACTTCGCAAGACACAAATTTGCCTTCCAATCTTCAAACAAATTTTCTTTAGCACACAGATTCACGCTCGGTTTTTTTACAGCATTTTCTGTGGATGAGGGTATTAAAGAGAGATCTCATTTTAGTGCGCTTTGTAGGTCACACATCACAGTTTAACAATAGCGAAAGTCACGAAATCTCTTATATTCTCTGGCACTTTGATGCAATTGTTGCGCGATTTCTGAGATCAAGTTTTTCCTTGGCACCTTTTTTCTAGACATACCACTCCCTGATGGGCTTGCTCTTTTTGGTGATGATGGTGGCCATGTTGTTATTTGTGGTGTTGGAGCTGTAGAAGCCGTTGGAAGCGCTGTTGGGTGAAGTCGGTCGGAGAAGAGTCCCTCCACTGGAAAAATGAAGGAAGCCAAGTTAACCCGGCGTGTTTGCCATTGTCCTCATCTACACTTGTTACCCTGTTGCCACGACAGCCGCCGGAAGAGGCTCGAACTCGTCCCCACCGGCACTGCCGAACTGATATGTCCTAGCATCGTCCACCTTGAAATCCTCGTCCACTCTTGTCCGGGCCTTGAGCACGATCACCACGATAAGGGTTATGGCTATTACGGCCGCCACGATGATGCCGATCACCTGAAGCAAATATTCGTTAAATCTTTTATTACATTCGTTGAATTTTTTTAAATTAACCCTTACATTCAGATTCTCTACTAGGTGCTCTTAAAAGTAATTGTAACAGCATTTTTTACGCATTCAGAATTTAAAACGGAGGCAACCTCATGTCAAACAAAAAACTGCATCACTCTAATCAGTCTTTATAGGGCCTCGTGTGGTTGATGGCCTTGGACAGTCAACTACTCTCGACTTCGAAGTCCTACTTTACTGCGACATGTACATGTAGCTAAATATAATGTAAATTAGTTGTGGTGATTCTTGACGGTTAGAAGAGGCTGTTTCAGGACTTAAACAGAATCCGCGGCAGTTGGTGATTACTGTAAATGGCTAAGAATGCTTTGTAAACCAAAACAAATGGAAAAATGAATCTTGCATATCCCAGGATCCTTGGTCCGGGTACTCCTAGGGTTCTAAGCTAAAAAAATCAAGGTCTTCACGAATTGTCAGTACTCGACAGTAACTCAAGCTAGCTATCGTATAACTAAATTACCAGAATCATGCTAGGGGCTGTGTTCCCTCTGCTCAGATTTCCTCCCGCAGGCACAGGGTCATCCTCTCCAGGTAGGGGCTCGTCCGGGTAAGTTTCGTAGTAGTTTGTCTTCTCGTCGAAGCGCCGCTCCGTGACCGGAGGGTTTTCTGTAGAGGGAGGCGGAGGAGGGTGTGTGGTAGAAGTTGTGGTTTCGCCAAAATGGAAAAGATCTTCAGTCGTTGTCGGGGTTGACGGCGGATTTGTGTGGAAGGATGGATAACCTGCATATGGAAACGTGTCATACCCCTTTTTGGTCGACTCTGCAGGTAAAATTAATTTCTGTACCATGATCTTCTTCTCCTGACCCATCCAAACAGTCGTCATCATCGTTATCGTCATCGCACAGGTCCACACGACTCTCCGGGCGATGCCACGAGCGCTTGGTGGTCGGAGTGAGGACCGGAGTCATTAGTTCATCTCCTGCAAATTGAAATACACACAATGTACGTTGTTGAAACTCCACCAGACAACAGTTGCCGGAGCAATCAGAGTGCAAAAGTCGTGAAGTGTACATGTAAAAGTTAGACTTTAGGAAACTTTTTTAGAAGAAGATAATCTTGATATTCTCAGACTGACTGACGTACTGCACGTACGTACACTTGTACGTGTGTTTATCTTGTCCTTTGTACGTACACGCTGTACATTGTCACTTGAAAGCATCGAAAGGACTACAATTCGATTCGTGTGCAGTATGCATGGTAGGGACATGTGGACAAGGCCCTTTCATACACACTGAGACAAATACGAATGTAGTTTGTAAATGCTTTCCATACAAGTTTCCAGAATTTGCCATAATCCCAGTCTCACCCTCTCCTGTGAAGGTGAAGCAATTAGGATCAACGTCGGAGTCCCGGCCACCCGGGCACCTTTCCATGGGGGTGACCAAGTGGTCGTTTCTGCGGGGCTCGGGTCTTGTCGAAGGGTTGTGCCTTTGCATCTTGAGTCCCGGATTCCGCTTCCGGTAATCGAATGGGATGTTTTTCAACAGGTAAACATCGCCGTGTATCTGTACGTAATATCAACAATAAGTTTTTACTTGAAACTCCTTGGAATTTGGCGTGCACGTACCCTTGTCTCTGGGTCTAAGTTTGCGGCCCGGTCCAGCGGCCGCAGCCCGTTGAAAAACACGCCCGCCATGACCCCCACGAACCCTCGCTCGATCCGCGTCGTGTTGGGCTTCAACTGGCCTCCCAATTGGAGGCGTGATTGATCGTTCAGAACTGTCTGCTTTTGGTCTGACTCTAAGGAGAAATCAGCGATTGTACATGCAAATTTATCAAGCATTCGATTTTAAATAAGTTTTCTTTACCATCTGGTTCTCTGGTGTGAACTTTGTTGTCATCCACTTGCAGTGTGGCATTGGCTCCGGTTCTGGTGAACCTATAAAAGTTTATCACGTCATGTATTTTATAACAAATAGTGTCACAGTCAACCCTTACTTAAGAACGTGATATCTTCCGTCATTCACGGTGACATCGTACTCCCCTATCTCGATTTCTCTGCTGCCCAGGTTGTAGCGGACTTTTATGCGACCACCCTCCTGGAAGATGCAATCCAGTGATTGGTATTTCAATTCCGTCACGTACGGTTCCACATTTGCAATCTCACCAATGCGACCTCCAGAAAGTCTTCTTTAGTTTGGCTGTCAACTCTAAAGAGCAATGCCCGGTACATGAGGGTGATGAACGCGAGCGAGAGGGAATCTGTTCCGGTGTCCGGACGCTTATCCGACGGGTGATTATATACTATCACCCCGGCTGGGGACTTCCACTCATACGCCACTGACTCTGCAAGGAATGGCAGCAAAGACTTGTGTATCCCATGTCAAAACTTTACAGAGTTTGTGGGTGTCTGGTAGGGGTTCAATTTATGAAGGCGCGTTACTCTACTGGCGGAATGACCCGTCACGATATTCGTGATGTCATGCAGCAGAACTGACACAAGGACGATCGTGTCATTCAACCCAAAGAGTAACTTAGGATTAGGAGCATCGATACCCACTGCTGACACTTCCTATTGCGGGATGAACTTTTCTCATTGCGCGTCATACGTTTATCAACGACTACTGCTAACTACAACGAGACAAAACTGCTAATTACCAATTGGTAATGACTCATTACTCCTGCATTAACAATCGAAAACCAACTCATGCATCAAACTGTTACCATCCGAGCAAGTGGGCCCAGTGAAGGAGGTCAGGTGACAGTCGCAGAAAGCGCCGGGACCTGCGCCGTTTTGGCGTAACGCACAAACGCCGCTGTTGGCGCATGCACAGTGCGCGCGGCGCAGGCTTGAGGGGTGGGACTGAGAGGAAGAGGAAGAGGAAAAGGAGGAAGAAGACTGATCCTCCCAGGCTGCTGAGATCAAGAAAAATTGAGGGGAAAGAAATAAAGAAATGAGCCGAAGAGTGAGAGGTGCTGATTTGAAAATTGCGCTGTGCGACATCATCAAGCTTGGTGCATCAAATAGCATTTTGTTCAGACCCGTAGGTCGCGCTTACAGTAGCCGATTTTTTGTCACAAATCCTCTGGTGTAAGCGCACCCTTAGTTTGACCCCATCTTTCAAGCTCTTACCTTCGCACTTTTCGCTGATGTTCATAGATGGGATCAACGCGTCATCGATGGGGTGTGGAGCGTCGCCGTTCAGATCAAGAGACGCGAGGCAGCCCTGCGTGCCAATGCATTGCGAATATCCTGGAGAATTTTCTTTTTTGAACTTACCTTGAATCCATGAGTGGACTTGATGGCTTCAGGCATGTTGTCGTACATCTCCTTCCGGACTCCGCCTACAACAGGAATCCGTGGTTAAAGGGCTTCGAGAGTGTCCGCTTACTCATTGACAGTGCAGGCGCATACAGGTTGTCTCAAAATTGTGTTGAATAGAATTTGAGCTGGACTCACCCAGAAATAGGAGCCCTCCCAGGTGAAGACTCTGGTCCTGGGTTTTCACAGGACTCGTGGACTTTGACAAATATAGGTCGTCTATCATGAGTGTATGGGTCCTGGAGCTCGGTCGATTCACAGCCACCGTGTGCCACCTGTCAAGTACACCCGTGTTATTACTGTTATAACGCGGATAATAATGAATATAACATTGCAGCAACAAGCTACAAGCGATACCTGTTGTCATTGAGCGGCTTTGGCGCGGTGCCCTCGATGACCACGACGCTGCCACCCTGCGAGATAGAGTATCTGATCTCACCGCCGCTCAGCTCGATGGCCACAAAGTCGCCATCGATGATGTTATGGTCGGAGCCGGGGTTGAAGAGAAGCAGTCCGTCCTTCTGGTACGTCTTGAACATAAAGTGCAGCGACATGTGCGACTTGGCGCGCACCGGGGGAAGCCCCACGAAAGTGTGGGGGGTGAGAAACGTGACCGAGTGGTAGGCGACCGAGTCTCGGCGATTGAAGTCGCCCGTCATGTTGTGATCCGGGTGCTCGCCGGAACGGATCTGTACGGAGATAGAAAGCACTGTTCACTCCGAAATCGCCATATGAGTCTTCTTATCGTTGCTTGACAGTGTTGCGATGCGTGTTATGTCTCACTTATGTGCGTATCATTATTAAAGGTGTCATTAGCCATATACTTGTGCACATTCGGTCGTGGATTAAGCGCATTAGTCACTGTCGCTCGGGCGTTACCATCAGACTTGGTTGTGAAATGTGCAGCTATTATGGTCGTGCCAATATGTCTGGTCTGCACGTATGTTTGTATGCAGTACACAGGCGTCTAGAGAGGACTGCTTCAAGTCTGTTGCCCCTGTCAACGTCTCCTCACTCACCAGTTCCAAGTAAGGCTTGCCGTTGAACTGCAGCTGCCGCATGTGGCCCTCAAAGTCGGGGGCCGACGCCGGAATGACGGTACCAGGCACGATGGCGGCGAGGTGCAGGGTGGAATACCTCAGAAATTTCTGAGCGTTGCCCTCTAACTGAACTGCAATTATAATTGGCCGTATGTAACCCTACGTAGACTTGACGAGAATTGAGAGAAAGCTTCTTTGAGCAGAAGATTACTGTTCTTTTCTTAATTTCCGACCTCTTTTCTTCTCTTTCCCTTATCGCCAGTATAAAAAATGAGGGGATAGCAGAAAATGGGGCGAATGTTAGTAGGGCCTTAAGAAAAGTGGACCAATTATCCTTGCTACAGATGTGGGAATGTTCTGACGTTGGGCATAAGGGAGACTGACAATTTACCCATTCTGGCTGGTTCTTCATCCACGGACAGAGAAATATGTGGGCCTCTTCTCTTCAGTTCCAAGGTGTGCCAGAGGTTTTCCTCCAGGCGCTCCCCGGTCATCACAGTCTTGCGCGTCGAACCCATGTGCAGGCTCAGCCTCAGGCGTCCTCCATCTTGAAAAAATAAAGAGAGTTAGAGAGAGATTACGTAGAAAAGAGAAAATATGACTGCAATTGGGGCTTTTGTTCTGGCTGAGAAAGGCCCCCTTTAGGGCGAGTCATCTTCATTAGAGTTGAACAAGACCGCAACCCAAACAGTAGAAGCTCCGTTTAAGCTCTGGCAAGTCATCACGGCGACGTTCGTGCAAAATAGATCGCGTTGTCTTCTCCGATTTTTTGCCTTGCCTTTGAGGTCATTGGTCAAATGGCACTTCTACTGCAATCTAAAGCCATTGCGGATACTCGGCAAGGGCTGTACAGTAGATACTCAACAAAGTTGGCTTCTGTGGAAGCCTCTGGCAAAGTGAGCAATTTCGCGCACACGGCATAACTTTCTGTCGTTATCCTGGTTTAATGTATACACTTTGAGCATGCAAACTTGCAGGCAAATTTGCAAGCAAAAAATACATTACCAAGAGCTAACTCCATTCTGTCTGCGGATCCGTCGTCCCTGGTAGCGAAAAGGAGGGCGTGCGCGTGGATGGTCCTGAACCTGAGGGTCAAGTCGTCGGCCTCGCTCTTGACCGACCCAATCCCGTAGATCCTGAGGCGCTCTCCACTCGAGAAGTGAACCGTAGTGGCCGCTATTGGGGAGGAGAAAAAATGGGGAAAATCGCTCATTTGTTCAAGAAGATTTTTAAACACAGAGCAATTCTCGTCAGATTCATTTATTATTGAGCTTCCCTAGTAGGAAATCTGCATTGCGACATCTCTTTGTGCTTCCTAGGCTAAGAAAAGTAGAAAAAGTACTGTGTAACAACAGGTCAGAACCTCACTCTCCTTCTCAATAACAGTATTAGAGAGTTTTTGACAGACTCCAAAATATGTCAGTTGTCATAACACCGAGGCACACGCAAAAAGTCACTCGTTTATTGCCCAAGGGTGTTTGTTTGCTCTCTGCTGTGGTCTCTCCCTTTCCCCGCATTGGATCTGGCTTGCACGCATTTTCCCTTGTTTCTTCCACTAGCAATAAAGGAGGTCCTTTACCCTAACATTATGGAAGTGCATTACACACTATATACTGCACAGGAGATATCCCTGACAGGAGATCTTGGCTCAGTCTGGAGAAATTGTAGCTCTGAGGCAGGTCCTGATAGATGGAGAGACCGGCCGACCCACCGACCCACCGACAGACAGACAAACAGACAGACAGTACCATCCCAACCTCGTGGAGTGCGCTCGTCACGGTGACGCACTTTGAAAAAGAACTCTCTGCTATCTACGCACTCGCACATAAAATGATGCTGCTGCTGTTGACTCTATAAATTCTAGTTGGCCCCATTCTTTGGTAAAGGGGAAATACCCTTTCTGCATTTGATTCCCCTCACATAACATTTAATACAGGGAAGCTGTTGTACTTACAAGGAGGAAAAGTCCTTTACACTTTGTCAGGCACTTTCTAAGCAGGAAATTTATCGCCCCTAAAGCACGTGCACAGATTCTGTGGTGGGGGAGAAAAGAAAGGAAAAAGAAAGTGCCTGGCATGAATAAAGCACACATACAGTGCTACCATCCATTGCACGCACACACACACACACACACACACACACACACACACACACACACACATACACCATCAAATATTGAACCGATTATAGGACGTGCGACGTTGCACATGTTTCTTCTAGCGTTAATATCCGCGCAGTACATTACTGCACTGAGAGCTGCTGTCAAACGTGTGCACAAGGGTTGAGGGGATGCTTACGCCTTCTGCACGTTGGTCCCGTGAAGCTCGTCCTCGAGCACTGACAGATGTATCGATTCCAACCTTCTGTGCAGCGTCCGCCGTTCATACAGGGACGGCCAACACACTGCGGGCCGAGGACGTGGCAGGAAGTGCGTACGGAGCCTGAAAATAGATGGAATTTGTGTGAAAAAATGGCCAGAAATGTGAAGTGTTGGAGGAAGAAAAATTGAAAGCGCTCTCTCTATGTCTCTCAGTGTGAACGGACGAGTATACGAAGCTTGGGGCAAGCTGTGTTATAGAATGTGTAGAGACTAGTGCTGCACACGCGCAAGAAGCACTCGGTGCACAATGGTGCAAAGGTAGCTACCGACGTGTGGGGGTTTCAACCTTTTCCAGTTCGCGAATCTCCCGCCGGAGGCAAAAAACATCCCTGCACGAATGCACCCCACCCATTGATCTATGGATACTCCACCCATGCTGGGTTTCAGCACATGAGGGACAGAATTCATGCCAGGATCCCCTTTGGGGAACACCCGGACCTACCTGAGCCTTGCTTCCGGGCAATGTCAGCGACGTCGATGGTGACCCCATTGATGACGACGTCCCGGATGCACCCGACGAAGCCCTTCCTGAGGGACGCCGTCCACAGCTCAGAAGGGTGAGTCCGCGTGCTCCAGGGGTCCAAGCCGCCCAGGTACAAGGGTCCCGACAGCTGCAGCGAGGATTCCCCTCCTAAAAAAGAAACGTAAACATGACTGCGCCATAATTTGCTGGAAAGGTCAAAAAACAGCCTTTCTTTCAGTCACGACCTCAGCTGAGAGCGCCAAAAATGATTGAATGACAGGCCTTGTGAGACCTCCCCTTCCTCCTCCTCCTCTCTCCACAGTCACGCAAAAAGAGCAAAGAGAAGAAGTGATCGGAAAAACAAGTTACTAGAGCAGAAGTGTGAGTACTTTTCAGATGCCTTCTTGGTCATGCAGCTCCAACTTTCTTAGCCTTCCTCCTTGATTGACCTTGCTTTCTCGGTGCTTTTCAGCATAAAAGTGAGATCAAGAAAGCTTCAGCGCTTCTTTTGCACTGCCAGCACCTTCACTCAGGAGCTTTCCATGGCTCTGGCCAGACTTGCCTTTTGTTTTGAAACCAACCAGGTGCTCGTCAACCGCGATGGTTCCGGACCAGCGGTTCCGCAGGATCTCGATCCGGTGCCACACACCGTCGTCCAACGTCCGATTCGACGCCTTCAACTTGATGGCGCCGGAGCCCAAATCCAGGTGGAGGAACAGGAACCCTTTGAGAAGCTCCAGGCCAAAGAAGTCACTCTGGAACACTTTAACTTGAAGACTGACGACGCAAAACTGTGCTGGCGAACGATTTAAAAAGTAGCAGGCCTTTTTGCATGTTTTTTCCGGCCTTTTCCCCCCGATTTTTTTGTTGCACCCAATGTTTTTGCCATGAAAAGGGGGGGGGAGACAGGGAAAGTTTGTCTCCTCTTCTTCCCTCGGAATTTCAAAGAGGAGCAATCAAAGTTTCGGCTTTAAAATGCAGTGGCTTCAATAATTCACGTCAAGGAATAAGAAAGTTCTTCTTCAGGAAGGAAAGTTTGATCGAATATCGAAAAAAAGGAGCCAAAACAGCAACATCAGCTCTTCTCCCACTCCTCCCCCAAAATATACTTGAGTTGTGGGTCTTTGTCTTTGAGCTGTATTGTTTTCATTTCCCTCACTGTTTTGGGTCTAAGGACCCAAAGAGGACGAGACAAAGGCGTTACTGCCTCTGTTATTATTCTTTCTAAGGACTTGGGAAAGCACTGTTGATCTTTCCAATTGGCTCAAGAGAAACGTAAAAACGTGTCTGGCTCCAGCAGTAACTGCAACAGCTTTGAAAGATATTTTATTGTATTGCCTGCGTCGTAAAAATGTCACGTGGGGCGGATACTAAAGGAGGTGGGGGGGAGGGAAGGTGACGTTGGCGAAGGGGCGGAGGGAGAGGAGCACGGAGGCCATGAACAAGGCGGACTGGAGAGGTTATATTCTGTGAGGAAAAAAAAGAAAAGTCACCTGGCCTAAGTTGTTGGAGCCTCCATTGAACAAGATGAGTCCATCAGGCTCATTAGTGCGGAATTTGAGGGCCAAAGAACCACTCATGCTGTTGTTCCAAGTGGGCAACTCCTAGAAAGAGAGCAAGTGGTCGATTCTTCTTCAATTCAGGGGGGTCACTTCATAAAATTCTCAATGACGCATGTTGATCGTGCCCAAATTAGATGCGTGAATGGGTCGATGGGGCTACTAGAGGAGGAAAAAAAGCAACGTCAGCATAAATTAGCTCGTATGCAGTTAATTAACATGAACGGTTAAGTCAGCCTTAGATTATGAAGTGAGCATCGCAGTCAGAGAAAAGTGTGTACGTGAAAAATTCGACTCCAGCCAAGAATCTAAGGAGAATGGATAAGCCTCAAAGAGTTTAGCAAAACAAAGAAAAGACTGGAAAATATCGGAGGTTTTTTTCGTTCCTTCTCCCAATCCTATGAAAAGAAAGCCAGATGAAAAAGAGTGGAAAGGATAGCACGTCTTTCCCCAATTTTACATACTGTAGTCTGATACGGTATGCAAATCACGAGTGCAAAGAGGGAGAGAAACGTAAAGTTTCAACTCACTTTCTCCTTGTCTTATCTCACTGCTTTGGCGACGATAAATACTGAGTTACAGAGTAACAAGGTGGCGTCGTCGATGCTTACGGCAGGAATTGCAGCAAATATAGCTTGAGGCAAAGCAATCTTCCACTGGGGAATAGCAACAACAGGGAAAAGGATGCTTTACAGTTGGTCACGCATGCATCCAACTTATGCATAGGCGGACCAGAGGCTGATCCCCGGCCAGTCACTTCCTCAGTCGGGAGAAAATATATGTTAACGTACTGTACAGCTGGTACAATATGTCACGGGCAAGTAATTAGCTTTGGACATCTACAGTTAATGTCAAATGAAGCTATTTTGCCATTTCACGGGTCAACAAGTAATCTAATGATTATTCATGCAGAAGCAGCAAGCAGATGCAGCAGCAGGACTGGGTTTAGGCGTCAGCTGAAGTACTATAGTATAGTGACAGAAGAAACATAGATAGGATGATTATGCCGTTTTTTGTATTTACTGTATCTAATGGTACAAGAACCGCACTCTTCTCCAAGCAAATTGACGCTACCTGAGTGTCTCTTAAGATAAATGTCGTTCGTTAAACCCCCACAACTTTTGTGTCATCATCTGAAACGTTGGCTTTATTGTTAAGGTATATATATGCATATAAAGCTAGGTCAAAAAATGAAAATTTTAGGATTTGAGAGAGTGCATCTTAGGGTTGTCGCCTGGTGTCAACTAGTGAAAATGGAGTCAAATGGTTTTCAAAAAAAATTTGGATTTTACTACATAAGTTCAGAACATATCAAGGTGCTCAGATTTTGACGGCCCTGTGGTAAAGCTGTAAACACTTTATTTTTAGTTTTATTTGACGACCGTGCTTCAGTCTTGCATCTGGAAAGTCAACTGAACAGATCCACATCATATTTGTAATGATGACCTAACTATATATTTATGTACGGTGTCTAAAAACTCATTATTCTCCATTCCATTTGATTAGAAGGTCTTCAAGAGAATTCTTGCAAGAGATCTTGGACACTGCAAGAGATTAAAAAAAATGACCTAGCCTAATGCACATGTGTGAGCGTGTGCGTGCGTGCGTGAGTGTGTGGGGGCGATTTAAACGAGAGCGTGCCCGTGCAGCTACTGAAGTTACCGCGTGTTTGTGTGCTTCTAAACAATGCTACAGGGTGTTTAGTATCAGCAATCCGAATTTGAGGCTGTCCAAAATAGTTGATTTGCGTTTCTGAAGCACTCTGTTCGTGCAGGTTTGTTTTGGGGGTTGTGAGCAACAAGCCCTCATCTCCTTCTTACCAAGTAGGCCTGAGGCCTAGTGATCGAGACGACGCCGCCCTGCAGCATCAGGTGATAGTTGGCCTGCCAAACAATAGTAGAGAAGCTTTGGGCCCCTATTATAAACTGTGCACTTTCATTGGGTCTTGACACAAAATACTGGCCTAAACTAAGGTATTAAGTAGAGTAGACCAAGCTGACTTTTAGGCGAATCTTCCGCGAATTTCGCTGCAAAATTACTTAGTAGAGAAAGAAGAAAGCAGAGAAGAGAAAAGTCGTGAAAGTTTTCACTGATGTCCCAACTCGAGAACCCTTGAGAGGCGGCAAAATTTGTTTCCCCCCCCCCCCCCGCCCCCATCATTGAATTACCAGATATTTCTCTCCTGAGGTGAAAGCCACAGGCTCAATGGCCTTGGGCGGGTTGCAGCCGAACTTCACGTCCCCCATGAGCTTCATGAGTCTGTGCTCCTGCTCGGCGAGCCTCAGCAGCTGCAGGCGTATGTTGTCGGTCTGGAACTCGACCTAGAGGGACATTGTGTTGAGGAATAACAATTTCTTTTCCCCTTAACGTTAGGTAGGGTCTGTCCAGGCTCACCTTCCTCAGACATCCAACGTAGTTTTCCCTGCTTCCTTCGCCGCTGTCGAGGAGCAGCTTGTGGTGTGGGTCTCCGCTGCCTCCGATGAGGACCGTGGAGGAGGACAGCATGTTGAAGTCGCTCTGGACGAACCAGGGGCTCTCGTTCCGTTCGATTCCGTCCACACTTACGGTGACCTAAGAAGTGGAGATGGCCCATTAGACTACAGCAGAGTCGACACTCTTACGTCGCATGCAGAAATGTTTGGTGTGTGTGTGTGTGTGTGTGTGTGTGTGTGTGTGTGCGTGCGTGCGTGCGTGGTCCTGACAGATATTTCTGGAATATCGCCGAACAAATAGGGAGCTGGAAACTGTCTCAGATCTTCTCCTAAGCGGTATTCGAGGAACTTTCAGTAGGTTGTCATCATTGTGTTGAGGCGAGACTTTATTCGCGGTGTGCAAAGCCACCGAAAGCACTTACGACAAGGAGTAAAGTTGACACTGCTCAAGACACCTCGACTGGCACAATTTTTCAGTTTGTGTGACAGACAGAGCAGAGGCAGTCAACAAGTCAACAGCAGGGTAGTGAGTGAGCTTTTGTACTCTGCTTGGTCCTCGAACCTTGGTCCGTATAGCAAACCAGATGTTGTCTTTGCTTGACTGAGTCACGGGTGATTTTTTACTCTTTTCAGCATGAGGACGCATTAGCAGCCTAATTAGAGGAAAAGCCAGACTCCCTCATCGCTCCAGAGAAGAGGCACGCATTAGCCAAGAAATTAACTCTCAACTGCTGCGCTACAGTGACACCAGCTTATGTGACCGCAGTCAGTGTTCAGTGCGACGGCAGCAACTTCTTCATTTCTTGGCAGTCCCTGTCAGGCTCTCCCATCTATGCGTTGTTGCCCACGTCGCCACCAAACTTCTCCAGAAACTTTCTCTTGTCATTCTGCCATTTCCTTCCATAGAAAAGCTAAACTGGAGATAAGATTGCTTTTCTGAGCATTAAGCTTTGTTTTCTCAGCTAATTTCTAGAGGTTTTAGGTTCAGTCATATCTTCAGCCTCGTCCATATGACAACTGAAAATCCTGTCCCAAAAGCACCTTTTTCTGTGACGTTGCAATATAGAAAATAGATGATGAAAGGAAGTAACAAAAGTGAACAAACTCCGTGAAAAAAGGATTAAGTGATGACATTAAAAAGCGAGGACTTCAAGCCCTGAAATCTAGCCCTAAAGCCCCTGAATATTCATGTTTTGAGCAAGCGTTCTTTCCCATATCATGACAGCATAAAAAGCATGGAGGCTTACAACTTTTTATGCACGGAAAGTTGCTGCTGCGCAGAGCAATTACTACTACAAAGCTGTGCTAAAACTTTCCCTAACTACTGTACTACATATGGATACGTGCATATGGTCTGTCTATTGGCCCTCTGGATGCCTTGAAGGGTGCATTTATACGAGCAAATATGTGAGGTGGGGATTTGGACGACTAGTCTAAAAGTAACGAACGTAGATGAAAAATTGGCCAGTGTATGTCGAGCCTAATTACAAGGCGTGATAAAAGATGTTTCCTTAATTCCTATGAACAAAAGAGCTTCATAAGTAAAACGAGAAAGCCCTTTTGTTTCATGCACAAAAATGTTCATACATTACTTACGTCGCACGCGGATAAAACGAAGCTCAGCTAGGCATGTGTGTTGGGGAAGAAGATGGTGAAAACAGCACATTGAAACGAGTGGTTCTTCGCCCCAGTGGGGGTACAATGTCCTTTTTACCTCTTTGGCCTCCCTGATGACCACGACTTTGTGCCACTGGTCGTCGTTCAGCCTGGCGGTCTTGATCCTCTTATTGAGCTTCCCCTCAGCCAACCTCATCGAGAGCACGAGGCCCCCGTTGGACAGAGACAGCGTCATGTGGTCACCACCGTCGCCTGAAACGAGCAGATTGCAAATGTGGCCGCCAATTCGCCAAACAAAAGCTCTGGTTGCTAAATTTGTCCACTCACTAGAACAGTGGTGGGTGAGGGACCCAAGATTGTTATCAGGAGCGCCTTTAACTCGAGGCCCAAAGATTGGGCAGCCATCTAGAGCATTGCTGCCACCTGAGATGCAGTTCACTGAACCTTTTTTTTTAAACGTCACCGAGTGAGTCTCCATCACGTGCCACAAAAGTCTTACACATCCGAAATTATTAGCTGGAGGAGCGTGCCAGGATCAAGATTGGTGACATGGAGAGGGTGAAATCACATCAAATCCAATCTGTCTCTCGCAAGTCTACGCTGGAGACAAGGTGATTAAGCTGACCCTTGGCTTGGCTTCCTTGCATGTCAGCATGACGGATTCGTCCTGTCTGGCCGAGTCACTCGGGCCAGAGAAGGGTCCCTCTGTTCAACTGACCCCGACAGCTGATCTTATCCCGTCAGAAGTGCAAAACTTAGCTGGGATGCTGGAGTGGGAGAAAAAGCTTCAGTGGCTCGCGTGTGTGCATGTATGTTGTGCGTGCAAAAAGCAGTGTGCCACTCAACAATATTGGATATTGAAACCAATTTTGGAGTTCTCTTCTCTCCACAAGTGTGTGTATGTGTGCAGACTCCTCCTTTATTTCATTTGAAGGCCCCTTCTCTGGCCCGAGTGACTCGGCCAGACAAACATGCCCTCTGGGATTGAGTACTCAAAGCTCCGCGCAAGCTGACTGGAGACTGAGCAGAAAATGGTCTTAGTCATCACCCAGCTGGGGCATTGGCGAGAGCAATGAACTGCTGGAGCGTGATGCTCCTTGCTCCAGAAGGCTGTCCCGCAGAGTATCTGCTTTCGGAATTCTTTTCTTTGGGGTTTTACCCAGCGGCAAAGAATAGAGGCTGCATCCACAATGAAAAGTGAAGAAAAGAGCAGAGCCACACAGAGAGAGAGAGAGAGAGAGAGTAGCAGCAACCATCGCTCCGCCAGACAGGATCAAAGGAGACTTCTGTAATAAAGTTTTTGAAGGTTGGTGTGTATGCTCAAGCTTGGCATTTTTTCTGGTTGAGGTTTAAGCCGCTTTTGCCGCTGCTTTCTTCTGCGTGTCAGTGCCAGATGACTGCATTCCCACACGAAAAGAGAGAGAAGAGAGCAGAGTTACTTTAATTGATATATAGATTTGCTGCTTTCTCCTTTAAGTCCCTGCTTTTTCTTCAGCAGTTTTTTCTCCTCCGGTATCGACGACCGTGACAAAAGAAATTCCGGGAGAAATTGCACAACAATAAGGGATGTAATTCGCGACAATTTTCTCTATCTCTATTTTTGTCTGGTGCTCGCATTCTCCACATTTTTGCTCCTTGTCACAAAACTGGAGAACAAAATTCCTGCTGGACCTTTCTGAACGGGTCTGCGCCGACAATGATGGAAAAAATGCGGTTATATTAGGAGAGGCTCTGAATTTGCTTCCCCCCTCTACACATGACGACGTCATGAGGTGAAAAACAACCAGGTAATGGTTAATATATATCCTAGTTGACCCGGATGCCAATGGCTCCACGGCACGATATTCCAGCATTCATCTACTTTTTTTGAGCAAGAACTGCTGTAAAAAGAGCTGCGCAGAGGAGTTGATGAGAGGTTTAGGCATGCAAGCTGTACTCATGTAGCCAATGAGACCTGTGTGAAAAATGAGCCCTTCCGGCATGTTTGTGCGGAATTCGATCTCCACCCGTTCCCGATTAGCCACGATGGACTTCTCTGGCACAGTCTTGTCCTCCTCTTCCAGGACCTCGCGGGTCATCTGGTCCAGGCCCATGTCGTAGCTCAGGTACCCGCGGCCAGTGAACGTCACCTCGACGGGCTTCACAGCTGAAAGACAAGGAAGTGGTAGAAAAGTTACTGTGGTTCTAAGGCTGCTTTACTTGGACGACAGTAATTATTCATAAATGTGGTATCGGTTATCTGTCGGTCCTAACCCTCGCCGAGTTTTAGACAAAATTTGATGGACGGTATCACTCGAAGTTGCCTCAGCATGTCGACGAGCTTGCAGGTGTTCGATGCTTGGTGAGAGTCGTGTATGGCGGAGCACTGCACCTTCAACGTCTGCCGTATTAGTACATTGTTCTGCGGCATCTGCGCATCGTGCGCAGGTAGCTGCGTGCATGGAGATTTGCAGTTAATATTTTATCTCTACTGCGTGGAAAAGCCTTCTTTGTTGGCTTTAAGAATAAAAGAAGAATCCCTAGCAAGCCGTAGGCGCTGACAACTCAAAAATGGAACAATAGAGCATCTCCTCTTTGTCCTTCAAAAAAGAGGGGGGAAGTCTTAGGGTGCGTTTACATTGGTGTATGTGTCACGACCCTGTCTCCAGAGGGCTGTGTAGGTTAGTCGCTCTGACAGAAGGTGTCACGAGCTTCCGCCTGTGCAAACGGGTCCGAAGAGACGCTCAAATGGTTTTGGCGATAGCAGAAAAAGCCTTTGAAGTTTGTGCAAGAAATTATCGCTGCCCGACGCAGCTTAGCTTAGACGACATTTTTTGGCACTCCTTCTTCTGCCATCGCACCATTGTACTACTGTACAACCTTTTTTTCTTCCACCCATTCCTGACTCTCAATCAATCGGCCGCTCCGATATAGGATTTAGAGCAAAGGTGACGTAAAGGGGACGCAAGCATCGACTCACGCACTGTGTGTTCAGGGAGGGAACGTGACAGGGAAAGTCAAAACGTCCCATGATTGGCATTCAATACAGTCCTGCTGGTTTTGGTACTACATGTTTATAGGGATCACTAACCCATTCTTGTCCTCTCCTCAAGGGAAAAGGAGGACAGGTCTGACCGCGACGAATAAGTAATCTCCCCCGACTTTTTCCCCACCCAACCCCCCTCCGAATATACGCTTATCCTGTGTGGAAGGGATAAAATCCCCCTCTTCTGGACTACCTTCATCTCTTTACAACACTGCCCACTAAGGCAAGGGTCCAGTTTTACCTTTTTTCTCTCGTCCACACTCCCGCCGAGGCAAAAAAACGGGTACAAAACCATAGTTGTTGCTATACTGACAAGGAAGTGGTTCGCTTGTATGAGAATTCCGCCCCCCCCCCCAAAAAAAATGCTTAAACAAATGAGAGAGATATAAAATTTGATATAAAGTGTGAGGGACGCGTTGCTGCTCTTTCGCCGCTAGCAACCATTTATCTTCGGGCCAGCCTCAAATCCACCCAAATCATTTAGGCGACAACCGACCAAACCTTTGGAAAGACCTCGGGAATCACCGGTCCAGAAAAAAGACTTTTTCTTCCTGCTCTGCCAATTAGGAAATATATAAGAAGAAACTTTCGGTCCTGGGATTTGGTGTTTGGTGCTGACAAACTTTGGGGATTTTTCCGTTCTGCTTCTTTTACCATCTTTGGTGGCTCCTATAGTAGGTAGAATTATTAGTGTGAAATTGTGTAACCAATACAGTTGATAGAACTGAAGTGCTGTTATTTCTTCCACTATCGATCCTCTCTATAAGACGGCCAATTCAGAAGTTCCAAAGTCAATTTGCCTTCATTTTCTTGGCCAACTCTGTAATGGAGAAGAAAGAGAAAAAGATGGGGAAGGAATGGAAATGGGCAGTACGTAGACAAATGGGCCTTAGAAGGCGTTAGGGTTCTTCTAGCGCAGGTAAGAGAAAGCAAAGGATGGCGAATCCTGATCAGACCTTGAGGAAACTAATCAAGAAACTTTTCACAGGCTCAGGACAGTTGATGCCTCAGGGAGATGATGGGAAGAAGAAGAAGAGAAGTGATGGATGAGGAAGACTTGGGGAAATTCTGCAGGAAAAAAATAACTGACATAATTTGGACCCACTTTTTTTTCTACCCATGGCTGCGGTAATTTCACAAGAATAATGGCCTTTTCTGGGCTGGTCTGAGGCAGGACTGGGCTAATCAGGGTTCTGGATAGAAAGAGATTGAAGCCATTAGAGAGTCCTGCTTGAAGCCAATCGGCCCAATCTGCTGCCAGATTGAGAAAAAGAGAGCATCACTGCACTGCTATGTGCTATGTCAGTACACAGCAGAACCCTACATACACGCACCCACCCACACACCCACACACCAGACTGACTGAAATTGATTTTCCACTGTACAGGAGAGGAGAGGATTGGATATAGGAGAAAAAGGGTGACTGGGGGTTCTGGACTGCATGCGGGGGGGATTCTCTTTCTCTGTCGTCAATCTTCATTACTTTCCAGCAGTGAGCTGTTACACATGTAACAACGGTAAGCACACATGAATAGAATCCCATAATTGAGGTATACAGACTGAAAAAACCTGTATACCTTGCACATGAAATGATTGCTCTGATATGAGCTGCTCTTCTCTTTCTCTGCCTTGTTTATGGGGCCCCCAGGAGCTATTACCTTCCTTCATAAGACCAAAGTGCCATTACCGAAAGGGTACTTTATTCGAGGCTGTTTGCCCCATCTCTTTTTACTCCCTAGTTCGCTCTATTAGACAGCCCAGTGGTTTTGGGCCATAATGCGAGCACATGAGTAGAAGAAAATGCTTGGGCTTTTTGGCAAATAAACGTGCCAATCTATCTTCTTTCCTGTTGGACCTCTATTGTTTTACGTAGATGTGCACAGGACTGCAGGCGCACCCTTGGTATGGGGTGTGGAAGGCTAATTGAGACTGAACTTTAAACACTTGTAAATCTTCAGCCACGACAGCTACGGTGTCGTGAGTGACTTTTTTCGAGAGGGCCAACTCTTAGCTTTCGTCTGCCATTCTGCTTATCAATATTGGACGTCACGATGCAGGAGGCCCAGGAGGGTGTGTGATCCGCTCAGTGCCGGAGCTCCCATTTTGTCATATCATGGAGACTGTCGGGGACAGGAGAGCTAGAACTTTTTCGTGTTCAGATGCATCTTAGTGACAAGGAGGACATGTCTCACAAGTTCAGGGGCCCTCCAGTCACCAAAAAACTGGATGACGACCGGCTGGAGGACATCAGACGGTCATTTGAGGTCCCACCAACCATGTCAATGCACATGAAGGCCCTGCACCGGAACATGGATGAGGAGACCATGGAGAATGCAGTCAAGCAGCTTCAAATGACCTCCAGAGTGTGTGACCATCATCGATTACTAACTCAAAAACAGAAGGAGATCCGAGGCCAGCCAAGTTGTGGCCCAGCTCCAGTCCTGACCTCTCACCAATGGACCTGTTAATGAATGAGGATTGCTAGATGCCTCACAAGCACAGGGTTGACCTGGTGGCCTCCATCAACACAGCCCCGTCCAATCTCTCTGAGGCCTGCATCATGTGCATCTTTCAGGCATCATTGAGGCTAGGGATACCCACAATGAGTGGAGAGCAAATAAAAAGTGCCCCCAAATTCCCGCTCATCCTGCACACAAGCGAATGATGTAAAGCTATTTTCACGTAGCTTCCATTAGTAGTCTCAATTATCCTTCCCCACCTTGAACGTGGTGGTGCTAAAAGGCATTTTGTAAATTCTGGTCCAAAGTTGCCATTTGAAAGTTTAAAAGTATCGCGGGATCGTCGAATGTTTTCCCTTATCGACCGTCACATAATCGTGTACAATGAAGGGGAAAAGAATGATGCTCGTCCACTGTTCTGTCAGTGGCTTCAATGGACATCTTCTGAGCAGAGAGAAGAGTCATTTCTCTTGGTTTTGTCGTCACAAACATGGACACAAAATTTGCATATGACACAGAAAACACAAGCACGCGAGGGCGCGCGCGAGGGAGAGGAGGGCGTGCCTCATGCAGGCCTTGATGCTCCTCCCGCCACTCGCATCAATCTACTTCAGCCGGCGGAAGAAAATGACCCAGAAAGAAGCTTATACTTCAGCGGGACCGAACGTGTGAAGAAAAGAGCATGAATTATTAGCAATAAACTGTGCTTTTCCATCTTGGCGGACCCGATCAGGGAGCGGGCGGGAGAGACGCATGGGCATGGGCACTGGCATCCTTCTCCTATAGGATCTTGTCTGTCTGGCCTTTCCCACATAATGACGTTGTTGGCATTCAGGGCGCTTACGACGTCGACAAAGCCCCTTAAAGATCCCCTTAGAAGGCCCAAAAAACTTGTTCAAGTTGCCTTTCCACGGTCAGAGACAACCTCTTACTTTAGAAAAATCCATCTTGCGCAAGAAGGGTTACATACATGTATGATTACGCCAACCATAGTCATACTTTTTTTCCTTCCCAGCAGTAAGAGTTCATTGCTCGTACCTACCGTGTGTAGGCTAAAAAAGATTTCTCGAGTGAGCTGCACGTGCGGGCACGCACATATGCTTCTACAGACGCACAGTAGGACACCCACAAGCTGACGCCGCCTGCGGTCTTGTCTTCATATTGGAGCAAGTGCTGCCAGTGACACCAGTGAAGTACGCTTTCCACGACGTTGCAGGACGTACTGCAGTAAAGGGGGGATGCATGTCAGATAGAAGATCCCCATTGGCAACTCTAACGGGCGCAATAACGTAGGATTTTCTGATTTTTAAATCTCTTAGAGCTGACACACACACACACATGCAAAGCAGGATATGAAGAAGCTAGGCAACATATGAGCGTGTGTGTGTGAAAGAGAGGGGGAGAAGAAGGAGTGCATAGACAGCAACCCTCACTGAGATAAGATTGAGAACCTCAAGGAGGTTTTTGGTTGGTTGTGTCTGCGGTCTTAGAAGAAATAAAATGTATAGTTCGTAACGTTGCGTCTCCCTACGTGGCGCAGCATGAGCGCACGCATATGAGTACACATATGTACACACACGCATATAAATGTATATGTACATACATGTACTATCGCCTCTCCCTTTCCACATACGTGTTTTGTACGGACTTTTCAGAAGTGAGAAACACCAAAAAGTCATTTACATAAGGTGCACTGAGACGTTGATGTTGGAAAAATGAAGACGAGTGAAGTGAAATTGCATGTTGCTTACATAGATGTGTGAGGCAGCAAACTGAATACTCATGTTCAAGGAGAACCTGAAATCTTAGGTGCCAATAACAGACACTGCCTACTATTAGCACCTAAAATTTCAGCACAATCAGAGCCACTCTAATAGCTTAGCATTTTTGGAAGTGTCAATTCAGGCAGTCGTATCTTCTGTGCCACTGTAGTAAAACTTCAAGCCGTTTTAGGGATGTCTGAATATCGTTTAAGATTTTTTTTCAATGAAACACCAATGTTTTGACCGGTTGCCACTTTTAAAGCCTGGAAAAAAATTGAACCACCCTAATATACATGCATATACCCGCTGTTTATGCGAGGTTACTACGTGAAGTGGAAGAGTAATACATAGCGCGGAGAAAGACCACATAAGAGAATTTCTGTCGTAAAATGCAGCTGACGGAGATGAAATTGGAACCTTGGATGGAAATGGAGAAGGAGGGGGAGAAAGTACAGTATTTTAGTAAGAGTAAGGACCTTGTCCGTTCTCATAGAGGAGAGGATCTGCCAGTGTATGCTAACATTGAGTCCGTACACGAGGAGACCCAGTGTCTGACTGACGCGCTGCTCGACCTCAACTGGTCTACGTTGTCCATCCGTGGCTGTCGCCCCGGCCGCACGAGCACAAAGGGCCGCTCATGATGTACAAGCAGCGCACTCGTACGACTCTTTGACGGACAAAGAGAGCTCGAACTTCACCCTGAAAGCCTAATAAGGGCACTTCTGGAGCGGCGCAAAAAGCTCCATCAGGTTGCACAGCTAAATGTCTTGGCAGTGCTGTACGAAGAGAGCAGAGGAAATAAAGTTTCCATTCTCCGCAATACAAATCTACCTCTTTCCCGAAGAAGGAACCTGATATGAGGCTCTCTGCTGGCTCCGGTTTCCAGGCAGGACTTGAATAGTGCACCTACTTCAAGGCTCTTTTTTCTGGCCCAGAAATCGGAACTTTCAATCACGCTTGGAACTCAGTGCCTCTGCTTCTACACTCCATATTACAACTTTCTTCGTGCGGTCCGTACAGACGTTTGTCGTACGTTAGCACTGCTTTGAGCCCTTGTACAGAGGTAGGCACTGAGTACTGGAGAAGAAGTTCTTTCAAATGAAGAACTACTTCTGTCTCCAGGCAGTGTGTGTGTGTGTCCTTTTCCCACGTCCTGCCAATGATTATAATTCCCATTCCACAAATGAAGGAGAAACGGGAGTGGAAAGTTTCCTATTCTTCCCAGAAAAAATAATAATCCCTGTAAAGAAAGAGAAGCAGCGGAAGAAGAAGAGGTGCAGAAAGGCCGCAAGGAGAAATGGGCTAATGGGATCTCAGGACGACGGAAGCGGAAAAAGGGACGGAGAAAAGGCCTTTCTTGCCTGTCACCTGCTAATCAAAAGGTGGGGGTAATGTGGAAAAGAACGTCTGCTTAATAAGTCACGGACACCGTCATCATGTCTGTCATCCCTCACGGGTGTCACAAATGTCGAGAGTGTGCGGAGGGACTCGTCAGCCTCGTGTCCATCATCTCGTTCTCCAGCTGCTGTCGGGTGAACACTTCGGGGACTCACCAATTTGACAGAAGTCTCCGTCGAAGTCGACGTGGTCGCACTCGCACTTCCTGCCATTGTCGGTCGAGATGCAGACGCCGCCATTCCGGCAGGGGTTCTTCGTCTTGCACAAGTCCACAGAACTCTGTCGGACACCCTAGAAGAGACGAACGAGGATTGATCGATAAAAAAAGGCGTGAGAACAAGAGAGGATTACAGATGTGTAGTGAAGTTTGCGCGTCGGCGGTAAAGCGGGGATCAGTTGACGTATGAGTGCCACTTTTTGCGGGAAAGTGCGAAAAATGATGAGCTCTCATGTACTGGCATGTTGATGGCTGCGTTATTCTTCAATAACCTTGCATTCTCTCTCGCCGTCCATGTGGGCGACGTTGTACGTGCATGCGTAGCCTGACTTGGATTGACAGGACTCGACTGTCCTTGTGTGAGTGTGAGGACACCCTTGGCTTACACTGCATTGGGGACCAATTGCGCTCAGCTTTTTTTTCGGTACACAAACAGTTGCAGATTGGTACACAGGAGAAGAAACGTTTCACTTGTCTCTCTGAGAGATTGCCAAAAGTTTTTCCTTGCTCAGCTTTGAGATCTTATCAATCTTGCTGCATTGAGAAAGTGCTCGTACAACGCGTGTAATGCAAGCAGTGAAAAGGGAGTAAAGTGCAAGTGTGTTCAGAGAGAGACAGAGCAAAAGAGTCCCCCCGTGCTGGCCTCAACCCCCCCCCCCCTTTTTTGGACAGAAATTGTACCAAGCCTTTTCTCCAGTGCACAAGTTTTGCTCACGTACGAGTAAAAGGTTCGTGTGTGTGCCCATTACCAAGTGCATGCATGCGCAGAATATCTAGGGATTGTCCTACATTTGAGCGAGGAGAGACTGTACACAATAGTCATGGGAAAGCCAGGAGGCCACAAAGAGAGAGAACGAGGCCGTTTGGGAATGTGCCTCGAGTCAGCCCGAGAGTTCGCAGACGTCGACTGCCTCTTAACGTGACAGCATCTCGAGCGACTTGACTTTTGAGTCCCACGTCTCGTTCCGAGTCGGGCCGGCTCGACGCGGAGTGCGACTCGAATCTGGTCGGCCCCACGTCGACATCCCTACCCCGCTGCAGGCGAAGCGAGCGAAGCGCCAGCGAGTGAACATCGTGGAGGGGAGCGAGATTTTCTACTTCTTCTCAAGGGATCGATGGAAAAGAGGAGGAAGAGGAGCCCAAGCAAGGGCTGTAGTGAAAGTCCAAGCGCTCATGCCAACAGCAGACGTGGGGAGACTGCTCGAAAGATTCTTCTTTTTTGCGAAAGCGCGCTATTACTTTCACCATTTTTTCCATTAATATGTTCAGCATCGACATAACTAATGATCACTGCGAGAAAAATCGATCAGCAGTATCGTTTGTAACTTTGGCAGAGCCAAAAAATATCGTTTGTTTTCTTCCTTCTCATTGGTACGAGAGCACAATGTTGCGGTATAGACTTGATATCCTCTCGCGCAATTTCCGGACGTCACCAACGCATGTGCAATATTTTCATTCGCCGAGTGGGTGCAAGGAGATCTTTGATTTAGCACTTTCACAAATTCGGTGGGAGTGAAAAAAATCTTCAAGCGAAGCCGCTTTTTTGGTCTGCATTTCTTTCACCATCCTTCAGCACCCTCGTTATGACTGGGACAAAACCTCTGTTGTCTTATTCATCCCTATGTATTGGCAAATTGAATAACAAGCAAGTTTCCGGTACGGTTTGGTTGCAAGTACTAAAACTCGGTCAGACAATTCTGGGAAGGAAGACGGCACAAAAAATAATAGGCAAGAACAGTAACAACTTGCTTTCTTTTGCCGCGATGTAGCAAAAAGCGAGCAAACACCGACCAGAGAGAAAATGCTTCAAAGGCTGCGCTGCACGCGCACATTTTTACGCTCTTCGCTCACGCTCGGCCAAAAGTCAGGTTTGGCAAAAAGTGTCCCTGGTCCCTGCCAGGATCGCCGGGACCAGGGACACCTCCGGATCAGTTCGATCCAACTTGGAAGGTGCAAGCGCTCCTTCACATGTCGCATTACTGCAAGTGCGTGATGCGGAAGAAACTCATTGCCACTACATGAACGGGATAAAGCATGAAGCTCTACTGATTGGGCGGATCAACATCTCGTCGGCCTCACCACATGCACACCACTTACATGTAGACACTCACACACTCATGCATACGTGCTGTACGTACGTACGTACGTACTCTCGAACGGTACAGGGTGTTCGGTAAGTTCGAGGACACTCAGTAGGCAAAAACCGCGGCCTCGAAAAGGCTGAATAAAAGAAATACCCATGATACAGTCGCCTCTCAACTTTGGATTGCCATACGTAGCACAGTAGGCCTAATGTGAAACATTCTGAAATGGCGTTAGAGAACGGATAAGAAAAATCCCCACAGAGGGGGTTGGAGTTGCTTTCCGCGCCCTCAAAGTGGTACTTAAGATTGTGGACTGTGCTGCAGGTGATGCTGAAGCTGTCGCCAATGGCTGACGACTTATAGGACACCTGGCACGATGTAGTGGCAGCTCGTACGATGAACTGCGAAGCCTCAGGCACGGGTGCAGCGTTGTCGAGCACGTGCAGCTGTAGTGAATGCCTCCGTATGCTCCGACCCACCGACACATGTAACATGGCAGACGAATGCACATATGCCTATGCAAATATGCACGCACAGTGAACTCCCCGCAGGTAGCAAGGGGTGGCCATGTCTTGTGTGACGTACGTACAGTTAGGGCACGGTGGCAATGGCAGCAAATCTTGACAACGTCACGGTAATCAAAGAGCTTCTTGCCAATCAGAGACAGGGCTACCTGGCAGGGCGTCTGACAGGTACACAATTCACTGCTCTATGCGGCTTTATCCACGCCCAACTAGCGGCTACATTCAAGTGAACTCGGTTCTCCAACAATCTGCCTAAAATGGAGAGGAGAAAACTCCTCAATGAACTGGACGAGAGACTGCGTGCAAATTTGTGTGCAATTTCCTTAACTTGATAGCGGTCAGGAAGTTTTGTCAGAAGAACTTATCGGTTGCTTTGATTGCTGCGGTGGCCGGAGTATTAACAATTTTAAGTGCCTCTTCCACTTGGGCGTATCTGCCAAATCTCTGGATGGTCCCTTCGACCACTGAACTGCCCCAACCCCAAGTCTTCGTCAGCCACTTCCACTACGCCAATGAATATTTAAGGAGGGAACCAAAGTGGCTTGCGACAATAAATGGACCGTTTTTTGGGAAGGGATGCTCATTTTCACCCCTTTTCTCACTACCTGAAGAGAGAGAAGTACCATTTGAATGGCACCAGCAGGAATTTAGGCCACGATGTAAGTTATGTGCATATCCACTTTGTCTAGAAAAACGGTGTAGTGAAAATGTCGGCTCTGAGTGACTTACGGGGTGCGTCACACTCTCGAATGCTGCCGCGGGCGCTACCCTAGCAGCTCAGCGCAGTGAAGCACAGTTCCTTCAGACAAGAAGTGACACCCCCCCCACACACACACGGACACACGCACGCACACACGCACCCTGCAAGTGGATCATAACAATGGCGTGTTCTCTGCGGGGAGCCGGGGACAAACCAGAATCTGGACTTTGGAAGAAGATTTTTTTCTCCTTAAAATCGGGTTTCGACCTTCTTTGTCCTTCCCTTTAGCGACAAAGTGAGACGAACGACCTTACTGATCCGGAACAACAAAGCACAAACCCTCTCTCCAAGAGAAGAATCCCCAGGGGAATTTTCTTCTCTCTGGGACATTGCTAAATCTTGGTATGCCTTGTTTCTACTCGCACGAGCACGGACTCGGCTCGCCGAACCCTTCTCCAACTGAGGAAAGGGAGATTTTTTGACAAAGTACAAAAAAAGTAAAGGACTCACTGAGAAGACAAATATTTTATAGTGCCTCTTTCTCTCTGTCGTGTGTGTGTGTGTGTGTGTGGGTTGGTGTGTGTGTGGGTGGGTGTGGGTGCGCGCGCGTGATTCCCTTGCTATCTTTGTCACCCTCCTACCTCGGTCGGTCAGACTGATTGCGTCTAATTTTTCCACTCTCCTTGAGCCAAGATTATCTTACCCTTCTCAAGAAAACCAATTGGGAAGCCCGGAATTCGTGGCCACGCTCCAGTTACTCCGGGTCGACCCGACAAAAATGAGAGGTCCACCACGTACAGTGAACATTCGATTTTGGCAACTAAAGCAAGGCTTTTTTACAGCAAGGTTTGCTGCGTGCGAGCTGAATTTTCAGACTGACTTTCAATTTTTGCAAAACCTCCTGACTTCTGGAAAGATCCAGTCAGTCCTGACTCTTTGCAGAAGTCCACCCTGGACTGCACGAGGAAAGGCAAGGGCGCGAGTGGGAGACTCTTAGTGCATCCCTCCCTCCAGGGATGAAAAGGTCGAGTCATTAAGCACAAGGAAAGGTCATAATGGAGCAATGAAACACTTACTCTGATACGTGACTCTCTGTCCTACAGCGGAGTTGAGTGGGGATGTTGCCGAGTCTCTCCTCGTTCTGTGTGTGTGTGCCCTTCATGAGGCCCGGGCTCCTGCCACTTTTTTACTCTTTTTTTCACATTCGGTGAGCGTTTTTCCGACATTTTCCTTCCCGAAAAACTTTGGGGCGTAGGAGCAAGAGTGCAACTTCGCAGAAAACTTTTCCTCTCTTTTGAATGCGTGCGTGCGTGCGTGCGCACGCGCGTGTGTGCGTGTGTACGCACCTATCCGAGACAGAGAAGCAGTAAAGGGTAAGACGCGCACCCACACAGCTTTTTTACCCCCTTCTCCCTCCCCCTTTTGCGAAAAAAATTCGCATGAGGACCTCTCATTAGGTGTGAGGGGCTCGTATGTATCCAGTTGGATTACAGTGGAAATGGACAACCTTTTTTCGCAAATTCCTCGGCCGAAAAATTGGCCTATTCTCTTACGCCACAAAAGTTTTATTTTGGGTGGAGTGAGAGAAGGACGCAGGAGGGCCTCCATTACCTCGTTTGTTCCTCCATTCAATGCTGCGAGTCCGCCTAAGTTCGCTCTCTCTCTCGCTCTTAGGCGCATTTCTTTTACCCCGAATTTTTGGTCCCTTGCGTGCGTTTGCTAAATGAATCCATCAGCGGGGGTGAATACTCTAGAGGCAGGTAAACGACACTCAATCACCTGTCACAAGGCAACGGCCGAGAATCTCTCGACCAGACAAAAACGCTGCTCCCGCTACGGCTGTGGGAAGACAGGCTAGATGCGATCAAACAAGCCTCTCTGGCCTTGTCTGGCCGAGCCTTTTTTTCGGCCACACAAAACCTTTTTACCTTTTCACGCTGGAAGGTTTTTTTACTTCATTTCACCCGAAAGAATCATTGCTATGCGTTATTTACTGACCGCGGGACACAGATTGGTTCAAAAGTTGCAGCCAAATCGAGGTTAGAAATCTTCTGCGCTACAGAGTCTTTGTACTCTCCTCTTCCACATGGAAATAACAGCATGCAGAAGTGAAAAAAAACCACTTCTTTCTTCGTAAAAAATTCCAACAAGCCTGGAATCTTCCATTTCCTCCGCTTCCGCCGGAGCTCCTAAATGGCTGACCCTGTTTTTGAGACACCCCCTTGAAGAGTCTATCTCCTACATCAATGCAAGATTAATGAGTCTGCCACCATATTTTTCCCAGCAAAATGAAAGGATGAGGTTAAAATTAACTCAGTGTCATCGTGAGAGGAGTTCCCTCTCCCCCTCTAAGACCCGCTTACACAGTCACACCTTCGCTACACACGTACAGGGTGGACCAAAAGAAACCCGAGGAGGTTTTAGACTCTCATTGCTTGGTTTGCGTACCACGAGTTCGTGGCGCAGCTCGTTGGAAAGGAAATCAAAAACTTTCATTTGCATGGAGGATTTCGAAAATCGTCCCCCTCGGCCTCAAAAAAAAAAAAAGGCCATCAAGTTGGCGCCTGCGACAGTTGAACATTAAGTTTTGTAGCGTCGGACTTGCACGATGCTTTTTCAGACGATGCAATCTCACGTGTGAAGAAGTTCCTGGACGCAATGACTATGCAACTTCTGGGTTGCAGCTGCAAAAGACCCTTTTGCCAACAGCAATTTGCAATCTCCCCCTCCAAGTGGGCCCAGCCTTGGTGCGGCTTGCGCAACCCCAGCAGCCATGAGCTGCATCGGGTTATTTGTGGCCCACCCTGTGCAGCCCTGACACGTGCTACCCTTTCGACCTATCTGTGTCGCATGTATGGTATGCCAGTGTAAACGCACTCTTAGCTTTTATCAAGTGGAGAGAACGTGACAGGAAAGAAGCCCCTGAATTATGAAGGCCCGGGGGTTCCTTTCCCTCTCCTTTCAAATGTCATCTTCCCAAACAACGAATGCAATTTTTTGTAGAGTCTCCTTTTCGGGGGAAATCTCAAGAAGAAGTTAGAAAAAAGGAAGAAAAATTACGAAGAACTTGTTCAAGGACCCAACCTAAGAGTTCTGTACAACCCCCCGTGCTGTGAAGAATGCAAAGGAATGATAAAGTGCTCGTGACACTTCCTGACAAGGCAAGATAGACCCTCAATAAACAGAACCCAAGTAAAGAGCTGCTGCTGCACCAGTTGTTGTTGTTGTTGACGTCATTTGCGTCTAATATCTCGAAAAACAAGGCAGTTAACTCAAATTAGTCAATCAGCGCCTTATTCTTCTCCCCACTGCTACTCAAGCGTCAAAGATCGAGCACGAGAAATAAAAAAGTTATGCCAAGGTAGGGCTGACCCGTACAGGGGTTGACCAAAAGATTCCTCGGCCCCGAGCAATAAAAGGCCAAACTGCCGCCAGCAGGAAATGATCGGGGGGACAAGGGCCGACCGAGATTCGGACGTTTGATTAGCTTTTTGTCTGCCTCGACGCCAAGATGTGGTAAGGATTGTATCAGTGCAATGTTGTCGAGTTCCGAATGGATCAAGTGGTGAAGTGAAGTGATCTGAAGTGATCAACCCCTAAGATGGAACATCTTAGGGGTAAACGACAGTTGCGAGCCAATCACCTGGTGCTAACGACTTCCACATGATGCAGTCATGCAGGCGAGACGATTGGAGATCAGGGATGGGTTACACTCGCGGATTTCTCGTCGCAGTGCGCGATTCTGACAGGGCTGACTTGGCCTTCAAGGCCTTCTTGTTGGGACTTGTCGTCTGAGTGAGGAAGAGAAACATCCTGTGTAAACGGCCCTTAAGCTACCCCAGTCACTTCAGAAGATGTTTGGGCATCGGTGCTGGACTGAAGGGTCCTTCAGATGCAAGACTCGTTTGTTCAACAAGCTGAATATTTTGCATAGAAAAGGTGAAATCAGGCGCAAAGTTGCAGTGACGCACAGAGGGGTGGCTCATCATGATTGGTTCTTCATGCTTACACAAACAAGTGTCTTCCTTACGTCCTCCCCACCCACCAAGTCCGCGTTATTGATCTCGCTGCCGGCCAGCACCATCCACACTGTCTCATCAGACCCTCTGTATGAGTTACACTAAAGTGTCTTTTTACCGCTGAGCCACTGTTGTTGTTACAGACTTGGGGTTCGGTCGGCATGAGGCAACCCCTTCAGTTTTCTGGACCATCGTAGGTAGTCCCTGAGCATTTGTCATTGCTTGCGTGCGCTTGGGTGAGCGCGCGTTTATTTACCCACTTCTCCGGGCAAGTAATGTCCTGTTTACACAAGCACTGAGAGCAAAGTGGATGGTCAACTTTTATGCTACAGTTGGAGCCGAAAAAGACGAATCGCTCTCAGTGGAAGAGCCCGCTGCACTATGTGACTCGCACTGTCGACCGGGGATCATACTGCGCAGCATAAAGGTAGAAGATCTGCCAACAACAGTGAAAAAGCCTCGTTAACTTGCGCCCCATTTCCTGGGAATCACGATTTCTTCTGTGTTTGTCCTTCGGCCTTAGAAAAAGAGGATTTTCTCCAACTCTTTTTAACGCAAAGATTTCGCATCTTTTCGGATTAGAGAGCAGGATCGGGAAAAAGAAGGAAGGATATGGGGTCCTGAATCTCCTGCCATGAGAAGAAGTAACAGGATCGCACGCCTTTCGTATACAGTCAAAACTATTGGGTGCAGCCATCCATTCTCCTTTGGAATACTGCACATTTGCAGCATTGTTACCTTTGTTCTTCTTGCTTGCAGGATGTGAGTCCAGAGAGAAAAATGCCCTGTTTTCTTACGTACGTAGGTGGCCTAACTCCTTTGTCTCGTCTGGTTTACGTACTCACTTTTAATGCCTCCTTCACTCTCGTCACGTCTCTTTTTGTCCTGACGAGTGTTGGCGTGATATCCCATTAGTAAATAAGTATGCATTCACTATTGCAGTGAAGGAGGGGAAAGATGCTAGCCTTTAAGACACTTGTTTATATTCAATAAATCCGGTGTTGGACCAATGCCTCGTCTAAGCACGGACATAACTACGTATTTGGCCAGTGTCAACAAATCGTTGTTGGCAATCCTGCCGACTCCTCGTCTTCTGGGTAGCAGAGCTCAGTTGAGGGGGAAAGGGGGTTCCCATTCGTGCACAAGAGAGAGACTGGAAAAAAGTGAAGAACATCTTGTTCCATAAGGAACTTTATTCATTACTCTCTTCTGTCCTCAGCATTCAGGAGCAATTAAGGCCAGAGCTCTTGAGGATGTCGACTGCAGCAGCTGCCATAATTTCTTGGCCTGCTCGGACTGAAAGCCAAATTCTGTGGCTTCTGCTGCCGCTTCTGAAGGACTCACTCTTTATGTGTTGTTCACTCGGACGTGACGAAAATGGGCAAATTGGACTCAAACTTCAATGCCTTCAACTGTGAAATCGGGCCTTAACAAGGCCGTGCGGAGCAGGACAGCGCAGTGCCAGGACACCTTTCCGCGGTAGGTACTGTACATGGTTGAGATGGACAGTTGAAACTTGCTTTAAGGTCTCTCACAGTGCGGTAGAAGTGGTCACCATGCGGGAAGTAGCTCACTCAGCAGTTCGTTGCATCATTAACCCCCCCCTCATCAGGGGCATAATGTCCCATCATGCCTCGAAGTCTGGTCCAAGTCAGTCCCGGAGGGGATGTTTCACGATATGATGTGCACGAGCTTCAGGAGAAGAATGTCTGTGCGAACACTATTGTAGTACATTGATGTTAGCCAGTGTGCAATATCATATTGAGGAGTGTGAAAGCATCCCCCTTTCTGACAGAACTCTATGCTTTGGGGGATTGAGAAAGGAGGTATCTGCGGCATTATTCCTTTCTCGTCATGTGCGCATAACAGAACTTCCTTGATGGTGAGAGGATCTTCATATACATACAGAAAAGCTTTTTCTCGATTAAAGGCTCTCTCGCATGGAATAAGGGAAGCTCTCCTGCATCATGGTCATGCGCAGCGACGCCTTCTGGGGTAGCAGGGGTGTAAAATAGGGCCTGAGAAAAGACTACTTGGCATCTCGGAGCGGATAAATGCTACTTTTGGTGCCTTCAGACTGGTACGGTTCGCCAGTGTTTCGCCGCACGTATGTGCCACGCGTGTCTGAAAGTTCCAAGTGGAAACGAGACCTTGCACAGAAAGCTACTTCCCAGGGAATTTGGACGACCGAGGTAGGCCTTGTTCCACCTTTGAGAACAATATGAGTGAGCCTTTGGTGCGTGTGTCCTTTTGCTCATTGATGGTCACGCGATTGTGGCCAGATACATTACTGCCACCTTCTCTTTCCACATATGTTTCAGGTACTGAGTGAGTGCGCGGGTGCGCTCCGGACACTAAACAACGTGAGACTAAGAGGCACCAGCTTCATCTGACCTCTCCCGATCACTGTTCGTGAACGTGGAACATTCACCTACGCACACTGAGAGAGGCAGAGCGCCAAACTCCTCATGTTGCCACTATGCAAGCAAATTTGCTACAGGTTTGCTTAGTGAGGAGTCCACTTAGGTGTGCAGTGCACGCGTGCATAGCGGAATCGACATGACAAAGCAAACTTACTTGGCCATTGCATGTCTGGCATACACGCTGCATGCATACATGCATGCAAGCATCGCCTTGAACTTCATCACCAAGAGATATGTCATGAGGAGATATCTGATATTGCCTTTCCAATGAAAAGACCAAGGCAGACGATCTCACTTCCAGAAAATCGAAATGTCATAGAAATATGGCGATAGTTTCTGGAATCACAAATCTGTACAGATTCTCAAAATCAGATGTGAAGCTGAAATCGTCTATCTTCATCCAGTTGCAGACAAAAGTGGAGTGACGATCACTGACTGACAGTGTTGATCAAAACTTGAATTTTGGCATGAATTGCGAGGCAACGTGGAAAAAGTTGGGCTTTCGAGCTCAAATGTGGAGGGACTCTGGCTCCACATGTCTACAGCTACCATCTAAAGTTTGAGCTCAATCGGACATACTTGTAGTACATGGGATTGATGGAGTCACAAATTCAGACAGTGCTTCTGCCCTGGGCTACTGTACTTACGGTGAAGAAGGACACATGATAGTTAAAATCAAGGTCCATGTGACTTCTCTACCAGCACCGAAAATTTGTGTTCGAATCCCAACTTTTTTCACTTTCAAGTTAGGATTAAATCATTTACCGTGATGTTATTTTATTCACACGTGGTTCTAAAGTTTTGACTTTACGCGCTAACTCATTGTGGGTTGCTCTACGTTTGTCCGCCACGGTATGTATGCAACTGTTCATAATGAAACTGTATATCAAGCATGTAAAAGGGATAAAAGTTTTCTTCCAGAACTTAAACTTTTTTGGCCAAATCTTTCTTCACCAAAAGCCTCTTTAGCATCCGAGGTACTTAGTGATATAGTGCTGTGCTGTGAACTCCCCGATTACTGAAGCTCCCCGGATTCATGTCATTTTGATATTTTTTTTGTCATCACCTCTGGTGCAAGAGTTATAGTGAAATTAAAGCTTTCTTAGCTGTAGCAGGACGGCCCAGCTTTGATTTTTGGCCAGGCGGACCATCTATTGCAGCAGCCCGGGCGTTTTAGGCGGCCAAGACCAATGCCCAATGTTAGCATTTGCTTGCTGAGAATCAGCTTGAGACCCCTAAACCTTGCACTTAGTGGCACTTCTGCCGTCATACGATCAACAACCCAAAGACAGTGTCTTGAATGATTTCCTTTCTAACTGCAATGTCGGAGCATCAGTTACGGGGGCATCAGCTATAGGGATGGATTGGGCTCTGACGAGTCGGGCCAAAAAGTTCGGCTCAAAGCATCGACAACTCATTAATAAGTTGAGAGCAGTCAGTTCTCGCTTAATAACGAAAGTACCGCTACCATATCAAAAAGTAAAGGGTCACGTCGCCAAAATAAATGAATTTCAGGCCCCCTAAATCCCTCCCAGTTAAAAATTAACCGTTTACTTGTCCTTTATGCACGACCAAACCACCATCAGATGGGTCTGACCAAATTTGGCATGGAGCAGTGTTTTTACGTAGGGAAGGTTATGGGGGGCTAAGTCTGACCTCGGAGATCACTCGAGGTCACACATTGAGGTTAAAAGGCTAAATGGCTATGTCTGGCCAGAAGAAGGCCTCAATTGAAAAAGTTCATAAAAGTAACGTTGTTCAGCACACACACATACACATACACAACCCGTCCCAATGGAGGAGCGGATGCGATCAAATCTCCCTTTGGAGGTCATTTGCGGTCATTCCAAAATTGAGGTTGAAGATCTCGTGTCGGTAACGTCAAATCCCTCCAAAGGGCAAGGACTGCATAAAGCGTCTGGGTTCATATATTATAACTTACTTACTTTTACAACAACCCGAACAGCCGGATACCTCAGCTACTTTTCTAATAGTTCTTGACAGGACCTTTCAAAATGAAGAGTTGAGGCGGCAAAAAAACAAAACACACGTACAGTAAGAGTGAAAAGTCATGCGTCTGTCTTGGTGACATTCGAACTGTACTACAGACCGACAGTCGGCGTCTTGACTCCCATACATCTCTCCTTTCACCTTCCATTTTCCGCAGAAAGGGTCAGTCCCGTAGAGGGTGCGATTACACTGGCAAATGTCTCACATGTTTGTGCGACCAGACGAGCGAATTGTCCTAAATAAACGTGCTCTAAAATTAAACTGTGAAGAAAAAGCCAATTTTATTGTCATTATCTCGCTTTGTAAGGTGAGACATTAGACTTCTTCGAATATTTGCGCAGACTTCTGAAAACATTTTTGAGGATTTCTGAAAATATCTGCATGGGTTTCTTAAGATATTTACATAGATCTCCCAAGATATTTACAAAGATTTCTTAAGATATTTCTTACGCTCTAACAGCTGGGTCGATTTCCAATCAAGCCTACAAAAAAGTTATAGAGTTTCGAGTGCCAATCCAAGTTCTTATCGTCATCCACTGAATAACAGGATCTTGAAGGAGCTTTAGCGTTTTTCTCACGGGTTTTTACCAAGTTTACTAGCTTTATAACCTTCTTTTCAATCTCCTTTCATCAGGAAGATAAAAGCCAGTCTAGAGAGGGTCTTTTACTTTTTATTGCCATCCAGTGTTCATATGAGTTAAGGTGCGTCTACACGGACACAGCTTTGGACATAGAAGGATTCCTAAACATAACGGTCTCGCGGCCCCTCTTTATGCGGGTCGTCGCAGGAGTGCCCGTTCAAATCCACCCGCAGCTCCCTTGGGAGCATCAAGATCACTCGTGAACCTAAGTAACTCTATCAGGGCAGGGGGGGAAGTAACCTGAAGAAGCGAACTGTCTCACCTCATACTATGGACAGAGATTGTTGGCCCTAAGTGAGGTAGAACACAGGGTGAAAAGAGACGGTTTCAAACGTGCACCCTGCACTGCACATACAGCGAGTGCAACACGCACGTGCTGTGCGCTACCTGCTGGATGTGTGAGGTCAAGCACGAGTTGCACATGGGCTCGTTCCAAGCCACGCCGAGGAAGATGTGCAGCGTGACTTCGCCTGGTTGCAGTGAGTCAGCAGCTGACCTCTCCTGGCAAGTTGTGAATGCTTGAAGTCGTTCGTAACGGTGACTCAACGTCCTCAGACAGTTGAAGCATAGCTGCTGTTGGCACCTCTCCCAGTGCCCAGATCGTTCGCTGTCTATGTGCAGTTCACTGATGAGTCCTCGAAAAATAGCCCTCCTTTGATGGCGCAAGTCTCAATTGAGCAGTCGAAAAAGCACTTCTTGGCATTTCAGGCATTAGCATCCAATTCCTTTTTGCTGCTACTATGTTCGTTTTACCAAACACAAGCTCTTTGCATATCTTTATGTCAAAGAAGCCCCTCAAGGGCGCGCAGCCCTCTTAGCTGCAATTTCTTCCGGTTAAACGAATGTCAGACCTTCCAGAAAAGGGTTCTCGAGGGAGTCAGATCATTTTCTCAGACGTAAAGTGAAAATTCTCGAGGATTCATATTTCATTCATGACGTTGCCAAAGTTTGGGCCCAAATGTGGCCTCTTTGAGAGGCCAAAAGGTTGACTTGTGCACGTCATGAATTATGCCTCCACCAATTAAACCTCAGTTTGGCTGGTGAAAATTTGCAGTCCCAGAATTTTAACCCCTTCACCATCCGCGTGGCTCGTACTCTTTTTGTTGGAGGCTGTAGCTGAGGGAGCGAATTGGTTTCCAATTTTGTGTGACGTTGTATCGATATAGCAATTTAGTGCTTCTCCTCATACACAAGATTACTCCAATCATGCGTTGTGCAAGCTCTGTTTTGTGAGTCCGTACAAGGAGCTGGACGACGTAGACGCCTATGTAATCCCTCACGACCACAGCCATCGATCGGGAGAGAGAGACGAAGAAAATGAGGGAAAAGCCACTGCTCGACCTGAATGGAGGATTCCTCTTCTTTTTCCGCCGCATTCACCAATGTGACACTTATAGAGTACGCACCCGGTCCTATTTTCTAGCCGTTACGTACCTTCTCCACAGAGTGCACGGGCGCACGGACTGTGCAGACCCTGCGTTGGCAAGGGGTGCGGTACGTGTATTCACTGGCGCTACTGACACCATTGGTACGACGACGCCATTAAGGTGCCTAACAGCGCTCATAATTGTAAATTTCGGAACAATGGGACGTGGTAGTGATATAATTTTGCTCATTTCTAGTACCTACCGGGGAAAAATGAATATCTTACCTTGTAAGCCATCACGTCTTGCCGCTTGATCTTTCCGCTGGGGTCGTCGGCGTACATCAACTCCCTCACCGCGCCCCTGAACTTGGGCTCGAAGACGACGCTGGGCAGTGCCAGGCTGAACAGCTTAATCTTGAACCAAGCCGGCAGACCACCAACGTACACGTCGCTATTGTACGAGTAATTGGCGTGTCCAAAGCTGGGAGGGTAGAGCGCCTGCAACTTCTCCCTCCTCTCGAACGCGTCGGTCTTGGACGCGTCGCCGCCGACGATCAGCGTCAGCTCGATGGCGTCGTAACTTTTCGGGCGCAACTTTACCACCACACGGTGCCAGTCCCCGTCATTGAGGTTGCGGCCCGCACGCAGGACGACCGCGCCACCGCCAAAGTTGGCCCTCAGTCTGACGCCGCCGCGTACAAGCTTGAGCTCGAGGAAGTCGTAGTAGCCGCCGTCGTCCGTGTAGAGCAACAGACCCTCGGGCTGCGCAGTCAGAAACTCCAAAGAGATTGAGGAGTTGTATGAGGGAAACCAACGACGACATTGCGCGTAAGAAGTCTGTGATCCGTCGAGAACAAATTCCGTTGAGGACGACAGTGGTAGGGCCAACAAGGCCAACAAGGCCGTCAAAATTGTCATCTTCTTCGTAGTTGCTACAGCGCCAATCAGAAAGGGCAACTAGGCTGTGGAACACTGCTTTGACGGAGCCTACAACGGCAGATTGATATCTCACGTGCTGATGTTTCACGCACCGTACGTGCACTGTAAGTGTGGTTTGATCCTGACCTCGTGGAGACTGACTCTTTTAAAGCACAATGTGGTGCAAGTGCGGTAGATCCATGACAAAGCTGATGCCCCCTGATCCCCGCACAAAAGAGCTGAAAGCACTTCGACACCTTGCGGATAGTTCTACCTCGCCGTGAAGCCCGTACTAGAGTTTCGGATTTTGCACTTTTCGACTCATACGATATTCAGAAGAAAGTCCTCCTCGTCTTTCCTCTCAGGAACGTTTGTTTTGCCATTAGCCTCTTCCTCCTGGGCTTTTGGGGAGCAAAGAGAAAAAAGAGTCTTAACTTTCTTTATGCATGAGAAGGAAGTCAAGTTTTAGCTGCTTCAGCTCTTGATGAATTGAGGCCTCGTAGCGGCAGATACGTAAAGAGCAAGGGATTTTTCTCTGTCGCTGATGAAATAACATATGCAGGCATTTCATTGTCAGTTTGTCACAAGAAGTAGGAAGCTTCTGCTTTTCTCACGTCTGTGTTGAGATGCAGTCCTAGTCCAGCTTAAGCATATTTTCCTCTGGAGTAGCAGACACAAACACACACGTGAAGAACTGAGGCCTCTTCAGCTCGGCGTCCTCAAACTTACTGAGCCTCACCAAAATCTCTCTCCTCCCTCTCTCCCTCTCTTTCTCTGCTATTCGCGCCCCGACGTGAGCAATGGTTTTGCCATGACGTCGGTGAACGCGCCAGAATTCTTCGCGCGCGACCCGGGCCAACCGTCGATCGCGTCTCGACCGTCCGTCAGGCCGGATCCCAGAGAAATCCCATGAACAAGGATTTTTCCTGCCCTACCGGATTGTTTACGTATAATGGAACATTCGTTAGGAGATATTTCGTCGGTTTCTTCTGTAGACCCCTTCTTCGACTTGGCCCTTGTCATACTCTCTCTCCTACTGTGTTGGTTCTTGTAAGAGTGCAACACCAGGTGAAGACAAACTGCAATGGGTGCCAGGCACTGCACTGCACTGCACTGCACTGCACTGCCTGCACCCATTGTCACTTTCTGTCACAAATAGACAAACCAAATTTAGTTACACATTTCGCACTGACTGGGTATCATGGCGTCAGTAGCTAACTCTACTTCTGATATGCTCAACATTTACCGCGCTTAGGGTAAATCCTAAGCTTCTGGTGGCATGGTATACACATGACAACAGCGATGTCACGAGGGAGTGAGACCCGAGCTTCTCGAACAGGTCAATGTCTTCAATCATACTTTTTTGCGCCTAATGCACCTTTATCCCAACACATCTCAGATGGCACTGCTCATCACACATGTCTGGGCTGCCTGTCGGCCCACCTATGTCGGCCAGTAAATGCTCGATGGTACCGAGACCATAATGACCTGAAAGTCATACATTGGCGAACTACATTGTCGGAAGAGACAGTCAAGGTAATATTTGCACCTTCTTCGGAGTAGATTTGATGTGAGTGATCCTGATCACAATGTTTTGGCAACCTTGTACTGTGCAGCGTATGGAGGGGACTTGATCACTGGCAGTAGGCTAGGTCAAAAAGGGGTCAACTTTGGAAATTCACTGACGGCGTCTGGGG
>JAAUXU010151604.1_pt1 | contig 42880 bp, 46 predicted proteins | sample 7278151 | NCBI WGS metagenome assembly JAAUXU01 (sample SAMN14350113, study PRJNA611818) | marine sediment metagenome | isolation source: surface marine sediment (1.8m) | place: French Polynesia: Moorea | collected 2018-08
GGTTCCTCCCCGAGTGGTCAAAAAAAAATTGAAAATGCTTCCAAAAACGCATGACATTTCAGCATTTTAGTCCCTCTGACGGGTGTTGAAATACTTTTGGAGGCAAGTGTAGTTTTCCGTGTCCCTAATAAAAGTTGGACCGTATTATATAAAAGTTCAAGTTAGCATCTGAGGTGTCCTGTTTTGAAGTTTCATATCCTAAATAGGCTTGCCTGTTTGTTTGTTTTTGGGTATTGGTATCCCTATAGATTAAGAGAAACCAATAGGGAGTTGCCCTTAAAACAGGACTTTTTCCCAACCCCTAGTTGATGGCCCATATTACACCAAATCAAACATTTTCTTCATTCTCCCCCACTCAGGGACATTGCCTCCTCAATATGGCCCATCAGGATGAACCTGAGGAGGCTTCAGAAACCCTTGGGAATAATATGTTTCCACACATCATAGATGTTGCCACTCATGCGCAAGGTGAGCAAACTCCTCATGTGCCCCACCACAGAATCTACACTTGTCTGACAGGGACTCTCGAAGTTGGAGTCTATGGCATTTGAGGTAATTGTGGTCTATGAGGGCCTGTTCCTAAACAGGCTATTGCCAGCAAAGAGAAAGCAAGTACCTTCTTCTAGATCCATGATAAAAGCCTGACTTGATTTGGTGACCTCATTGACAACACCACAGATGTTGATGTAGTGTTTGAGTGATATTTTTGAGCGTTTGGATGGAAAAGGTACGGAATTCCTCACTATTGGAGCCTCATTTCCGTACCCCTGCCCTTACCTGTTAGAGCAGGGAGGGCCTCTCTGGGGCCTGCGATGACTACGAGGACGTGGCCAGGAAAGTCGACGACAAAAAACCCAACAAGGAGATATTCGACCTCAGACCCGATGAAGAAGTTGAGGTTGAGGAAGAAGAAGAGAAACATCCTGAGAGTCCTTTTGTACCTCCAGATCATCAGAGAAAATATTCCTACCACGGACAAGGATTCTTTGAAAATTCGCGGAGAAAACACTTCAGAACCTTCCAGGAGATTCGACTCTGTGCGCATCCTCCTGGAGAAGGCGAGGAACATCTTGTTGTTCGTGTCGCTGAAGAACCAGAGGAGTCGGAGCGGGGGCCAGGGCGACGTGATTGTGGAGCAGCCGCAGCCAGCCGCAACACCAGAGCAGTCGGCGGCCGCCTCCGCGGCTGACTTGGCCTACTCGCACAGCAGTCCAAATACCCTGTTGGCATCCAGGAGGAGGAAGGCCAGGGCCAGGTTGTCCTGGACTACAAGTTCATCAAAATGCTAGGTCACTTGTACAACCTTTCATCCGCTGACAATTTTGAAGGACGTCCCGATTACATTACTTTTGCACTCCTGTCTGTATTTTGCAGGGTGTTGTTGAGGCGCAAGAAGCAGACGCTTGACACTTCTGAGGAGGAGTTGATCAGCAACCAGCAGGACGACAGCAACAGCTCTGAGCTGCTCCCTCAGCAGCATCAGCGCTCCAGTGAGGGTAGCTATCAAAATCTGGAGACATTTCACAAGCAGCAGCTCAGACAGACCGGCGACCTCGCTTGATACACACATATACTGTATTGCCTCATTCATTCATTTCTGACATTTCTATAAATGCATTAGAGGTGTTGCCTGTAGCAGAGCTTATGCGGGTTGTGGATGTTGGAGGAGTCGCTGACGAGAGAGGCAGCACTGCAGGATGCTGTGGTTGCTGACATTAAAAGTAAAGCGTGGTTGTTCAAAATAGTCCTAAAAAGACTTCACACAGACGTAAAAATACGGGGACTTTGCTACATTTATATAGATAAGGAACATTCTATGAACATACGGAAAAGAGGCTTAAATAGTGATGAACATTTTCCATCCATCCTCTCAAAAATGCACGAAATTCCACACGTTTTCAGTCTCTTTTCCGTTCCTTTTTGAGTGGATATTTTTGGGTGCTTGGATGCAAAAGGTACGGACGTCGTTCTCTCTAACTAGCGCATTGCGGGCCGAAGAAAGATAAATAATTTTCATATCCCCCCCAAAAATTTGACTTTTTTTTTAAAAAAAAAAAAACAACACCTCTCGTTCTAATTCTGTAAGGCCTGCGTCCACCAGTAATGCCACTGATACTGTCGTAAATGAAGCAAATGAAGTCTGATTTTTGATAAGGATGCTTATGTTATCGAATCTCTTTCTATAACAAGTGTTATTTTTTGAATGACATTTCCAAATGAGGCATTTCGCCTTGTTGCTTCTGCGTAGGCTGCTTTCTGAATGCCAGCTGTGACTTAAGGTCCCGCGAAGAGAATGATCGTGACCAGGAGCACGAACGTCTGGACTGCGACTCGACATGTGTTGACACGAACATGTCCATGGCTCTCTCCGAGGTGAGCGTTGACGACCCCTTGTTCTGCACCACCTGGATACCTATGTACAACAGAGTTAGCGAAGGCATCCTTCAAATTATGCCTCGCTCTCACCTTATGCAGACGTCAAATCTACCTTTTCACCGGATTGGTCAGCCTTCCGGTAACGTTGCCCAATGGGTGAGCGACAAATGGAGGTGATGGCACCGCAAAATACTGGCAGGGTTGCCACAGCTCAACTCTGGCCCTCACACCATATTCCTCGGGGCGTGCACACCTGACCCCCCCTTTATCTCTTCCCCGGTTCCTGGCCGTCGACCAGGGCCAGGGCCTGGCTGACGTGACGACGCCCGCTCCCTTCGGTCTGGCGAAGGACGGCTCCCCCGCAGCCAACGTGGAGCCCAGATCCGCCTTGACGATGTTGCGGTGGGTGGCAACCTTAGTGAAACTTGGCACATCAGCAGCACGCAGCTCCACGCGCTCCTCTTCTTCTACCTCACTGCTTGCCTGACTGAGAGCCGCCAACAGTGGCTACCGGGGTTGAGCGCCGAGACGGCCACGACCGAGGCGTCATCTAGCGAGGACAACGAAACCTTGAAGTTGCTTTCACGCATGGAGACTTCACTCTATTCAACTTCCCTTCTAAGTTGTCCTAAATGTACATTTGTGTGTCAACACAAACACCCGTGAACCACGTCAACATGACGGTGAACAGTGAATAGCGCAAGCTCAAGATGGTCTTTGCCTTTGCCCCCTCCTGCAGCTCCCAGCTTGATAAAGGCAAGACTGACTTCGACGCATCCGGTGGCACCAAATGATCTGGAATGAATGATTTGGTACAGTTCAGTCTTGACGTGTCAGACTTTTAAGGTCAGTATTGAAACTACGGACATAGTGGTCATATCCGCCATATTGAGACTCGACTGTGCAGTATAGGAACCCTCCTGCCTGGCCACGATGAGCTTCCTGTTGCCACTTTTCAAGGCCTGGAGAGCCAATGTCAGCAAGGCGGTGGAGGGCACTATCATTGCTTTAGCAGGTGGTGTAGTGCTAATAGAAGTACTCGTACAACGTGCATGCGACCTGCAATTTTTCTTTTCACAAAAAAACAATGATAAAGTAGTTTATACCTTCTCCCCTTATTTCATATTCTATTATCGTGCTTTGTACTCTATTTTTCACATTTTGTACTTCATTTTGTTGTTCTGTTCCTCATTCTTTGTGTTACGTACTTCATGCTTAAGTCTGCGCTGCCCACTTCATCTTCATCTTGTTTACTTTATCTTTTACTTTTCTTTACCTTAGCTTTTTTTTGCAGAAATAAAGTACGAAGAAAGGTTCGGTCGTCAAGTGATGCAGTCTTCTTGAAGTGAGCTCCTTCGGTCTTATTGTCTCCTCGATCTCGCCAGATGGCGTCGCAGTCGCCCTCATCCCCGGCTTTGCCGACCATCAAGTCGGCGTTCAGACTCTTTCGTGTATGCGGCGGTGGTGTCACTTTTGTCGAGGAGGTCGTCAACTCCAGTTGCATCAGTTATTGGAGCCACCCTGTACAAGTCAGTACTCAACGCCGTTGAATCTCACTGCGATGGCCCGTTTCGCGCTGCTCTTGGCCAGCTTCCTGGCGCTTCTCCTCGGCCCGTCGTGCCTCGTGGCCCTCCGTCCCGGCGACTGCGAAGTGTGCATTTCGGTCCTCACCAGGTTCAAGGACTCTTTGGACAAGGAGGAGCTCAAGAAGATGCCCAAAATCGAGGCTAAGTTCAGGGATTTCTGCAAGGATCTCAAGCTCAAGGAGAACCGATTCGTAAGTGGACGGTGCATTTACCCCCATCGACCTTTTTGAAAGGCCACTCCTCTGTATTTCAGTGTTACTACCTGGGCGGCACCGAGGACGCCGCCACCGGGATCCTGAGCAAGATGTCAGAGCCGATGTCTTGGGGAATGCCTGTGGAGAAGGTCTGCGAGAAGCTGAAGAAGGTGGACTCTCAGGTCTGCGAGCTCAGATATGGTAAGCAGTCGACTGCAACTGAAACAGGGACCAAAGGGACGAATAGCTAACTGAAGTACTGACTAAACTAAACTAATAACGACTAACTGAGTTCATGACAGAACTGACTAGCAACTAAGCGGATTAATGAGTCAACTGACTATTAAGTGGATTAATGTCTAGTAGCAGCTAACAGAAATGATGACTAAACTATTAAGAGCTAACTAAAATAATAGTACTGGTCTGTACGCTGAGGCGAACGATTACACATCCATGAAGGTGCAAACATTGCTGGGACAGTTGATACTTCCTGATCTGGTCGAAGCTGGTGGTGGCTCGCTTGATGCCGACGCCCAAAGTCTTGCCAAGTTATAAGTTAATAAAGCATGTGCTCTATGTTACAGACAAACAAATCGACCTAAAGACCGTGGACCTGAAGAAGCTGAAGGTGCGCGACCTGAAGAAGATCCTCAACGACTGGGATGAGGTTTGCGACGGCTGCCTCGAGAAGACAGACTTTATCAAGAGAATAGAAGAGCTGAAGCCCAAATACGTCAGGGACGAGCTATGATCCTGTCGTGTGCTGCGCTGTCTGCACTTGGAGACTTAGTGAAAGGTTGGGGGGTGTTCAAAGGATCCATTTGACGGATCCTCCTAAACTCATTAAGCTGTGATCAACACGACAGGGAGAACTGCGAGGAGAGGTGGCTGGACTACTAAGTGCAACTTTTGTCGGAAGTGGGTGATGATCGTAATCTTAATGTTCTGTGCTGTTTTCTGAATACATGGGACTGAAAGCTCTCGCACAGGTAGTGCTGAATGTATTGAAGTTTGAGTGAACTGTCTGTGTTCGATATAACTTCTTGCTATCACGTAAGCTACTCACAAGTTCAGCACTTCGATGTCGCTTGTCGCAAGTTATGTTGCGTATTCTGTCGACACTTGACGAGTTGGTACGTCTCCGTGGACATCCAGTGGAACTCATTGCAGTGAGACCCGATTGTCGTCTTGTAACCTTGCCAGGACGAACAGGCAAACGATCCCCGCAAGCATGCTCAAGTTCTGGAGGAAGAAGACGGCTTTGGCGGCTGAGGGCTTGGCCGTCTCGTCCACTGTCTCGTCCAGCTGGGGGACCATATCCACCAGGGATACGTAGAGAATCATCCCGCCAGCTAGACTCGTCGAAAAGTATAATCCTGGAAAGTGTGACACAAGGATTAGGTCGAGCATTTATAATGGCTGATGATTATGACATCAGACGAGGTTGAGCAGACGATGTTAGCAGATACTTTCTGTATCAGTTGTAGTTCTCCAGAAATGCAGAGTGACCTAGAAGATGGTGAAGAGATTTCAAAAGTCCCTCGAAATCGACCTTGAAAACCCAAAAAAACTCACGTCGACCTTTTTGACAAGAAATAAATTGAGGATAAAAAGTATCGTATCTGTGTATTGTACGAGTGACCAAACTGACATAACTACACAGTGTTGCATAGCTTTAATGAATGGAAAACATGGGTGTTTTAGGGTCATTCCGAACTTGACCAAGAAGTGGTAATAGTAGAACGAAAAATATTCATCTCGCATAATTTCAACTCCCCAAGACTGCTCAGATTGTTGCCTCAGACGTTCCTCACCAATTTGCTGCTTGTCTTGACCAGTCGAATTGTCTGAGCATTGCTAGTGTGGTTCTGGCTTCATCACTATCACTATGTGAACAAATCTAGCGTTGTCTTGACACTTCATATGCATTCTTCTCTTACACAGGTTCTATCGGAGGTGCCGTGAGTTGACCAGGGAAACAAGGATGTCATCAGCGAGCATTTTTTTAATAGCTAAACAAAGGTAGATCACACCTACGGTACATAGTACGTATATAAATCGATCGCATTAAGTAAACTTAAAGAAGATGAACTTGATGTTGATGCAGGTAATAATAGAACAGGGACTATGACGAAGAATCCAGTCCCTCTCCCGACTTGACCTCTTCGGCTTCGTCTTCCGATGTGCTGGAGTCTGTGGAGGCCTCGAATCCCTCGGCCATCTGCCGTCTCACGTATCGGCGCACACTCTCCTGCTCTTCCTCACCTCCAAAGGTGAACCAATCTTCTACTACAAGAGGAATTTCTCCATCATTCTTGTCCTCTTCTGGAATGTCTTCTATGCCCAGCTCTTGGTCCGGTCTACTATGGCGCCAGGAGGATCCTCTGCTGCGAGTGTGACTGACTTCCTCCGGGGCATCTTCTGAACTGGAGGAGCTACTGGAGCTACTGCTTTCTGAGAACATCCTGGGGAAGGCTGGCACAGCAGGCTCGTAGGACTGCTGCTCGCCCCAGTAGATGTTCTCTGCGACGTCATTGTCCGGAGAAGATAACGAGTGCAGGTCAGACTCTGACAAGGTCAGTGACGGCTCAGAGAGGGAGTCAGGGCCCCAACTGGAGTCGGTGTCGCTACTTGAGATGCTGTCGTCTCCTTCGCACCCTCGGTCACAGTCAATGGTACGATGTCTGGCATGAGAAAAGTATGGTCATCATCATCATATGGTTGAGCAGAGTTCAGTGATGTAGTTGCACTGACTTCATTAGCATAGGTTGTGTCTCCTACCTGAATACTGCAAGACCCAACTGCAACCTCGCGATCTCCAACTCTAGACAATGAAGCAAGCCTGGCGGCAGTCCAATCTCCTGAGACAGTCGTAACACCTTCTCCGGGGTGAACATCTTGATGATGGTCTCATGGTTCGGGCCAGTGGCGGAGGATGTGTTAGGGCACTGGTATAAGGAATGACTAAGGCTAAAAGCTCCACCCCAAGACTCGTCGTCTGCGTCCTCGTCTTCTTCTTCCTCCTCCTCGTCGGAGAAAATATCGGAGGAATTGCTGTTCGTGGAGGACGTGGACGAGGAGACCAGGAAAGACGATGGTGAGGACTCATTTAAATGACTGGGGGGGATGCGACTGGCAGACGAAGCAGACGCTGCCCCCTGTTGTAGTTCTACAATGACGGGTGAGTGTCTTCGTCTTGGTTCCTCCACCGTATCTTCTTGACCCGGCTCTTCTGTCGTAGCCATGACTCCCGTCGTCCCCAGGGTCAAATCCTCGACATTCTCCAACGTCTGGCCGCTGTCTTGACTGGTGGCCTCACCAACCTGGTGGTGAGCAGCATCCACGTCCAGCTGAATGCTTTCTAACGCTCGGTTGGCTTCTTCGAGCAAGCGATCCGTCGCCGGTGTTGAGTGCTGATGCAACTCCGCTCTGACTTCTGATACAGCATCTTCCCCTGTGTCGTCTCTGTCGTTGCCGTCGTCCTCCTCATGGCGGCTGATCTCCAACTCGATTCCCTCTGACGACCGACAGACCCGGTGATTTTGATAGCTGGGGCTCTCTTTAAGTAGCCAGTTGTCGCCGACGGCTCGACTGATCTGTTCCGACCGAGTGGACCCATGAGAACTATCATTACTAGCTACAGAGGGGATGACGCAGGCAGAATCCTGGCCGAGGTCACGCCATTCACTCTCTTTTGGTGCTGAACTGGAGCGAGGCTGTTTGTCACGGGACCGCCTTCCTGGCCTCTTCTTGAAAAGCGTGACGATCATCGGCGCCTTGTCTATAACAGTGAGCAAGCACAATCACCAATTGGGTCGCCTAGGAAGGTCTCATCACACTTACCTCCTTCCTGAGTGAAGATTACCCTGTGGAGGATCTCCCTTATGCACCTTTGCCTGAGACCTGCTGACAAATGCCCAAAGAGCAGTGGAATGAGTGCAATTTCCTGGAAGACTTTATCTTCGGTCAGGTGTCGAAAGTGCGTATGGGCCCGGAGCAGTGCGTGCACAGTCTTTTCCACCTCGCGGGTGCAAAACCAGCCCAGGTCGACGAATGGGGCCACCTTGGCCCGCATCACCTCGTTGAACAGGACCACGGAGAACCGTTTCGTCAGACCCAGGTGGCGGGCGACTGAGCGAAGGCAAGGAGAGTCTCCCAGCAACGGAGCGAGTAGGGTGGGTAGGTTTGAGATGCTCGGTCGGTGATGTAGGTACGCAGTGAAGCGACCAAGTGGCTGCATTGAACGCAAAAAAATTGCACGAAGAATTCCATGTTTTGGTTACAAGATTCCCTCCTCACCCTTTTGTGAATCTCTTCTTGGACCCTTGCCATGATAAACGACGCTGCTCCTTCGTCAAGGAGGAGGAACGTCATGTCCATCTTGCCCTGGTGCATCGAGCGGAAGAGAGCAGACTCGCCAGAACAGTTCTGGGCGTCCAGAAGCAGTCGCTGAAATGTTAAACGAAAATTTGAGTGCTATTCATAGCGCTCGTTGCCGGTTGTGCTATCTTCGCCAACCTTTCCCATGTGTTCGAGCATCTTGTAGGCTTCGACGCCTCTTCCCTTCTCCTTACACCTGATGACGTCCATAAGAGGCGTGGACCCGTGGACATCAGTGAGATTGACGAGAGCTCCGAGTGACACCATGTGCTCAATTAGAGCTTGGTCAGTCACGTCACCAGCCAAGACCGAGTGAAAAACGGTCCTGCCTGCATCTGTCGTCTGCAAATTGATGTCCGCGCCATGATCTGAAACAGCGACTCAATCCTGCATCTGGAGTGGATGGAGCGGGCGAAATCCTTACCCAGAAAAAAGTATAAAAGCTCTCGTGCTTGGGCGGTAAGTGTTTGGGGAGACATCTTCTCCTCATCATTCAACCCAATTGTGTCCAGGAGGTCCATCTCGATGTACTCCCTCTGACGACGTCTAATGTCCAAGAGAGCACAGATTAGGCATCGTCCATTTTGTCACCTAGAACCCATCAGACGAAAAGACTTACGTCGCCATGGAACTCCTCTCTTCTCCATTGGTCTCCTGTCCGCCGGGGAAGATCTTAAGCAGCGAAAGGTAAAACGTTGTGAGCAGTTCTAGCGGGGACTCGGACGCGGTCTCCAGGTCGTGGTTGGGGATACGGAGGTTGACGTTGGCTCCCTTTTCGGCTAGCAGCTTCGCCAGCTTGAGGTTCCGCGGCTGGCCGGAGTACGACGCGGAGCGACCCCGAAGGGCCAGTGTCATTGGGGTTGCCGCGTGAGCCCCGTCGTTTAAGTACTCCGGGTCGACCGCCACCTGGACAAGTTCTTCAGCGAGTGCGAACTGGCCCGACGCCATGGCCCTCGTCAGCGGAGTCTCGTTAAGTCCGATGCGCGCCGCCGCAGGCAGGTACGGTCCCAGAGCGAAGAGATCGACATTAACGACGTTGGCATCGTCGCGGTCGATGAGTAGCCCGTCCATGGCGTCCAGGTCCCCGGCCTCCAAGTGGAAGCGTAGTCCGCGGCCTGCGCCGGGAGGAACACGATTCATAGCTTTGGGTGTCCAGCGGGAACTAAATGTCCAGGTTCTCCATCTCCAGCAAGAAGTCGAACTCCTTTCTTTTCCTCTTGCTTTGCATGTCAACGAGAGCAGCTGGTAGCTGCGCTGGCACCGCTGGCACCGTTGGCACCACTAGTCTGGTCCGTACAGGCGCAGTTGTAGCAAAGCAGTGAAGAAGAAAGTACAGCAGCGTCAGGTGACGTCAGCTGATCATTTTTTTTGCCATCGGGCCAAAACAAAGTCGAAAAGTTAGGGGAGCATAGGAAGTTTTTGTCAGTGTTACTCTCATCGTTGTCGTCGTCGTCGTCGTCGTATTTGTCCTCGCAGTAGGGTTGCGAGCCTACCGTCACCTTAGGTATCGGGGTCGCTTGTCGGCTAAGGGCGCCGTTCGTTTCAAGTCATTTCTAAAATAGTGATTGGATTTTGCTTTAAAAACATTTTCGACCTAAAATTTGATTTTCACTTGAAGTCACTTTCGCTGTGATTTTTGTACAGATTGGAGCTCTCTTCATATGAGATAAGGCCAGAAAAAAACTCATTGTGTGGACATTACTGTCACACATGGCCCTGGACGAGTAAGTTGAGTGTCAGGAGCAACTAAGCAGAATTCAGTCTGAGGCACGATTTGTTCTGGAACGACAGATTCTTGGACCAGCGGGACTCAAGCGTGAAGGTGCTGAGAAATCTACATCTCAGCACCAACAAATTTAACCAGGAGACGCCAATGACTGTAACAAAGACTATGTCGAGTGATCACGATCTCCACCTTGTCAGTAGTGGAGAAATGCAATGAACGAAAGAAACTGTCAAGAAGTAAGAGTTGCTTTATTTAACTTTACTCAGAGGTATGCGCCCCTCCACTGAACGGAGGCTGGTGCGAGACGACGGGAGTAAGTTCATCATTCAACATGACGAAGATCACCTCCGCAGTCGAGTACAGGTAGTTAGCTAATACGTTCCTTTGCCGAACTTCTCTGTTGAACAGTAGCAAGCGATGAGTACATGTTGCCGGTAACTTCTTAACGCTAACACAAACAATGCTGTTATAAAAATATAGCATACGATCACTGTGGGCCAGAATGAGATTACAAGTACGTTTACATCTTTAGTGAGGGAAACACTACGCACACTACTGTGAATACGCTTTCTACGGAGGTTGCATTACTACACTTAAGGAAATAGCTTTTCTTCTGTAATACATGGAATTCGTGGTTTCTGCAGTACGGTTCCTCAGGTACGTCAACGTCAGTTTATGACTTCTCAAGTCTTCATCCAGGCAACGCATGTCTTCTCGCGATGTCTGGCTAGGTCCCGGACCCTCAGAAAGACCTTGTTGCAGAGATGGCACTCGTACTTGTTGACCATCTTGCCTCCAACTTCCATGGTGGGCTGCAGCACCTGATTGAAGTGCGGGAGTGGAGGAGCTCCGGCCACAGGTAAGTACGCGGGTGGTTTTGACACTTCCTCGAAGACTCCATGCTTGGACGTCTTCAAGTGGCGATCGTAGATGGACCTGGACAAGGAAGGTTGAACACAGCGTAACAGAATGGTTAAGATAACCGAGACTAACCTTGCTGGAAATGTCTTATCGCAAGTGGGACAGGTAAAGTCCGTCTCCTGCTTTGGTCTCTTGGGCGGAGGTGCAACAGTGGCGTTATCGGCCTGATCTTTCCTCTTGCGGTTCTTCTTTTTCGGATCCACCGATGCCTTGTGTTGGCTGAGGACGTGACGCCAGAGAGAGCGCTCTGTGCAGAATGTCTTTACGCATACCGTACACGTCTTGGAGTCGATCTTCTTCGACGGAGGGACCACCTGAGACGCTTTGACCTTCAGCTTCAAGCGACTGCTCAAAACGGGCTCCTTCTTCTTTCTCTCCATTTGTGCCTTTTCTCTGGCAAGACGACGTCGCCTCTGCCGCTTCAGCACTCTGGCCAACAGACGCCTTCCTCGACTTCTGGCACACTTCTCTCTTTCCCTCTTTCTCCTCGTCAGGAAGAGCAACGTCCTCGCGATGATCTTGGATGCAGCCTTTAGCTTGTGCTTTCTTATCGAGTAGCTCGACACGGAACTTGACGAAGATCGCGACGAGAGGATTTTTGTGTAGCGATGGGAGTTCATGTGAAGCTTAAGGTCCAGTGATGAGCGGAAGTTTCTGGTGACACAATGACAAGATTATGGACATTGCTGAGCAACTGAAAGAGGTAGACGCACCTTCTGCAGCTTGTACATGTATGCAGTTGCGCGTTTGCGCCCAAGTGGCTTTGGATGTGCACCCGGAGATTATCTCGATGTAGGAAGGTCTTTCCGCACATGACACAAGAATGGAGCGCCGATCCAAACCCTGCGTCCAAAGTCATGGAGTCTTTGTCGCCCCCAGAAAGGTTTGCATCCTCATCCTCATCGTCGGAATCGCACTCCTCAATCAATTCGACTGCTCCTTGATCTGAAAATGGCACAGAGGAATCATGCCATTGAGTCTACTAAGAGGGGGTCTTTGACCCCAATGGAGAAGGTAACGATGGCACAGTTGAGTGAAGCGACCCCAAACTGACAAGTTGTGTTTGCTTGCCACCCTGAAGAACGCTATCGCTAACCTTGACTTATCCTCCTCTGTGTCTTCTCGCCTGCTGCTACGTGAACTGGCTCGACCTCGACCGGCACCTCGGTCAGCGCAGTCGGAACCACCTCAACTGGGCTGACCAAAACGTTCTTCTCCGCCAGCTTGCTCTCCAGAGACAATTCTTCGGCAGCAGAGTCTGGCTCTTCCTCGCCCCCGGAGGACTCACGCTTCAACTGTTCTAATCCTTCAAACTTGGCCTCCTCTACCCATCGAGGCTCTCGACTCTGCCGGTGTCGCTGCTGCCGCCTTCTCTTGCGTCCTCCCTGTCGTTGCTCAGGTTGCTGAACCATCTTGCTAACGCTGACGCCGCAAGTCATTCGCAGCATCTCGATAACCCGGAGGACGTGGGCCAGGTCACCGGCTGTCAGGTACATGGCTCCGGTGTAGAGGTAGTCGAGCGCCATGCGAAGGTGTCTTGGGCGCACGTGTGGTAGGTGCAGGGTGACGGCTTCCACCTCGTAGGCGGTGCAGCAGTCGCCGCATCCAGCTGCCGAGGACATCAGCCGGCGCAGAAAGGGAGATACCGAGCCCAGCAGTAGTCGGTGCGCCCATAGAACCTTTTCGGGGTCGCCCTTCTCCTCCGGGTCGCCACACACCAGCTTGACATCTGCCAGGACGCCGGTATCCACCAGGCGCGCCAGCTCGGCCGTGAGCCCCGCGGCGTGCCCCGAGTTGCGCAGCAGCGACACCGACGGCGGCTGAGCCAAGAGGGACGCACTCGCCATTGCGGAGTCTTCGCCGAGCTGATTGTTTTGGCTCGGCGTCTCCCGCAAGTTGTCGGTGTCGGTGAATACGTCCTTGCTCGCCTGGCTAGCTGTGGCTAGCTAGCTGCCTCCACTTCTCTGTCCGCTCGGGGGCCGCTGGAGTTGCTGTGGTTGATGAGGTTGCTCTGCACCGAGCTGCACTTCCCGCCCTAGACCAGCGCCTTCCTGTCGTCTGCCTCGCTTGTCTCCTGTCCAGGCCAGAGCCGCCGAGGTGGTGGCGCCGGAGCAGGTCAGAGCAGCTCAGCCTGCTCAGGTCAGAGTTGCCACAGAGCAGGGGAAAGGGCACAAATCAGACCACCGCTGAGGCCGTGTCGGACCTCAAACACTCGAGCTTGCAACCCCCGGCCTGGATTTGGCCTCGCACAAGCCCGAGTTGAATCGGGCCTCGGGCCAGCCTAACTCAAAGACATACACAGAACTGGTGCATTGTATTTGTTCTGTATACCAAGTACTGTATTCAACTGCATGATTACCTTTGATTACAAATAGACATCTGACCAAGTCCAATTCAGCACTGGAGCTGCCACACCAATTTTAAAGTATCTTGGAATATAAAGTTATATAAAATATATAATTAGATCACGGCCGCTCTTTCATACCAGTTGTGGCAAAACTAGACTTGCCTGTAACAAGGAAGTCGTTCAGATTGTATGACTTTCATGACGATACCTTACAATGCTGTGACGATACTTAACAATCGCTACTTACTATTCGCTACAAGTGGTGAAACCACACCTTAACAAGAGTGAATAGCCAAGAGCTGGAGGCGTGTCCTTAAAAGCTTGAGGCTACTTTTAAAAAATATGTCGTGTCAAGCTCTTCCAGCAGGTTCAACAGCAATAGTGAGACATGTGCTACACAATTTTTCCAAGCCCGAGCTTATTCAGAACTCCTTTGAACGCAAGGCCTCGGACAACCTCGGGCTTTTGAAATCTCAGTCTGAGTCTCGGGCCAGTCCCGAGCTCAGTCCGTGTCCGCCGGCGATAGCGACTGCGGCGACGGCGCTGACACCACGGAGATGGGGCACACCAGCAGCATCTGCATGTACGTACGAGCAGCAAAACAACGAAGCAGTGGGAGCAGGAGTCAGGGGAGAAGAGCAATCCAGGTTTATGGACCTTGCCATTTAGTACTTGACCTTGCAGACTAAGACTATAACGTGCGAGGAGGAGGGACAAGGCCACGGCCTGCAAAATGACCTGAAGGAGATGTCAACGTGGATCGCGTACTTGGACGACTCGAGATTACGCAGGTGAGCAGAAAACATAGACAGCGTTAGTCGTACAACGAATGGCCTTTATTTCTTAAATCGTTTTCGCCCGAAGCCTTTCTTGGAGCCAGTCTTTCGCTTCACCTTGCCGACACCCGCTCTCTCCGAGAAGTAGCTCCTCCCGAACGACGTGACTTCGTTGGCGATGTCACCCATCGTCGACATCTGCCTCCTGCTGCCGCGCTTCGCCTTCTTTGTCAGCGGCAAGCGCATGAAGTTGTCCTCCTCGTAGCGCTCACGCTCTTTGAGGGCCTGGAGCTGGCGTTTTCTCAACACGTCCTCCTGTTCGAAGATTTCTTCAGGCGTGTCAAGATGTTGTCGCTTCAGATCCTCTATCATGCTTTTGCTCAGGACTTGCTTCTTGGACTTGGCAACCTCGTTGGTCGGGTTGCCTTCTCCATCGCCCTCATCAAAGAAGGCAGGCACGTGCTTCGGCGCCACGTACTTGCCGCTCGCCTGGGATGCCATGACGTCGTCACCTTCGCCTTCATCGCCTTCACCATCACTGTCACCGTCCTCATTCAATTTGCTCATCAGCTGATCAGGATTCGCTCGGAAGCGTAGAGGGTCATCCTGGCTAACACCTTCTTCGGCGGCCTTCACTGCCTTGTCCAACTGATAACGCAACTTCTGTTCCAGAGGACGTAACTTCTCCAGTACCGTCCTTACTTCCACCAGCCTCTCCACGGCGGCATCCCCAGCCACCTTTGATCCCGAAGTCTTTTTGAGATACACGTAGGCCAAGTTTGTCAGGTACTCAAGCAACAGCAGGTTCTTGACCTTCAGCAGACTATTGCCGGCGTCGCCGGCGTGTAAGTACTGGCCGTCGTAGATGTCCTCGGCTAGACCAGTGACAAGAACGTTGGCTGCCTTCGCAGCTTCACGGGCCTCAGCTGATAGGGCGACGAGCTCGGGGAGGTCGGAGGCCACCAGCTCGGGCGAAACGGCCATGACGACGGGAATCTGTCTGTGTGTTTAGTACTTAGCCGCCGGCTGCTGTGTGGGAAGAAGCTCGAATCGTCGCTTGACGATGATGCGCTGCCTCGAGTACTGGTCCTCCGGCGAGAACCTGGCCGGGTGGGCGGAGAAGGTGGGCTTGCCTTCGGGGTCGACCTTGGAGAGGGTGTACACGCGTTTGCCCGCAGAGTCCAAATAGTACATGAGATACATGACGAGATCCGGCGTGGCCTCTGCGCGTGTGTCGCTGCGTGTGTGCGGCGCGGACGCTGGCGCTGCCGGACCGCTGCGCACACAGCCACAGCGGCAGGGAATGAGACAGAGATAACAGTTTGCTTCTTGAACAAGTTGATGAGGACCTCGACTTCATTACGGAACTAATGGACTCAATCGTTGATGTTGACGAACGACGAACGAATTCTAGACTATTGGTTCTGAAATCAAGTTGACGTCAGTCCTATCCCAATTTCCCATTTCATTAGTTGGTGAATATTTTCTCTGTTATTCAGTGTTTGGGAACCGAAGTGAAGGTCAGTCGAGGAGATATTGGGCCTGCGCGCATTGAGGCTCGATCCGAGCTCGTACAACGTCGGGATGGGTGACGAATTTGAGTCCCCATGTCTCCGGTGAAGTCGTACAAGCGACAGTGAGCACTTGTCCACGGAGCCTCTGGCTGAGCGTGGCAAGCCAAGACGGTGCTCTCCACGCTTGCGAGCTTTAAGTAACATATCACTGCTTTGAAACTGAAATATTTTTGCAAGATGACCTCAAACTGTCTCTCAGCAGGTCAAACTAAGGTCTAAAGAGGCTTGTCTTGATTTTCAGACTTGACTCTGACCGACTTCTGCCAGATGGGCGACAAGTTGGGATTGGGATTCGAATTCCCAATGATTCGATGCTCATCCCGGATGAAGCGGCGGAATGAAAGTGCCGAGCGGAAAAGCTGCTGCCACCACCAGCGAGAAGCGAAGCCGTATGAACGGCTGAGCTGATGACCGAGTCCAGGAAGGCCGAGGCGGCGAGGTAAGGCAACCAAAGCCAGAGCGCCAGCTATAGAAAAGTCCGATACGAAAGATTAGTGCGTGACGAGGCGAAAGAAGCCACGGAAACTTGATCGGCCGACGTTCAAGTTCTCCGTCCGGGAGCAAGAGATCGCCTCCGGGGGAAGGCATCGGTTCAGAGGGCGGACGGGAGCCTGGTCCGACTCCCAGTCGTGCAAGTCACAAGATGGCGCCCGCCGAGGACGACGGTGCGGTCCCCGGCCCCTCCTCTGATGGTCTCTCAGCGGTCGTCCGGGCTCCCCGTCATGGAGGCAGAGACATCCCGGACTCGTTTCGGACCGAGTTATACTTTCTGGTGGCCCAGTTTCTGGAGAGCGACCGACGCACTAAGGGAGCGGCAGAGGAACTACGACGGGAGCTTGATCGCGAGCGCCTTCTCGTTCCTCGGTACGACTGGCGCGGCCAGCCGCACCCGAAGACACTGTCGGACGTGCAGAGGGAGTCGGGGAGGCTCTCCGGCGACCACCTTCTCAGACTCTGCTTCAGACTGAGTGGTGGCGAGAGCGACTCTTCCTTTACCGGAGTGCGCACTTTATTAGGAAGCCGCCATCGACACGCTTCGGCGAGGCCACTGTCGACCAAGACCAACACTGCACAAGCTCTATTTGGCTACCAATACGGCTTGCCCTCCCGTCTGAGTCCGCGCTCATGGCACACGCGTCTGGCGCAGAAGATGCGTCGTCTTCGCCGTACCCTGGGCCACCTCTCCTCCGTCTACTGCCTGCTCTTCGACCGCACTGGCAAGTTTGTGTTCACTGGTGCCGATGACTTGCTGGTCAAATGTTGGCGAGTGTACGACGGCCGACTCATCCACACGTTCCGCGGCGCCTCCTCTGAAATCAGCGACTTGGCGGTGTCTCACGACAACCGCTTGCTGGCCGCTGGAAGCTGCGACAAAGTGATTCGCGTGTGGTGCACCCGCACGGCCACTCCAGTGGCGGTCCTCGCTAAGCACACAGCCATGATCACAGCCGTGCACTTCTGTCCGTTCTCACTAGACGATTCCTACTTTCATTTGGCGTCCACTTCGGGAGACGGCACGGTCTGCTTCTGGCGCTACGGCTTCAACGATAATGGGGTGGCCGAGTTTGAAGAGATGCCTACGCGCTACCATGAGAAAATTCGTCCTGGACAAGCACAGGTAAACAGAGAAAGCAGTCGTCTGTTGCAGGTACATGAATGCTGTAAAAATTGCTTGATTTTTAGATGATCTGCGCTTCCTTCTCCCCCGGCGGGGTCTTTTTCTGTGTCGGCTCTGCTGATCACAACGTACGAGTCTACCAGATGAATTGTCCAGATGGACCCCAGAGGATTCTAGAAGAAGAAGTTCATGAGGATAGGGTAGACTCTATCCAATGGTGCAACAGTCCAGATCAGCTGAGGTTTTTGTCTGGCAGTAAAGATGGTACAGCCAGGATTTGGACCTTCAAGTCCAAGAAGTGGCACATTATCACGCTCAATATGAAGACCGGTGACAATCAAGATTGTAGCAGCACTCACCGGAAGAACAACAGTCATACCTCAGCAACGTCCTCTTCCCGTGGGGGAGGACGAAACCAAACATCAAGTGGGGCGACTGGCAATGGCCAGAGTTTAAACTCGCAGCAAGGTTCCAACGACAGTTTCCGCGTGACTATGGTGTCTTGGACCATGGACGACACCACTGCTATCACGGCCGTGTCGAACAACACGCTGAAGCTGTGGGACACCTACACGGGTAAGCTCAAGTCGACACTTCATGGCCATGAAGACGAGATCTTCGTGCTGGAGCCACATCCAATAGCTTACAACTTGCTACTCTCCTCGGCCCATGATGGACAGATCATAGTCTGGGATCTGGAAACCAGTGCAGCTCTCTTCAAATATAAGAACATGGTGGAGGATCAAAATGGACACGCCGCTGTTTACGACTCTAAGTGGTCTCCCAACGGTCTCACCGTGGCAGCCAGCGATAGCCACGGACATTTACTTTTTCTTGGTCACGGTTCCACCGAGAAGTACGACGCCCTGCCAGTCGAGCTGTTCTTTCACACAGACTACAGGCCGCTGCTGAGAGATTCCTACCATAACGTGGTAGATGAGCAGACGCAGGTGCCGCCACATTTACTACCTCCACCCTTCCTTGTTGACTCAGAGGGCAGTCCTTATCCTGGATACATCCAGATGTTCGTACCGGGCCGAGAAAAGATGAGCGAAAGAGAAGCCCTGTTGCCCGGAGAGGCACAACCCCAGGACCAGCAACAAGACGATGCAGACGAAGGTTCCCGACCTGGTCCCTCCAGCATTAATAATACCAATGATGACCACAACGGCGGTGGCGAAGAAGAAGTCATAGCGCATGCTCAAGATGAGAACAGCGCTCCGTCAGAAGAGTCCGTTAGAACAGTAACCGTGACCCCAAACACAACGAGGAGAATCCTTTCAGAACGAGATTGCTTGGGACCGGATACCAAGCAACACGTGGCGTTCAAGAAGACATGTTCGGCCATCGAAGTGGCCAATTTTAATGACGAAAATAGTAGAACCCTTCCTGACCACGATTATGCAAGGCCTGGAACTGTGATCAAAGAGAAAAAGGCCAAGCCCAAGAGCAGTGGGGGTGGCAGCAGAAGGAGACAGCAACAGCAGCAGGAAGACGATGACGACGAAGAGGAAGAAGAACGAGAAGACCCGGCCAACGAGGAGGATGACTCGAGTGACTGCTCGTTGGACGAGAGTGATCTATCCCCCATTGAATCCACCACTGAGGAAGAAACCACGGATCACTCCTACTGGGGATCTGATGGAGGAGGAAATGACACGGAGGACAAGTCCAGTCCGGAGAAGAAGAAGGCGGCACAACAACAGCGGAGGGCCGCTGCGGCGAAGAAAAAGCGGAGTGCCGCGCAAAAGTGTCGAGATGCTCTTCGCCTCCATCCCAGTGATATCACTGAAGAGTACAGTCCATCCGCATGGCTGTCTCAGTCGATCCCTAAAAAGGCTCCCTACTTCCCTCAGGTGGGCGATGTCTTAATGTACTTTAAGCAAGGGCACGAGAAGTACATTGAGTTGGTGAAGACACGTAAAGTCTATACAATTAACATGAAGGAGCAGGAGTGGATGCGTAAGAAGATCAATGATCCTTGTCTAGTTAAAATTGTGAACATGCGCTTTGAGATCAAGCCTCCCAGGTTGTGCGTGCTGAAGTTGGCAATTCTCAATCAAACCACCAAAAAACAAACTGGCGAGAGCTTCACCATCAAGTACCACGACATGAACGACGTCGTCGACTTCCTGGTTCTGTACGAAATCTACAAAAGTTCAGAAGGGAAGAATTGGAAAAGTGGTGATCGCATCCGCTGCCAGATTGACGACTGCTGGTGGAAGGGTACCGTCATGAAGGTGCAGCACCACGACGCCAACAAACGCTCTCCATTCCTCTCCCTCTACTGCCACTGGGACAACGGCGAAAAGGAAAATCTTAGTCCCTGGGACCTTGAGGCTTTGGACGGTGATACCGCGGAAATCCCGGATGGCACCCAAGCTACGCCTGACCAGCTCAAGTCAACCTACCAGCCTACCGAAGAGGAGTGGAACTGCATGGGCCTAGAGACAGAGAGTAGGAGGATTTCTGAGGCGCTAGAGGCCATTATGTCGCTAGCCATCGCCGAACCTTTTAACTATCCGGTGGATTTGACGCTTTACCCCGAGTATATGCTAGATGTGGAATACCCTGTCGATCTGAACCTCGTGAAGGCCAGGATTGACAGTCACTTCTATCGGCGTATAGATGCTGTGGTCTACGACGTCAAACAAATCGCCGCTAATGCTGCCAGTTTTAACAGGCCAAAGAGCGATATCGTCCGCAACGCCAAAATCATCACTGAGCTGACCAAGGAGATTGTGCAGGATTCGTCGAAGACCAAGGATGAGGTCAGCGCTATTTACCACAGGCTTGTTGAGAACTTTGAGTGGTCCGAGAAGAGTGGCGAAGAAGACGAGGACAGCGATGAAGACAGCGAGGTCGAGACTGGAAGAGCTTCTTCCTTGCGGTCTACCAAGAGTTCGACTACGTCCCCGCCAAATTTAAATCCAAAGAAGTGGAAGCACGACTGCAACGAGCTTTTGAATGACATGGCTGCCCATCCACTCTCTGTGCCGTTCAGGGAGCCGGTGTCCCAAATCGAGTTCCCCGATTATCACCGGTACATCACGACACCCATGGACATCAGCACGGTGAGGGAGTCCTTACTGATCGGTGACTACAGTTCTCCTTTGGACTTCCAGAAGGATGTCCTGCTCATCTTCAAAAATTCACGCGAGTACAACACTGATAAGAAAGCAAAGATCTGGTCCATGACGAATCGTCTTGAAGAGTGGTTTGAAGATAGGCTGCACGCGGTAGTTAGGGAGTGGCGGAAAACTAAGAGGAAGCTTGGGCTGGCCAAGACCAAAAAGTCTAAGAACCAAGAATCCAGGAAGAAGAAGAAGAAGCCCCCACCATTCAAGGGGAAGGGCAAGGGCAAGGGCAAGGGACAATCGAACCAAATCAGAAAGTCTAAACCTCAGAGACACGAAAGCGAAGCTGACGACGACGAGGAGGAAGAGCAGGAGGCGGAAGACGATGATGCTATTGAAGAAGAAAGCGAGCATTATACTTCTGAAGATGAGTCTAGTTCAAAGAAGCCAAAGCCCAAACCCTCCAGATCTGCCCGTGCCAGGAACAAAGTCGATCAGGATTCCGAAGAAGACGACGACACCGACGAAGATTTCTCTCCCAAACCCAGCACCTCCAGAGCGAAGAGTCGAACAACTAAAACGGCCGCTAGGACAGTTCGATTAATAGAACCATCTCTTGAAAGTGAGCGGTCCCCGCCTCAAAATCCACTCCCCGGTCCATCCAGGATATCCAATCCTGGAGAAAGGATGATGGCTTCACTGGCGGCCGCTTCTGCTTCCAGCCTCCCCAGAAGGTTTTCTTCCAGAGTACCAAAGCCGCCTGTCAGGTACCGAGACAACTTGGACATGGACACCAACGATGACGAGGTTATCCCCAATTCCGGGACAAGAAGGTCATCACAGCGATCCAGTCGCTCCATTGCCAACATGAGAGAAGATTCTGCCAGTGAAGAGGATGTATCACTCGGCAGACGAAGACGGAGACAAACATCCAGTGCAATTAGGTCACCGACCTTGTCCAACAGGCCCAAGAGGAAGGTGAAGCTTCTTCGAAGAGAGAACTACGCTTATTTCGACAACGACGGCGAAGAGGAGGAAGAAGAGCAGCAGCAACCTCGGAGAAGAGCAGTGGCGCGGGCTGATAGCAGAAATGAAGTAGCTACTTCTCCGAAAAAGATTTCGACCGGTCGAGCAAGGGCTGTGAGTACCACTACGGACGACGACGATGTTCCCTTGGCCAGAAAGTTAAGCGCCAAGACCAAGATTGCTCAAACCAATAAGTCTGCCGCTGTCTCAGACGAAAGACCACGGAGGAATGCTGCTGCCAAGAGGAGAAGGTATGATGACGAACAAAACGAGTCTGTTGACGAGGAGGAGGACGCCGAGTCAGAGGAATATAGTCCTGTAAGGAAAAACGCTGTGAAAAAGGCGAGAGCTGTCAACGGTCGCCAATCTGGGAGAAGAAGCTCAGGGAGTGATAAGAAGAAGCGGAAGAAGTCTGACGAGAGCGAGAGTGAGTTTGAAGTGTCTGAAGACACTGAAGAGGAAGAGGAAGAGGAAGAGGAAGAGAGTGAAGGCGAGAGTGCGAGCGAGGACGATGTCAGTGAGGACGACGTGCCCATCGCCAAAAGCCTGAGAAAGAGCAGCAACGCTCGGGGCAGACTGAAGCAACACCAACCGAAGCTGAACTCGTCCAAACGAGCAGCCCAAGCCATAGACTCTGAAAGTGAGCGCGTTTCAGCCAGAAAGCCCACCCGGTTGTCCACGAGGAACGTCAAGGATGAAGAGGCTGCAAGATCACAGCCATCGAACTCCTCCAGAGGCAGTAGCAGACGAGCGGCGTCCAAGAGGTCGTATTATGAAGGCAACGAAGAAGAGGATGGCGAGGAGGAGTTTGACGAAAATGATTCCGCTCGGGAGAATCGTCGTCCTCGTCGTGCAGCTGCAGCCAAGAGATCCCGACTTCTGGGTGCGGAGTCTTCCGAAGAGGACGATAGGCCGGGGAGGAAAAGGACTCCGAATTCAAGAATTATTTAATCAGTAGCAGTATTTTTGACACCGGATTTTTACCTTGCAGTCATCAATTGGTTACTATAAACACATATATATGATAGTACAGTGAGTACGTACTAATTGCGCCAGTAGGATAATCATGTGCGCGCAGTCAAAATCTATAACAATATACCGTTTTGTCCGCCTATACTCGTACCTGTCACTGATTGTAACCAGACTACTACAAAGATCGGAGAGCTTAACTTAGGCCCGCTTGGAACTCTTGCAATAGCAGCTTGGACAGACGTTGCTTCTTTATTTATGACATCACTTTGGTGTGCTTACAAATGGTCTCGGAAAACGATTGTTAATGCCTTGGTTTTTGGTAACCATCGCCTCAATCTCTCAGCGAAGTTCTGAGGGACTTCAGTGTGCTGGCCGAGTGCTCTGTGCTGGTCGGCCTGAAGATTGCCGACGGCGGTAGCGAGTGCATTGGTGGCGGTGGCGACCTGAAGACGCTTGAGTTACTCTGCTGAATGGAGGAGGTCGATCTCGAAGAGGAGTAGCTTCTGGCCTCATCTCGATGGTATTTGTCTTTGTCTTCTTCACTGCTTGAACTGCGTTTGCTGCTTGCGTAGATGCAGAGGACGCACACGACCAAGATGCACAGTTGCAGGAAGAGGAAAGAGCCGGCAGTCACCAGGACCACGGTCCAGCTGGCGCAGAAGACGTCGTCGGCTGCGTAATCTCCCTCCACGAACACTGGAGAAGAGAAAAGCAGAAGTGTCGGTCACATCACGCAACTGCCGATAGCCAAGTGTTTATTGGCTGACACAGACGGACGTGAGTAGCACTACGTAGGATTGTAAAACACGGTAGAGGTGGCTCCAATACCGTGTCAGACAGTCAGATTTTTGCATTGGTACGTCATAAAGGCCTCGGTGCAGTCAAGCATGTGATGATTGCTTCATTCTTATCTGTTTAGGAAGTGTTCGCTCAACACCACTGGCACGCCATACCTTTGTGTAAGTTACGTCCAGTCCAATATGAGAGCTTTAAAGAAGCAGCACATGTTGCGCAAGGTCCGGAAGCGTTAATACGTCGGAGCTCTGGCAATAGTTACCTCCGTTTCCAGCCGTGGCCAGGTCCGTGTCCCTGAACTCGTCGACCTTGGTGCCTGACGCCACCCTGATCTGCTTCTTGAGCGGAGTGGAGTAGTAGATCACCTCCTGGCCGAGGTTGGGGTCGAAGATCAACTTCTCCGACGTCAACAAGTCGTGGGGAGCATCTCTTCTTCGCCTCCTCTTTCCGAATGACTGCACTCCATCTCCACAATCAACCTTGAAGAGTATGAGATGCATTCCATAAGTGAGCAAAAATGCGAGTATTTTTACCGGGGCTAATAGCAGATACATTGTAGTGATCCTTCACAGTCATAAATTGACGGACAGACAAATAATTGACTTCGGTTAATGACAGTTGTTCATGCTGATTGCGTCAGCTATGCAACTGCAGGTAAATATACACCAGTAGTTGCATCCGTACATCTGCATGAAGAGACAGAGAGAATGGCGTCCATACATGCACATCACCACCGAGATGCCCCACAATAACTAGTCCTTCTTACCGGATTGCACTGGTCTTGGCAGAACTGGACGTTGACCTGGAAGTTGACGACCGTGCTGTCTGAGAACTTGAATGCCTCGAACCTCCCCAGCAAGGCGCCAGTCAGGGGATCCTTCTCCAGACCGGGAAAGACCGGATCGGTGGGGCATCCGCGGTCGTCCAGGAGCTTGATTTCTTCGTCCTCCAGTCCGCTCTGCGCGATCAAGTTCCGCGCGAAGATGTCGAAGATGCTGTCGCCGCTGAGCTCGATTCGCAGGAACAGCGGCTCCCCCAACTTGGTGCCGGAGATGTCTTGTCCGGCCTCGTTGACGATTCTCAGGAGAACCCTGGGCTGAGGCGCGGTGCCGTTGACCACAGACGTGGGAATGCCAGGGACTCTAGGCACTCCCCCGGGCAATTCTGCACCCTCATCGCGCCCCGGCGGCTCTATAGTCCTGTAACCGCTGTGATTTGAGACGAATTAATAAATAAAACTTTACAAATGATCTCACTCACTCTGAGATGATATCATAACTGTTCGTCACAACTTTGTCCGCCGCGACCTCGAAGAAACAGTAGAGCTTGATGGCTCTATCACCCTTCTGCTGAATCATAGGGTGATGCTGGATCACGATGGTGTTTGAGAATATGCCTTTGTCTTCCAGTTCTACTCCGCATTGATCTTCCGGATCTTCGTAGGCGAAGGTGAGCGAAGTCTGCAGAAGTCCGGCTCCCCGGATGGCACATTTCCGCGGCCGTGAGACAGCAAAGATCTTGCCGTTGAAGGCGTCTTCGGTGTTCAGGGTCACGGTCATGGACGTGTCCGTACACACCAAGCTCACTGCACGAGAAAGGGAGAAGAAGAATTGGCCGTCATGTGGATCAATGAGCGTCATCATTGGTTATCACTCAGTCAGTCACCTTGTGCAGAGTCCGAGAAGTTAAAAGCATCGGCTACAGCACAAAAGAGGACGCAGAAAAACGCATTAGAGAGAGAAGGAAGTAAGCAGAGACAGTACAGAAACATGGATCAACATGTCAACAGCACAGCTTTAAGATTGTCACCACTTGGGCTCTGTCTAAAGACTCCCTTGCTACGTCTCTCTCCTTGCAGTACCTTGATAGTCAAGAATGTTTTCCTTAAACTGTCTGGGTTGTCTGGACACTCCCAAGGAAGTGGAGGAAGGAGCAGAAGCTGCTTAAAAAAGAGAATATGGCACATGTAACGACGACTCCTCCCACTTTTAATCAGCAAAAAAGACATCGTCAGGTGCAGCAGTATGAGTATCTTTAAAAATCGTCTGCTTACGATCCACGCAGGGAGCCTTCTGGTAGTAGTTGGCGCCCCTCTTGCCGTCTATCGCCGTGGGGCCGGCGGAAATGTTGTCGTCGCCGCTCAGCTTGCACAAGGAGTCGGCGGCCCAGAACGTGAAAGAGCGGCAGTTAAAGGCGGTGGTGTCCTCGCACCGCCGTTGGCACTGCCGAAGAAGAAACGGTTTCACAACCTTTCATTCACCGCAGTGCGTAGCAGACGATACTCACGGTGTCCTTGTCGTCCGCGATGACCTGGAGGTCAGGGTAGCCCAGGTCCTGATTCTCGTATTCCACGTAGTCGCAAGATTTGGCTCCTTGCTGATTTGCAGCGCACTGGTTCTCCAGATAGTCAATGTCCAGCGTGCTTGCCCTACCGAGACAAGAGAGTCAGGAGTCGTTGCATTGGCATCTTCGGTGCCAGCAGCCAAGTTTGTTGCGCATTGACGCCCTGGCGTAGTCGTCCATTGAGCACTGGCAACGGTGACGCTTTCAAACGCTAGTGACGACACCCACCTGTACGCCGACGGCTGAGACCTCCTGGTCTCTCTGGACAGCTTGCACAGCTTGTTTTTGTAGTCATATTCTGCAGATCTACACGGCAGGTCGATGGCAGTCAGGCACAGCTCCTGGCAGGCAGTCCGCGAGAACACGTTGGGCACCTTCTCGTCGTCGTAGCCGGAGAGCTCGTAGTTGGGGACCACTTCAAACAGCCAAGCCTTCTCGCAGCTGGAGGCTGGGGGTGGGGTTGTTTAGCAGCAATGAATCCCTCCAGATTCTACGCAGTACGTACTGACTGCATGCATATGGGTACATTGGTACATACCTCGAAGGCACAACTTGTGGAAATAGTTTTGCTTGCTCTTGGACGGAATGAGATCTCTTCTGATGTCGTCGGAGTTGGACTCGAGTTGGTAGCAGGAGTCATTCTCATAATCAATGAGAAATCCAGGGCAGTCGCTGGATGCTCGACATCTGCAAGAAACATTCAGAAGGACGGTGACAATCAGACGAGTTCTTATACACATATGTGGTGACTGTGCTGTTCTATGCGCTGCATTACTTTGTTTTGAGTTGATTGACGCCACGCCCTGGTAGCTTTACGATATGTGTGGATACAGTAGCATCTCCTACGTATGCAAGTACAACAAGCCAGGCAACGACAACAACGAGTGTAACTACACACAATATCGCGCACCCCTAGTTTCTAAGGTGAAACACCTGTACACAAGCGTCTTTTTTTTGGCTCTAAGAGATTGCCTGTCTGCTTCAGTTACGTACGCCATAGCTGAGATAATTTGTCTTTGTGTACAAGAGAAGGCACGACGAAGTGGAACAAAAGCCGAGGGAGTCTGTTGACCGTGCGCTACTGCACAGACCCCCCGCCTGGGGGGAAGTTCACAGCCATCTGTAGTAGGAGCCGGATGCGCCCCATTAATGGGACACTATTTTGATCGCATTAGGACGATCCGGGCTGGAGACCAGGGAGGCTTCGGAAAACGCGTTCTAATTGACCTTGAAGTGAGGAAGCGCCTTCAGGAATGTCTATAGACATTTGTCTATACAGGGGGGCGACGCAGTCGATCACCCCACTTACATACATGTACGTATGCGCGAGATGTGATCCTTGGATGAGATTGATGGGAGGGTGGGGGGATCCTAGCCCCGTTTTTGGGTGCTGGATCTAGATTCCAGTTGTTCTGTCAGTCCCTCTCTGTGTCTGATCATCATACCATGACGTGGGTTTCTCCTCCCCCCCCCCCTAGAGGTGGAACGACACGATCGTTGGGAACTTCTCCAACGACTTCAATGACTTCATCGGACGAAAATTCCCTCTGCTTCATAGAGGGACATATCGTGAGCGTCAGCTGTAGTTCTGGGCAAGTGGGTAAACCGACGAGATGTCCAACAATTCGCTGTCCATTTCCTGCTCCTCTGTGCTTATCGATTGCTCCGTGGCAAAGTCTCTCCTGCACTTGGCTCTTTATGCCAATGCCTGCGACTGCAGGATGTAATCAGACTGATGTGTGTTATTTTCCCGTCATGCCCTACGTACGCAAGCACCCAGGCATTTGGCCGCTGAAAAAGGATGTCGTAGGTTATTTATTTTTCGTCGTCTGTCAATGAGCGTCGTTACTTTTCCATTGTGAGTGGATAACACGGTCTATACAAGCCCTTTACACGGGTATTTATAGAGCATAGTTAAGACTGTGCAACTAAATAGGTAGAGGAGACGCACAGAGGGAAGAAGACCTTGATGGCGTCACTGTTGATCGCTCTACTGTAACGGGTTCTTTCCAGGCACCGCCGGCATCCACTTGGGCGTCGGTCTAAATAAAGCCTTTCCTAGAGGTTTTCCCTCTCTCTCGCGCTTGATCACCTGCCTGAGCCCCAGGAGCGGCAGCAGCACCACTGAGCTCGTCGAGATCAACCAACCGAGACCCTGTATGCACGGGGGGAACACCTTGTCCCCGTAGCTGACGTCCGCCGTCTCCACGAACTTCCACACAACGAGGACGCCGAGGATGAGCGGCGTTATGAACAACCAGCAGATCTTCCAGTACCACTTGATGATGGATGGCAGCCGCATACCCATTTGTCGGATGTCGCCGAAGAATCGGTCAACTCCATACAGCCAGGCCACTGTTGTCACCTCCAGGAATGCGAACAGCAGGATGTTCCAAGATGCGCACGTTCCGTCGATCAGGGTAAACATGTAAACGCCCGCCGAGAAGCACATGCTGAGCCCCAACAAGAATCCCACGGCGCACGTGCCCACGACCACCATCTCCTTGTGTTTCTGGAGGGTCTTGAAGTGGTCCAACAGCGCAGTGGTCAATGTCTCAACATTGGTAAACATGGAGTCGAGACCCAACGTGATGAGCATGAAGAAGAAGAGGGTCGACCAGAGCTGGGGCACTGCCATGTTAGACACTGCGTCTGGGAAGACCACGAAGGCGAGTGCGGGTCCTTTCTCGACCACCTTGTCAATGGGCAAACCACTCGAGTGAGCCATGAAGCCCACGATGGAGAAGACGACGAAGCCTGCAAAGACCGAGGTGGCGCAGTTGCTGAAGGCAATGAGCACAGCATCGCGGTGGCAGTTGTTGTCAAAGCGATTGTAGCTAGCCAGAGTGATCAGGCCGCCAAAAGCTGGGCCTAGTGAAAAAAAGATTTGAGTGGCGGCATCTTGCCACACCTTTGCTTCTCTCAATTTCGAGTAGACGGGAGTGACGTAGAACTTGATGCCGTCGAAGGCACCCGGCAACGAGAGGCCATAGCCAAACAAGATGATGAGGACGGCGTAGGGGAACAGGGCCGTGAAGTAGACCACCTTGCCCGAGGACTGCACGCCTTTGATCAGGCTGAGGCAGACAATGACCCAGGCCGAGAACAGACAGAGCACCAGGTGCCATTGCATCTGGCCAAAGTTATCCCACCCGTGATGCCTTGAGTCAAACCCCAGAACCACTGAGTTAAAGTACTCCTGGGGGGCAGTGACGGAGTCGTTGGAACGTATCTGAGTTTTTGACGTGCTGTTGTCCAGACGGTCGTCCAGACATCTGTCGGTGTTGTATTCGTGTTCGCAGCCGACCCAGGGGAGCTCGGAGTTGAACCCGGCAATCATGTAGTAAATGGACCAGGCGATGATGACGTTATAGTAGATTGCCACGTAGAAGGTGACGATGATCATGGCGAAGCCCAGACCTTTGGTGATGGGCGCCAAGCGACCGAAGAGTCGGGTGGGTCCCACACCCGAAAACTGTCCCAGCGACAGCTCCATGAAGAAAAGCGGCAGCCCCGCACCCACCAGCATGCACGAGTACGGGATGAGGAATGATCCACCGCCATGGTCGTAGGCCAGCTTGGGGAAGCGCCACACGTTCCCCAGCCCTACAGCGTAGCCAAGAGCGGAGAGGAAGAAGTCGCACTGATTCGACCACTGCCCGCGATGATCGTCGCCTTCTTTGCCCTTGTCAATGGTGACGGCGGTGACGTTATTGGAACTCTTTTCCTCCTTGCCATTGTCACCGTCGAAGGCCTCGTTGACGTTGTAACTGCCGCTAACCATGTTGCCTTAATGACTGGGTTGGAGCTACTTCACCAAAGATACTCCGAAGTCGAGCATGTTAAAAAGCATTCTCCTCGGGTGTGATAAAGCAGTAATAATCACACTTCCTCCATCCTTTCTAAGATACTAAGCCACATAAATGTACGATTTCACGCACTTACGTGCATCCTAACCATACTGACATGCTAGCGTGTACAGTGTGAAGCAGAAAGAACAATGCTGGGAGCGCGACTTCACGCAGCTCCGCGACAAGGCGTTCTCCAAACGGCGTTCGCGGCGCGAGTCACCGTTCGGAGGAGCCGGTCGACGAGAGGAGCTGCCGCTCGCTCCCTGGCCCGTGGCGGAGATGAAGAGGGACAAAAACATGAAGGAGAGACAAAAGCAGGTGGCGTTTTTGCTGAATCACACTGCATGCGCGGAGAAAAGTCCCACAGTCGAAGGAAAGAATAACAATTACAGCGAATTGTCGGACGTCAAACACGAACGTTTGACGTGCCAAAACAAACTTTGAGACGTTTGCAGCTTTTTCTCTGCTCGCCACCAATCGTCGAGGCCGAGAAGTTCAGCCTGCAGTCCGTCCATGCCGTCCATATGGTGCTCGACGGCAGCCTGCCCTTCAGGCGGATCACGAGCGCACTTGCATTCATTAGCTAACCTGCTGTAAATAATGACTGGGACTCATCCAAGCCTTCTCTTGGTTTTATCACTTGCTCCGTTGTTTCAGCCGGAGCAGAAGAGCCGACGACTCCATTTGCTCAGTCAGCGGGCAAAAATTGCTGCCTCTCGGGCATGACCACTTGAGAGCGGACGCAGCCTGCAAAAATACACGCACAACATACCTCAGTGGTTACACAACAGCATCTGGAAATGGCAGCGAGAAGTTGGTCTCGGTGGAAGAAGATATTGGAGCAAGAGCATTTTTTGTCTTTGCATATCGTTTGTGCAGCTTCCACGCCGATGATTGGTGGCAGTTGACTTCTGCTTGTGCTCTACAACATCCGCTGCCACAAAAACGAACACATCGGGATGGTGGCGGAGCCGCGGCACGCTTCATCGTGCCTCGACTGCAACAAGCATAAGAAGATGTTGCCAGAGGAGAAACCTGGCGGTGCAATGAACTCTGTCTGGGCTATGATGCACTCCCAGCCAGAGGTGAATCCGGCCAAGTATTGCAACTTTTTTTTTTTTGAGCATCGTGTAGATCTCGACGGTAGCAACGGTGGCGATTCGCTCAGCAAGCAGCGGTTGGACTTGAGCGCGTCCGAAAACGCCCTCCTCGGCACCGAAGGGTGCATTGGGATCGTACAATAGATCATCGAGAGCAATTTTTCTCCTGTCCAGACCGATTTGACGCGTCATTCGGGCACACCTTGGACTGAACTAAGGTGATTCTTCTTGTGCACATTCATCGCCTTGGTTTCTTCGTCCTGTGTGGGCAGGTCTAACCTCTCAAAGATTTCTGTCCCTTCAGCCGTTCGCCTCATCTCTCATGGCCGCTGGTGGCGATCCACAAGTTCGCCGAAGTCGTGCACCTGGTGGCCTCCAGCAGCAGCTCTGGGGTCTCGGAACAACTGGCGCTGCTGCTGTTGCTGAGGGTACCAAGCGACGTCCCGGCGGCACCCGCCAGCACAACCTTGCCAATCTCCAAGAAGTCTCGACTTGACTTTCCGGAAAGTCGGTGTCATCCCAACTCCACTGGTCCGTCGTCCCCGACTAAGACGCAAAGCCCTCAGAGGACGACCGATTTCTCGTCTACACCCTGTTCCCCACTCTGGCATTACAGGATGTGCATGCAAAAAATATACCCCGTCATTATCTCGTCAGGAAGGTTGGGCAATGGCTTCTCGAAGCAGCGAGTGAATCACGGCTCTCATCATGGCTTCCATTAGCACTCCAAACACACAATGAAAGAAAAGCAGTGGCGCAGCAATAATTGTCGCTGCATTAATTGCTGGCCTTGAGCTTGTGGAAAACCAAGCGCGTCCTGGCGACGTCGTTTCACCGCAACAGGGTGACCTCTTGACTCTTGGTGACGGCGAGAACGAGAGCGACAGCAACGGATGTTACGTAACAACAGAGTCTTGGGGCTGAGGAAGATGGAGTAAAAAAGCTTCGCCGCAAAGTAATTGTAGCAGCAAGAGTTTTTAGCCCCAACAGTTCAGTCTGTCTGTCCACCTGCCTATCTGTCTATCTATCCATCTATCTATCCATCGCCCTCATGCTCTCCCAGGCATAACTGCGAGAGCAGAGTCACGACCGAGCTGCCTTTCCACCCTGGTCTGGTACAGACTCAAAGATTTGCCAGGTATGTCGGCTTAATGAGGATGGCTTCCTGGATGGAGAGCTTTTTGTGCTCTTCCTTGCTTGAAATATCACTGCCAGTCATCTGTGGTGACGCAGTCATGCACGCAGGTCATGGTTAGGACTTCCAGACACGGTCATTTCGGATTCGTTATCATTACTTGAGAAGGAAGCAAAATTTGGTGTCGCTTGGAATAGGTCTGGTCTGGGGAAGGAGACCCAGTCTGACTCGACTCCGGGTCAGGGACTTTTTCCGGGCGCGTCCGGGTCCCCAGTCCGGCTACCAGTCTTGAGTAATTTGAACCCGCAGTTTACGGAACCTCTGTCTACGTCGTATATTGGCCTGGGGAAATATGTACACCGTAATCTTGCCTGCAACTTTGTCTGACAGGCCAGATATCTTCTCGGTGATCAGGTTTGTCTCAATGGTTTCAGTCGTTGAAATGTGACAAAATTTTCCAGCGGTGACAAATTTGAGTTGGATGGAAAATGTCACATTGAGTCGGAGTTTGGAGCGTTCCGGCTCCGATGCCAGCCCCTATTGAGCCCGAGATCAAACCCGGATAAAAACGACCCGAGTCGTGACACATCACTAGTTAGAGCTCAGGAAGCTAGACGAATCTCTGGGCGGCTGAGATGATTGCCATAAGCGCTGGCTCTGCAGCCTGGACTGGGACTACTTAATGCTCGGTCGTAATCCTTTCCCCTTGAAGTGGTCTCTCATTGCTCAATCTCGATGATTGCCCTACCTGTTGTTGCACTCGGCAGTGACGGTGTTGGCAGAGCTGGAGAAGAGGACGGTCCTCCTGGCGCCGTTCAAGGACACGCCCGTGAACTTCTCAAAGGTCTCCGTCCCGGAACACTGAGCTGCGGAGTTAGGATCCGACGAGTTTTGAGTGTTTTCCCCACCAAATTCTTGATCCGCTCACTCACCTCGAGTCGAATGAATCAGGTAGGTTTGCGCCTGGAGCCAGATCCAGAGGCAGGCGAGCAGCAACTTCATCTTGCAAGCGGCCCGGGTTCACTAGAGGCAACGAGACAAAGGAGAACACTGCAGTGACACCGTATTTGAAGACGAGATCAGAAGTGACGACAACGGGATTCAAGCGTCGTCTGTCAAGAAAAACATGCCAATTACTCAGCTCGGTGGCTTCATACAAACCACACCTGAAGCGCTCGATCAAGATGGAAGTGACAAAGTTGTTGTGCAACTTTCTTCGTTTCCGCGGTTTGTCGAGCCTTAAAGTTCATAGCAACAATATCTCAAATTCCTTGCATTGACGATCATTCTTCACTTAACGCTTCAGGAGTCGTCGTCACTCCGCGCTTAGGTAAAAGTGAGGCGAGTCAAGGTGTTCGCCAAGACAACAGCGGTCACGGGTGGAAGGACACAAGTTGTGCACTGCGTAGAGACCCAGTAAGTAGCTAATAATAATGATGAATAGGCGGAGGAGCAAAGCACTGGCTTGGTGCTTGCTGGAGTCGTGAAGAACAGTTCACAACCTTGCAGAGGTTTTGGTCAGGATTGCCAGCCAATTTGACGCTGGCCAGACACTTGGGGGTCGGCGTGGGCCTCCTCCGGGGACCTCTGGCCTGGTCACACGCGCGTGATCTCGTTGTCAACAGCTGTAATTTGCCCCGCGGAAGTTGTTCTGACGCTCGGTGTCGACGTTGCACACCTTGCTGCTGACCCAAGAGGCAGTCGTGGCGCAGACGCGGCCCGCGTCTGTCTCGTCCACGTAACTTTACGGTTCGTCGCGTTTTTCTTGAACTCTTATTAGTAACGCGTGCTTTTCCTTTGTGAGCGCCAATTTAACGCGTGAGTCATGAATAAGAGGAAGACGAGGTTTTTGGTGCCACAAGCAAAATATCGGAAGGAGCTCTCGAAGTCGTGCTAGTTCTACCCAGACAAGTCAGCGACTGGCGCCAGTGTATCAGAGGTGCCACCAACTGCAGCTACCCCCCCAGGGTCGTGGGCGAGTCCTCCGTGCACGTGAGCTCGTCTCAAAATCCTGCCAAGGACAGGCAGACTACACGAATAATTGTATGCATGGGAAAACTTGCGAATTGAACCGCCCTGTAAAAGGCTCTCCTTGAAGTCCTTTTGATGACATTTCAGCATCAAAATGTCGGCGATCAATACCACATCAATCAAGTTTGCGTGCTAATCCTGCATGAAAAAAGTGCGCCTAAGTACAAGCAAGCGCACATTGATGGAAATTCAAGGCAAAGAGGAGGGAAAATCAATGGCACGACCAGACCGAGCTTGAGCTTTAAGCTTGTTTTTTCAACCAGTGTAAATAAAGAACAAATGTGAGGAAGGCGGGAAAAAGATGCTCCACTCACCTCAGTCATAATAACACATTGTTCCTGCCAAGGGGAGGGACTTTCTGCTCACGAACTGGAGGATGCAAGCCGAATCGCTGGTCCCGCTTGGCAGTTAATTTGGTCTCTTCCGGTGGACGCGCAACCCTCGACTGATGAGCGAGCGTCGATCGAATTGTGAGTGCGGTTGCGGCCGTCGTCGTCGTCGTCGTCGTCGACGACGACGACGACGACGTTGCTTGGCGGGCGTTGCGAGCACGCATAAACGCCGCTCTCTCCCTTCTTCTTCTTTTGTCGTATGAGGTTGTGGGACTCGCAGACCGCGGGCGCCTCACCCATGTAGACCATGCACGCGCCAGACGACGTTGCATGGAAGAGAGACGTGTGGCTCCAGTACCTGGATTTGCACAGACAGCAACGTCTGACCGCCGCACTCGAACGAGACGGTGGATGCGCGACCCTCGTACTTGGGCACAGTCACGTACTGGGGGTCATTGACAGGCCCAATAATTGGGTAAATTGTGCATGAAGCAGCAACAACACTGACGTGCAACCAACCGCGGAAGGTGCGCTGGCACTCGTCCAAGTGGTACTCGGCACCCAAGGTAGCGTGTACGGGGCGCAGAGCCCACATTCTGCTGTACCCTGCACATGGGGGATGCGTTGGAGACCATGTTTGGGTGCGTACGTGACTCTGCCATTGGGGATGGGCGGTAAACACCAGAATGAGCGTACAAACGCATGCAATGTGCGCCATAAAAAAGGCCTCCTCACAGCAGTGTCCGTGCTACCCCTGACATTTTGCGCTGCGTTCCTACTCTGTTCTGTTAAGTACAAACTGTACAATGGTTAAACATACTCAAGCTTCAGAAGGTTTTCCCGTAGGGCTCTCAACGAATATTGGCTACATCTTGCAATAACAGCCGTACTCTCAACCTCATAACTAAAGGACCAGAGAGGGGTACAAGAGATGGACCAACTTCAATCTGGGCACGTTTTCGGACGATTGGATATTTTTCACTGTGCACAAAGCCACAATCATTTAATGCAGTCGGTCTCAGCTTTATGAAATCGTCGCTCAGCGGCAGCGAGATCCGAGAGTCTTTGCCAGGGTAGGCAAAAATGCTCTATTGTGTTCATCATGGGCCCATTAAAGCCCTCCGGGGCCTATCTTAAGGTCAAGACATTTGCAATTTGTTGGTCTCAACATTGTCTTTGAAGTTTTTTTTTCAGACCAGTCAAGCGATGATACATAGACCAAAGACAGCTCGACCTTTTCAAGGAATTTCAACCTTTCACAGTGTCGAGTCTTTCTTAGGAGAAAAAGGCTGGATCAAGCTTTTTAAGATCAAGTCGACTTGATCAAGCCCCACAGAGTCGAGCCTCCAGCAGAAGCGTCAATCTCTATTCATTAAGCAGACAGCATCTATCTTGAGAAAAGTTTCCATCAGGAGAAAGGTTCAGTTCCACCTCCTACCATCAAATCCCACCCGTTTGCTACCCTTAGTCCACAGGAAATGATTTGTTTGAAAGTTTCAGATCTGAAAACGAACTTTCTTGTCACTTTTACGATTTTCGGAGGTCCAGCCTTCATCAAGCTTTTTGTGAAACCTCAAGTCTTCTGTGCTATGTGAGGTTCCTCAAACCGTTTGACGTCACCAATCAAATATAGTAATGGATGGCAATTACACATTACCCTTCAAACTATGTAATAGAATTGCGAGAAACTTGACAGTAAAAATGTCCCATGGTCGTGGCATTTCGCAGTCAACCCACGTCTGGTTAGGGATGGATTCGGGTCGAGCCCGAGCCCGCGAGCCCGCAGTCCGAAACCTGTTTGTGCCCAGCCCGCACTGCCCAAAACCCGCAAGACTGGCCCGAATTGCTGTAGTTTCTGAGAAATGACAACGGGACAGGAAAAGGAACAGTATGAATAAAACACCAGTCACAGTATTCCTACCATGACTTTGGTAAAGATTTGCAATACTCTGCACATAGGCTTTGTTTGACACTTGCCCAACTCTGGGTTAGTGGGGAAATTTGAGATCTGAGATCTGGCCCGAGGGCCAGCCCGAAGCCCGCAGCTTCCCAGCTGCGGGCTTCGAAACCCGCGAAATGGCGGCCCGATCCATCCCTACGTCTGGTCGAAATGTTTCCTCAGCATGGTGGATGTCAAAATTTCGGCCAGTCCTTTCGTCAACGGATTGGTCGATCTTGGAGTCGGTGGCCGCGATGGTCGTGTCCACTTCTGCCGGAGACGACGAACTCGACGACCGGGTCAGGACGGTCAAGTTGTTCAGCAGCCACCAAGCGTTCAAACGAGTCCTGCCATGGTACGTCAACAACGACTGAGTCCATCAAGGAGATACGAGTCGGTTAGACTTTCTGAAGACTGCAGACACTTTGACGACGCCAGAATCGAGCAGTGGCGATGTGACGGGCCAGCTTTTTTCGAGCTCGGGCCGGGTCGGACTGGCTAAAAATGGGTTCGAGCTTTCAAACTCGGGGCTCGAAGCATCTCTATCGAGCAGAAGAGGGCCAGAAGAATCTGCGACGCGCTTTGCAACGAGCAGGAGCAGAGATTGTTCGGGTGAGCAAGGCTCAGACTCGTGTATTGCCAGCGAGTTACTTTTGCACTCGTTCATAGTAATCGTGACCACGCCAGTACACAGAGACTCTCGCGGCGTACGAGGACCCGAGGCAGTGAGTGGAGTACTGGAGTAGCAGCTGGCAGTGAGTGAGTATGCACTTATATGTAGCAACTTTTGGCGCAGCCGCAGCTATTCAGCGAGAAAGTAGGTGATTTCCAGCCATCATGCATCTTATTCCTCCTCCTCCGACGTGCTCGATGTTTTTGACGTCACACACCACCATGGCGTCGAAGTACTTCTCCAAGATGCTCTTGTGGCTGCAGCTCAAGCCGTCATAAGCCTGTTGACTGATGGCCAGCAGTCTCTCGTTCTCGTCGTTGGTCACCTGCAAGTCAATATTCTTTAGAAAGTAGCCATTTCTGCTATCATTTGAACTGGATGACGAACTTCGAGGCAATTTCCGCAGAAAGCGAGCATTTCTTCATAGCTCAGGTCTATCACAGCTCGGCCCCCTTGGGCAAGGAGGCGAGAAACGCGTTGGCGGTCCTGAAGGAGATGGAGGAGGAGCTGAATCTTACCAACGCTAGTAGAAACATCATGGCACGCACCTGTTCGTCGTTGATTGTGTCGAGGCAGACTGCGGCAACGTCAGTGCCGATCCACATCATGACGTTCGTGTGATAGATGGGCACGCCGCTGTGGTCGGTGGCTTCAAAGTGGGTGTACTCGTAGCCAAAGTGGAGACATACCTGGGTGAGGAAAGTTGTTCTCTCTGCGAACGTACTTGACTGTAGACACTGTCAGGGTCTTCATACTTTCATCAGCAACCCGACGTCGGTCCTGCTGGACCTGCACGTGAACGCGCGCTTGTTGATGTGGTCGAGGACGATGGATCCCGTGCCCTCCAGATAAAGTTCCTTCTCGGCTTCTGACGACATATCCAGTACTCGATCGACCTGAGGCAAACAAAGTTCGTGAAGACGCGGGCAGTGGTTGCTTAGTGGATTGCCTGCCTGGCCAGTTTCCTTCAGGTAGTCCACGATGTCCCACCGCTGCTCGTCCCTCCTGCTGACTGCGCACATGGGATAGAGGACCACGAGACCGTTTTGATGCATGGAGATCCAGTTGTTTGGAAAGATGGCATCAGGGCACACGGGGACCTCGCGGTCCTCAAACACCTTGACCCTCACCCCAGCGCTCGTCAAGGAAGACACCACGGAGTCGAACTCCGACAGGATGATTTCCTTGATGGAGCGCATGAAACGTTGCCGCCAATGAAAAGAAATACCCAGTCCATGCATTGTAAGTAACCTTGATCTCCTCCTTGGTCTTGTGGCTGACGCGCTGGAACTTATTTGAGGCAGCGGTGGTGGGGTCGAAGTCAAAGTGCTTGGGGCGGATCATGAGGACCTCTCGCGGGGCTTGAACCGAAGGGGCAGTCATACTTTCCATGCTGTACATAGGGTTACAATACGTGCGTGCAACGTTAGTACTTGCTCGTTTCTCACTTCTCCACGAGAATGAGAGGAACCAGAACTAACTGGGCTGTAACGTCAGTTAGTACTACGAACACTTGATCGCTCGCAGCTCGATTTTCTGGTTTTCAGTCACAGCAGTGGTCACGGTGTCGCAGTAGTCAACAGTGGCTCCGTGCAGACCCGAACAGCCAGTAAGAGTACGCCTAAGGACACTCATAACCGGATGTCAAACCCATAGTTGAATGATAACGATATCGCCACTAAAATCTTTTGCTTATGGAAGAAAGCACAAGATTTTCAGCCCTGTCAACAAAGTCCTGGTCAATATTTATTACTGTTTCTACTAGCCTTTGTCTTGGGGAGGAAAAAAAGATCCTTTTTTTCTTCAAAAGGCTGAGAAAAAAACTAAACCGGCAGTCATCAATTCCCAAATTATTTTTAACATAAGTACACATTAGGCATGAGCACACAGGAAGTGGTGGTGCGACTGCCTCAAGGTCACCTCCGTCCTCTCGGCCATCTCGTGGTGCGCGAGTTGATCGGCACCATCGGCACCTACGTCGTTGTCCTTTCAGTTTTGCCGCTCTCTTTCCGTGCATCCACTGTGCCGTCCTGTCCTGCGCCGCTGGCTCGAGGTACGGGTGTGGGTACGTGAACAAGAGCAGACAGACGGAGAGACAAAAACAAGTGGGAGAAGAAAGCCTCGACTTGCTTTGCTTTCGCCCTCGTCCAGCTGACCACGCTGAAGTAGGAGAAAGGAAAGCATCTCGAAGGCTATGCAAGGCCATGCAAGGCTATGCAAGCAAAGGCTTCTTCTGCCTCCTCGTCGTGGTTTAATGACACAGAGTGCACGCATCAGCTCTCTTTTTTGTCTCTCTTTTCTCCAGTGATTTCTCTCGTCATAAGTGATGACAAAACCGGACTGATCCCCCCCTCCAGGGCGACTAATTTAGCAGAGAGAAGCTAGGAGATAACGCTGCGTCCAGTATCTGCTGTGGCTGCTCCTGATGCATTTTGAGGTGTGTGACAAAGTACCTCGAAGACATCACACGGAGTGAGTGGGTGAGATGTTGAAAAGGATGATCCTGCTGCCTGGCCTTCAGCAAGCATGTGTGTGAGTGAAGAAGAAGAGAAGTCTCTGCGTCGGAGCAGCAGCGGTGGCAACCTCTTCCCGCCCGTGGCCTTCTCCAGCTTGTTGGGCTGTGCTGACGACGACTTAGAACAGGACAATGATGACAATTGTCTTGTCCCCGTCTTCCAGCAGCTGGAGAGTATCGTCAGGCCAATCCGAAAGAAAATGCTCTCCACGAGGACCATTTACCTCAGTAGGTGAGAACCCAGGGATTACTTAGCGGCGAAAAGGAGGCATCCAACAAGCTCTGCACATGCTGTTCGCCTTGTAGGCACGGAGAGAGCGAGTACAACGTCCAGGAGAGGATCGGCGGCGATCCAGCACTCACGCAGCGCGGCAGGAACTACGCGTCCATGCTGGGAGCGATCGTGAATGAGATGGGTGAGGTCGCGGCAGCCCTTTTGGACTATGCAACTGCTCGACTTTGAAGGCCCACCACATTCCAGGTCTTCCTAAGTTGCGCATTTGGACGAGCTCGCTCAGACGGACCATCCTGACTGCTGCCCACATTCAGGGAGTCAGCACGGTCACGCCACTCCTCAACGAGATCAACTCGGGGTCGCTGGATGGATTCAAGTACGAGGAGATGGAGAAGAAGTTTCCGGAGGAATGGAGAGCCAGGGAGGCTGACAAACTCAGATACAAGTATCCTAAAGGTGAGACTGAGATACTGTTAGTGCTCCCACACATGACGATTGAAGCGTTATGGGCAGTTTTCGCGCTCGGTGGTTCCAGCAGTGAAAAGTGCCCTAAAAACTGGTGCTGGAAGATTGGTGCTGGCGTGCACTGGAGGTACTATCTTTGTAGGGGAGTCTTACATTGACTGTTGTTCCCGCATCGTTCCTGTCCTCATGGCCATTGAGAGAAACACAGACGACCTCATCGTTGTCTCACACCAAGCCATACTCAGGTGAAAGTTCTTGAACTATTACAACTAACGCAAGCTTATACCGTGATGCGTCACAGATGCATCTTTGGCTACCTCCTCAGACGACCGATGAGAGACATTCCTTACATAAAGATTCCTCAGCACACGATCATGCAGGTGACGATGGAAGGTGACAGCAACGTGATCGAGTTCATCAGGGTTCCGGTGGACCACATCGAACAAGGCATCAATGCAGCGACTAAGGACGAGCAGGAGGACCAGGCCTGCAGTAGGAAACAGCCCAGCCCGGCCCATTGCCCCCCACATTTGGAGTAGATTGAAAGACATCGACTGAGAAGAGGACAACCTGGTTTTATCTTTCAGCGACAGTAACTAACGTAGTTGAAGCAGAGCTTTTATACACAAGAGTAGCACTAGTTGAAGTGATGGATGAGCCGCGAAAGCGTTGGACGCTGCTTCTTTGGCTGTTACAATACTGCGTTTCACCTACTAACTGCATGTTGCTCGTAGCCGCCATAACCTTACACAGCCAACATGACATGTGCACAAGTGACATGTGGAAGTTTGAGAGCGAGATCTCAATATGATGCTCTTGCGGGAGCTCAATGCGGGAGCTTGCGGAATCCAGACCTCCCAGGAGGAGAACTTCATATGTTAAACATTGAGAACCACAACGTCGACGGTGGGCGAGCATGAGGGCAAGGATTACTTTCGTTCAAGAAGGCAATCTTCCCCTACAAATCAGTGAATTGTACACGTAAAACATGTACTCATGACTTAATTTCCGAAGTAAAATGTTGGAGTTGTCTCGCTGTTAGCGGATAAGAAGCTTCAGTTCTTAAAAGTAAATTTTATTAAGTTACACCTATATCTCGAATAGAAAGAATGGCCACCTCCTCATCCCTGTGCCACCGCTTGTTGCTGCTGTCCTGCTGCTTGCTGCAGAGGCTGTTGCTCTCGCTTGCCGTCTCCTCCAGAAATGGACACCCACTGACCGGCCAGAGACTCCTTCCATAGCGTCACCCTGTTGCAATATTCCAGTCATCACACCTTGCCTCCCTCCTTCAAGCGATCAAAGTAACTAATCCTGATACCTATTGTCTCCTCCAGACACTGCCAGGAGATTTCCCGACACGGACCAGCTGACGTGCCAGGCCACGTCGTCAAAAGTGTGCAGAGTCTTGGGCGTCCACGTAGATGTCGATTCTTCGCTCGTCCAGATCAATACTCGCCGGTCCTGTTCGGATACAAAAAAAAATCAATAATACCAACAACTTACAATAGCTGTACATGTTTATACTAAACCTGAGAGCATGTGGCGATGACGTTTCTGTTGGCCCCGACCGACGGAGCCCACGCCACATCTCTAACCCAGTCCGAGTGCGCTTCCAGTTTCGCCTCTTCCACCCAACGGCCGTCGGTGCCGGAGTCGAAGCGCCAAACCTGAGGTACGCGTGAATTGGCCCACATCACAGACACGCAATAGACAGAGCAGTGGTCTCACCTTGGCCAGGTTGTCACATCCCCCGGAGACGAAACGCCTCACCTGCTGGGTCGCTGCTGTGTTCGGCGCCCAGCTCACCGCATTCACGCCGATGGTGTGGGCGTTCGGAATCTTGTCCGTCTCCCACGAATTGGAGACGTCGCTGTGCGTAAAGTAAAAATCCCCTGGTCATTGTATCACAGCAATGAAGGGAGTTGTGGTACCTATAGGACAGGATCGAGATCGAACCGTCAGAAGATCCAGCGGCCAACATGAGACCGAATTCGGGTGGGGCAAAGGACACGGAATTGACCGAAGAGTCATGAGCATTGTGTTCATAGAGCTTGTTCCACCGACCCGGTGAGTCTTCGCGCCACAAGATGACCTGGCGATAGGGTTGGACACCTTAAAACTAAATGCTCCTCAGTCCAGCTGCGGTAATTGATCACCTTTCTGTCGTAAGAGCACGAGGCCAGGATGTTGCCGAACTTGGGATTCGCCCAGGCCACCTGCCAGACGGGTCCCTCGTGGCCACGCAAATCCGCGCAGACCGTCTGGACGCCACCCTCCTTGACGTCGAATATGCGGACGGACCTGCCAGGGAGAGATTTTTCAGTACTCACCTACACACCACCACCTCTCAACGTTCGCTCACCTGTCGGAGGAGCAGGTGGCCAACCTGGTCCCGTAGTAGTCCATCTGGGCGTCGTGAATCATGTCCTCATGACCGGTCTCCACTGTACTCTCGACGGACACCATCCTGGCGAGGAAGACGAGCTCGGATTGAGCAAGTAGGCTGTCTAAATCCAGGCAACTTCTGGAGCTGAACAGGAAAGGTGTTTGTTGTTGGTTGGCAAATGCCGCGTCAGCCAATCGCTGGAGCTCTCACGGTGTCCAACTATGCATGCTCTATCTTCATCTTTGACAAGGCTTCTGATCAATATAAGTTATTAAGGATTACTCAACAGCCAGTAAACTCTATCATGAAAAGTTAACTCGGCTACCATGCCGCGAGTCTTGATCATGCAGTAAAAGCATCCAGGTCGTTCTCGGACTTCCTTGGTATGCTGATGTGGCGTAGACCGAGAAGAGAAGACGACTACTTGCAAGCTGCTCAGGCGGGCGCGGGCGGACTGCCGCCGTGCCGGTGCGGCGAGAAGTAAACTGATGAGAAACGACAAAATGA
>JAAUXU010098903.1_pt1 | contig 42785 bp, 46 predicted proteins | sample 7278151 | NCBI WGS metagenome assembly JAAUXU01 (sample SAMN14350113, study PRJNA611818) | marine sediment metagenome | isolation source: surface marine sediment (1.8m) | place: French Polynesia: Moorea | collected 2018-08
CTACAACTACAACCACCACCACTACAACTACAACCACCACCACTACAACTACAACCACCACCACTACAACTACAACCACCACCACTACAACTACAACCACCACCACCACTACGACCACTACAACTACGACCACTACAACTACCACCACAACAACTACCACCACAACAACTACGACGACGACCACTACCACGACGACCACTACCACAACAACTACTACCACCACTACAACGACGACAACTACGACTACCACCACCATTGAATCGACAATGTCTCACGATACAATAACAAACACGGTGTTGCCGCCGCCCAGCTCAACGGATTCGCCAGACGAAAAGCCGCCGAAAGAAGAAAGTAGTGGTGGCTCTGACACTCCTCTGTACTACTATTACGGTGGTGACGACGACGACGGCAGCAACAACATGTGGTTCGGCCAGTATGGGCTGGACGAGTATGTCGATTACTACTACATTGGCGATGACGGTGAGCGCACCAGAGTCGATCCAAACGCTGTCCAACAGCGACCCAACGTGACGACGACGACGACAACGACCCTATCGCCTTTGCCACCTGCCATCAGCCACACTCACTACAACGACAGCATCGACGTGGCCGCACTCAAAGCTCGTGTGAAGTACCTGGGCAATAACACGTATGTGCGCACCAAGCGTCAAGTGGGCGAGATCGTGGGCATCCTTGATCTGCGCTCCCCCATCCTGTTCAGAGTGGCCGGCTTCACCCCCATCACGCTCAGCACCTTCACCATCTTGTCCACGGGAACGGCAGGTAAGAAAGAAAGTGTGGCCCGCGGCGGCATCTGCGTTGGAGAAACACCTTTCAAGATCGCCTGTCACGTACGCAGCGAGTGACATGTGTGCGAAATGTGCACAAAATTGCAAGACCGCGATTCTCACGCGTGCAAACGCTTGTTGTTTCATTGGCGTCGAGCAAATAAGGCAGCCCAATGATCCCGTCACATGTGAGCGGCTTTGTCGTTCCTTGGACGCTTTCTCCGAGCTCAAGCTGGTCATGACCAGCCCAAGCTGGGCCCAGAGCGGCCCAGAGCGGAATTGCTGAAATGGCATGGGCGCGACAGCCTCTGGATTCGCCAAGAATTTCGTATGTGCCAGGAACTCTCGCTGTCACATAGCACAGACTGCAGCAGCGCTTGCTATTAATGCATCAACGGGAACTTCTTTCACGGTTCCATGAGCGCGCGGCCGAGGAAGCGAGTGAAAAGACCTGCGAAACATCCAGCAGACAAATCGCCCAGTGAATTTTACTGTGCATTACAACTTTCGCTGTCGGTCAGGCTGGCCAGAAGTGACCTTGAGACACCTGATCCGGTCCTCCGGTCTCCTCCGCGGCCTCCTGGCCACGGACCGGGTGCTGCACCATATTGTGGCAGTGCAATGCACTCTTCCGCCAAATTATGTACTCGGGCAGGCGGCGCCGACGCACACAAGGCAGTCATTTACCGACTGCACTGCTAAATGCAGGTACCGAGTACACGAAGAACGAAAAGACAGGTTATTAGGCCGAGTTTTCTTTTTTCTGTGCCGTCCCAGCAGCGCCAGTTTCTCAGACATCTCTCTTCCTGCCACCAGAGCTAGACTGAAAATCATCCCCTGTGCTCTCTTAAGGCGCTCGTGCTTAATGACCGACACCTGCTCTAATCTGTAGCGAAAAACTCCCACGGTAAAAAAAGACAAGAGCCTCCTTTGCTACCGGATTGATGTGCGGGTCTTCGGTCCATGTCCACTCGGCGCAACCGCTCGTTCACAGCCAACTTGCACACGTGGGCGCGGCCAGGACAGGCTCTCCTTTCTCTTTCGGGGGGTCTCCGTGGATGGAGGCTCAGGGGGTCCGGCGGGCAGGGGGAACCGGGTTGGAGGCTCAGGGGGTCCGGCGGGGAACCCGGCTACATACACATGGGGTCCGGCCGGCAAGGGGAACCCGGATACATGCATATGGGGTCCGGCGGGCGAGTATACCCTGCTGGAGACCCACTGGCAAGAAGACCCCGTCGGAGACCAGCTGGCAAGAAGACCCCGCAGCAGACCGGTTGCTGGTGTGGGAAAGCATTAGGCATCGCCGCAAGCCCCTACCTCAGCCTCTGGCTGACCGTGAACTACTGGCAACTTCGTCTTGGTCACCCCAGGCCCCAGTTGGAGTGTCAGTGACCAGCATGCATGAGGTTCTGAGAAGGCACCTCCGGGGATGAACGGGATGCTTCTGGCCACATTTGGGGGCTTGCGGGTGGCAAGTCTTGTTATCGGTCCTTGCCAACACAAGGTTTTATGGTTACACGCACCGTGCCAAATCTGCATAGGGGGAAAAAAAACCTCCTTTGCAGAGTCATCGTCGTGCCAGATTGAAAAAGAGCCAGATTCCCCCTGCAAAGCAGCACACTAACGGACACCCCAACTCACATCAATGCTACGTTGAAAAGTGTTCCTTGATCATGCAGGTGCGTCGATGACAGGTTTTCCACGTAAGGTTTACCTGTGTCCAGGTTTAGATAAAAGTTTGCAAGACAGCGCAAAATAATGACTGGATCTTTACGAGAGTTTTGCCTCCAGGCCTAGAGGCTTCGGCATCAGCCGGCGGAACGTCGAGAAATTGAAAATCGCTCTGCCAGCGTCTTTCAGGAAGAACAATGTGGTACGCGTGCGCATTCACCTTAAGAGCGATCCTCTCCTTCCTTCGTTAGGACCGCTGATTGAAGGTAGACACCTTGGCGAGCTCCGTGCGCATCTCACCGTTGGCCCACATTTGCTTTTTTTCAGAGGCGCAGACAAATTTGCTCTGACTTTCCCTTTACAAATCCGCTGGTTCGCCAACCACCAACACGCGTGCCTCCCTCATTGCGTTAAGCTCTCCTAAGCTGGACAGAACGAGTCCGCTGGCTACATGTGCTAGTTCTGGCAGACGTCGTTCAGGTGCATTGCACCGGATGGAGGCCGTGATGAACTGTGCGCATGCCAGTCACCGACCAAGTCTCTTGGCGTCGGTCTCCTTCCCGTCGTCCGAGTACAGCACCCACCCAACAGTGCCACTCACACGTCTGATGTCCACTTTCAGGTCTGGCCGCTGCGGCCGTGGTCGCCGGCAGCGGGTCGAGCGGCGGCACCTCCGTCATCAGCTTTCCGGTGGTGACCAACGTGGTCAGCAGCACCGGCACCAGCTCAGCCAACATCGGCCTCTTCGACTTCTCCCACTTCCCGCTCATCGCCTTGAACGGAGTCACCGGAGAGAACATCTTCCGATTCATGTTCTGTCTCTTCGTCATCTATCTCATCATCATCCTGCTGGTGGACGGCGGGATGCTCTTCGAAGCACTCAGAGACAAGCTGAGGGCGTCCAGGAGTGAGTATCAATATTCCTCGATACTAATTTTTTAATGCTGTTTTGCCATTCGTCATGGCCAAAAAATTGATGGAAGAGTCCGGAGAGAGAGAGAGAGAGAGAGAGAGAGAGAGAGTGAAAGAGTCATCATCAAATCATCCCCTTCATATTCTTGGCCTCGAAGCCGCGGCTCAAATGAAGTGTGAAGGCGAAATTTGCAGCCTCGTTTAACCAGGCAACCACGATTCGACCGAGAAATGCCCGTAATTTGGCTCATTCAATCGAATTTCTTTCTCTGCTCGGTAAAAAAGCGAAATTGCCCACTGCCAGTCAACAATTCCTGTAGAACTTTTCTCGGTAGATTGATTTTTTCCCCCTTCTTCTGGCTCATGCTGAATAATTATAGGGGGCAAAATGGAAAAAACTCCCCCGTCGAGAGGCAGAAATGGTAAGAAATGTGGTCGATTCATCCTTAATGCGCTGCCAGTTTTTCCGCCTGCTTTCCTGAATGGGACCCCGACTGGCAGGAAATTGCATTCAAACGGTTGCTAAAGGCTCTGTTTATACTGCATGCATTGTTTCAGCTGCAATTATCCTGTGTGTGTGCGCTACCAAAGAGCCCGGGGAGCTGAACCCGGTCTGAACGGCCGTGTGAACGCTTGCGCGCGCGTAAGTCAACTTGCGCGTCCGCGTCGGCTGTCGTATCTCTCCGCCAGTAATAAAATATCAAAAGATGAAAGTTTGAACCAAACCTTGGTAGGAGCAGCGGCCAGGGAAAGAAAGTTGACTGACTCGATCCGCGTCAGTTCACATCACTAAAAGCGGCGGCAGCAGCGCGAATCATTCTTCCGTGAAATTTCGGTAAAAAAGTAGAGAAACGGAGGAGGGGGAAAGGCAAGGCTACTAATCCAGGCAGTGAATGGTTTTAGAGAAACATATTGTCAGTCTAATCATGTCGTTAAAAGAGCCAAGTGATCCTTGACAGCAACTCTGTTGCTCAGCTCGTCAATGGCGCAGGCCGTGTGGCCGGCGGTGGGCCTGGTGACGTCGCACTTCCTGCTGCACTTCCTCATCCGTGACGTTGACCCTTTCCCCAGCCACTACTGACTCACTGACTCACTGACTGACTCAAGCTGACGCAATCTGTGTGGTCTCCAGATGCTCGCTGTGCCTCCAGTAACTGTGGGCGTTGCATCGTGCGAACAGGCCTCCCCCCAAGGCCCCGGGCCGATGCATCGGGCCTCCAGCATTCCAAATACCGGCCTATTAAAATGCCCGAGTGCAACATGCACGCACCGACGTGCCAATCGGGGCCCCGGATTGAGTTTTCTAATCGCTCTGACGCCGTGTGTGGCCGAATTTCGCACATAGCCAGCCCAGAGAATTTCTATATCGGCAAGTCTACGTCTAAATTTGCTTTGCCAATCCCAAGAAGCTGGATTTCCAAAGTCAGTCTCTCCCGCAGGCACATCAATCAAGAAATAGCAGCGGCAGCTTTAAGAAGGCGTGCCAAATCCAGCATGTGTGTAGCAATCACAAAATGAGACATTGCATATGCACGGGAGAAAGCATATAATAACGATAGGCGTGCGCAGCTTACACGTTTGTTTTACCTCTTGTGTGTCATTAAGTTTCTTCTGAGATGTTTTTGCCTCCCAAAAAGGGATTGCGTCCGACCAACGCACGATGCACGGATGACGACATTTCTACTCATCAAAAAAGTACGCGTAAACATCCACACAGGAGGCGTTTGACTCAATTCTGCAGCCAATGACGGCAAAGCAATCGCTGCTTTGCGTGCGTGACTCAGCACAAACAAAAAGACATTTCCGCTGGAAATCTTGGGCCGGAAATGCTCTCTCTGCGCTCTCCGACATCACGAATCACTTGTGCACGGCCTACACAGACTCCAACAGGGCTGACTTTGGCTGCTCCTCACGTCACAACTTTGGTATCTTTTCTCTTTTTTCCTCCGAAAAGTCCGCACGCGAGCAAAGTTACCACGTGGACACTTTCGTCGATGTCATGGCCCAGACACACGCACATACACGCACGCACGCACGCACGCACACACACACACACACACACACTCACACACACACGAGTCTACGTTCTCTTTTTTTTGCATCTTCCAGACATCGTCCAGAACATACGACGAAACATCAACGCCGAGGTCAACGAGGGCGGCGTCTTGGGCACCGTGGGCTGGGTCTGGAAGTCGCTGGCCGACTGGAGGGTCCCCAAAGTGAAGGACAGACGATTGCCCCCGGTCTACTTGGCCGAGAGACTCGACCGGCCGCGAAAGCCTCCACAACAGCGAGGGCGGCAGAAGCCGCGGGCCAAAGAGCGTCGGAAGCCGCAGCCGCCGGTGCAAGCACCAAAGCAAATATCGTTCAAACGACACACGTTGCCCAAGAGACCATCCAGGACGCAGCAGCCACTGCCTTCACGGCAGCCACTGCCGCCACGGCCGCCACGGCAGCCACTACCGTCACGGCAACCACTGCCGTCGCGGCAGCCACTGCCATCACGGCAGCCACTGCCACGGCAACAACTGCTCCGGCAACAACTGCCACGGCCACGACAAGCACCACCACCCAGTCAGTCAGAAAGCCTGTTGCCACCCCTGCGCTCTTCGCCGGGTCTGAGGCCGCCTCCTTCTCCTCCTCAGCACCCGCGGCGGCGCTTCTCCAGTGAAGAAGAGCCACTGAGCAGTAGCAGTCGTAGTCAATGGCAGAAGCACAAACGGCGGCGGCGTCCGGGAGGCCGAACCCAAGACGTCCTGTGGCGGAGACAAGGACTGGCACCAGGCAGGGAACAAAAAGACGTTTTGCGGCCTCCCAGTGTTTACTATTACCAGCCGCCAGTGGCATTATCCTCGTGAAAGAAGTCACCGCAGCCATAACAACACGCCCGCAAATATACCTCATGACTATGGGCGTGACCTACTAGAGTTCTACGACTATCACTATGCGTACTAAATGAATGCCTCCCCCTCTTATCTCATGCCAATGCATTTCATGATTGTTTGCTGATAATTGTGTGTTTTGCGCGGAAAGCATCATTAAGGAGAGAGTGGAAACAAACGTAATTCGGCCATTGCTGGTCTCGCCAACCAAAATTGGGGGGTCTAAAAGAATCAAATGTTGGCAGCGACTTTGTAAAAGTGATGTTGGCACAGGTGCTTCCTTGAATTAGTCACAACTTCCACGCACTCTCTCGCCATGATCCTCTCCGCCGCCAGTAGCGTGTCCGTCTGTCTGTCCATCCACGAGTTCTGGAGTACAACTGTCCGTTTCTCCGGTACATGAAGGCGCGCCACTTCTTGCGCACCGTACGGAGAAGGGAAAAAGCTCTCGTTGCTTGATTATAATAATAATAAATTGCGTCCCTTCCTTCAACGTACGGACGGACAACCAACATGGTCTGCTTCTCTTTGTCTTGTTATCGCCGGCCACCACCACACCGGCAGTCACGCTTGGAGTCCGTCTTCCTGGTCTTGCCGTACCGCCGCCAGCTGGGTGATCATGGCTGCCGCACACTCTATCTGTCTGGAGCTGCCCTACAACAGTGCAGAATTAAGTTCTCTCGTATGGAGTGGCAGATTTCTCCACTGCCGTCGTCATAAAGGTCCCTCGTCCAGAACGAAAAGAGGAGTCTCTCCCGCCGTCCCCTCGTTTTTATCCACCCGTGAGGTGGCCGCAAAGTCAGGCTGGTGGACGAGGAGCACGCGAGCTTGACCTATCGCCCTGTCAACGATTAGTCAGTTACGCAGGCAGAAAGACGCGCATTAAGGAGTCAGGACGAGTTGAAAGTATCTTGTCCAGAGCGTCGTCTTGGCCGTCGCCCCCTTGGTGGCAGACGGCGGCCGCGGTCGGCACGTCGGCCCGGCCGCCTCTGCTCTCCTGGAAAGAAAAAAAAAAAAGAAAAAAAAACTTTCATCCATCAAAAGTGCAATTTACCTGGGAGACAAGGAGGTTCTCGCTGATTCTGCCGGTACCGTCTTCTCCTTCTTCTTTTGCTTCTTTTTCTGCTCGCTCTTCGTCTTGGCCTCCTCCTTTTGCTTCTCCGGCTCCTTCTCCCCCTCTGTCTTCTTGGTCACGGTCTGTATCTTTGTCGTCTTCTTCGATTCGTTCTCCGTCACCGTCTGCATCACTGTCTCCTCCTCCTGCTCCTCCTTCCCCGTCACCGTCCCCCTCCTCCTCCTTCTTCTCCTTGGTCATGGTCTCCGTCTCCTCCTCCTCCTCCTCCTTCTCCTTCTTCTCTCTCTGCTTCGGCGTGCAGTGCCACAGCACGAGAGAGGTAACCCTCAGGATGAAGATGCTTAGCCATGCGTAAAAAGAGTGATTGCGGCACCTTCTCCGGCAGCTTTGGCAAGGCAAACGACGAGTTTTGCAGACCTCCAGCAGCAGGAAATAGCCCAGATTCGAACCTGTCGCTGGCGGCTCGTGTCACTTTCGCTTTCATCTAAGGCATCGCTCCATCGATTACGGCGTTGTCAACATGGACGCCTCCTCGTCCATGTCCGGCTGCTGCCTGATGGACAGAGAGAGCGCCACTCAAATCGTTTGGATGCTGATGAGTCTTGAAAGGCGGACCAGAATGCTGGTGCCGCATGCGACAGCGCAATTACCGCCCTGCCTGACTCCGCTGAGCACATGTACGTGTACGATGCGTCCATGTGCGTCAAGTGCGGTTGTGGAGACGACGAGGAGACAATCTTGTTACGTGAGTTTGTTCATTTACCCCGCCTCTTGATGAATGTGGTATTAAGCGAGTTGCGCAACAACAGGGCTGTCGTGATCCGCGTGAGCACAAGTGCTTGAACGTGTGCAATGACAAGTGTTATGATGGTTCACAGTTGTACCCGCATGCTCAGAGAAACAAAGCGCAGCCGTAAAGACTCTTGAACACATTCGTAGTTCTTCTTCACTATTCTCTGTACAGGGTGCGGTTTATTTGGCGTGAAATAGACATCGTTACTTACTTATAAAAAAAAGGTTATGAGTAGAAGTAGATGTTTGACGCGGTAGAGATGTCCGGTTTTTTTCTCCAACCAGCCAAAAAAAACGTTCGCCTCCAGTCAAACCCAGGCATTCAAAAAGTGGCCACCCCGAATCCTTCAGGCCGCTCGAATGTATTCCTCTTGACGCAGCTGACGAGGCCACGTGGCCGAGGTTGATCGTGCTGCAGGTGGACACGTCGGTGGACTCTGCTGTAGTTCCTAGGAGCGTCGAGGTGAGGTTTGTGCGTTTTGCGCCCCCCAAAATCGCACCCTGTGCAAATGTACGCGGACTGGGTATTCACTTAGTGTGGCACTACAGCTGTATGCGTCTGGCGCCGCCTTTGGGTGAGCACACGTAGAAGGTTGCCTTTCCGCCGTAGCCTTCAGCAATGGTCTGGACGGTCGTCGTCACAGCTTCTCTCTGCAGAAGTGCCACGACGCAGCCGCCGAAGCCGCCGCCGGTCATCCGGGCCCCCAGGACGCCGGGAGAGGACAGCGCCAAAGTCACCAGGCTGTTCACCTCCGGACAAGATACCTCAAAGTCGTCCCTGAAACAATCATCACGGAATGGCGCCCGTTTGGTGGCCGGAGCGGTCTCACCTGAGGGAGTTGTGACTCTCGATCATCAGCTTTCCAAACGTCTTGTAGTCCGACTGCTTGAGGGCGGCCACGGCCGCTTCAGTGCGAACAATTTCAGTCACCACGTGTTTGGCTCGTCGAAATATTTCCTCGGAAGCGAAGTCGCTCTTCTTGGCTTCGACGTCTGCCAGAGAAGCATCTCGCAGTGAGTCAACGCCGAGGGCTTCGGCAGCTTCTTTGCAGTGACGACGCCTGGAAAAGGTGGCCAGCCAATGAATGAGTCATGCTGACGTCGTCCAACCTTTCCTCTTACCTTGTCGGATATTCGCTCCCTGTCAGCTTGTGCCTGACGTTGGAGTCGATGATCAGCACCACGATGGACTCGTCCGAGAGCGGCACCGACTCGACTTCCATGGACCGGCAGTCAATCTTGACAGCAAAGCCTTCTTCGCCCATGACCGAGACGAACTGATCCATGATGCCGCACGGCACGCGGGCAAACTCGTGCTCTGCCTTCTGACACGCCAGCGCCTTCTTCTCCCTAGAGAGGCACTGGGAGTCCGTCAGGGCCTCCAGGAACGTGTAGAACGCTACCTCCAGCGAGGCCGAGCTGGACAGGCCTCCACCTACGTACACGGACGTCTCGTCAATTACGTTCGTCAATTCTTGCACGTAGTAGTTGTAGTTCCTCTGTACTTTAAGAGCAGTAGTTCCAATGCCAGGATTCTCATTGCAAGTGAGTGGAAGGTTGCGTGAGCTTTGTAGACGTTGTCTGGACACCGCAGACTAGCTTTGCTGCTGTATCATACCCGTCCCACTGGTGCCGGTCAAAATATGGCTGGTTGGTTTGGGTTTTTTTTTACAGTCTGTTGTCTAACCTAATCATAAATTTGGCACTCTGGCCTTGAAGGAGGTCGGTCTGTGAAGCTCGTGAGGCCAAATGGAAGGGCCCTAGTAGAGTCCACGTCCGTACCTACGGACTTGACAGTGCACGACGTCTCTAACGGGTGTGCAGGATCGTACCTAAGGGCACGGAGGTGACCAGCACGGCCTGGAAGCCGGTGGTGACTGGAGAGTGAAAATTGGCCACGACGCCTTTCACATAGTTTGCCCACTTGGGCCGGGCGTCCTCCTGGTAGGACAGTTGTCTGGGATCGAAGTCGGTCCTCCTGGGTGGGTCAGCAGGATCGTCCACTTCCGTGACGACTGCAGCTTGTCCGTCCACGTCAGGTCTGCCCATGACCACGGTGACTAGGGGCAGGGCCATGGGCAACACAAAGCCGCAGTTGTAGTCCGTGTGCTCGCCGATCAGGTTGACTCTGCCAGGCGCCATGGCGCACACGGTGGGTGCGCCAGAGAATGCCTGGACGAGAGAAATCACAGAGAAACCAACTATTACAAGTGTGAAGGTGGCGCACACGAGTGTGCAGAGGAGAAGAACAGCTCTTCCTCAAATGTATCAGCACTGACAGTGTGCGCGTTCAAGTACACTGTACAAAGAATCTGAGGATGACTCTGGGCTACTGTAGTGAATTCCATCCTTGTCGGGAGGATCATCAAAATTGGACTGATAAATTTGCAGGGTTTCTTGGTTCCACAATCGATATTTTTCAACTTCATTCATCTAAAATAAAAATACATTACAGCTGTTCCTCCAAACAGCTCCTTTTTCTGAGTAACCAAGGAAAAATAGAAATGTAGTGAAAATTGGTGAAGACGTAGCAAAGATGGAAGTTGCACAGTTGGTTGTTTTTGCTTTACTGCTTGCTGTGCCACGCTTGGTGCGTTTCAGTTCCATGTCTTGCGTACATACACATAATACGTGGTGCACCCAATACCCATGCACTCAGCAGCTCGCACTGCAGCTCTCTCCACGAGTAGAATGTCCAACACTTGTAAGGGTTGGCACGTGTGCACGTTGGTCACGCTCACCCCGTACTTGCTGCTCCTGAAGATGGAGCTAAATGGGACGATGACCAAATGTTGCTCGTCTCATGAGGTGGCTTAACGTTAATACTCACTGTGATGATGCTGTGACCACCGGCCAAATCAAGAAAGTTGATGGGAAAATCACCCAATTCTGCTGCCGTCAACTGTGTACTGCACCAGCTGGCTGTGGCCCACTCACCCCACACCCCTGACAGCATGTTCAGCTACAACATCAGACATCTCTGACTTTGCCACCTCAGCTTTTTTATATGCCCTTGGCCACCCAAATGGCCCCATTTATTGGTCATCACTGAATGACTGCCCATGAGCGTCCGGTGCGCCAATGCCAACCAACCGTCGGGTGCCGAGTAGTGATCGGTGCTTAAGAGAATCATCCCTTTAAACCAATGGGTTGCAAATTCACGCAAAGCGTCCGTCAAAGCCCAGACTCCCCTCAACTCACCTCCTCGAAGCATTTCTTGGCGCGTGAGATCAGCTCTTCGACGGGTTCAATGTTTTGACATCCCTCCGGTTGCGTCATTGTCCCCGACTTCGTGTCCGCGGCCGTGCACTTCTGTCCGGACGGACGCTCAACGACCACGTTCTTCGAGTCTCACACGACGACTTCTGAGCGAGCGGCGGTCGCCTGGAAGGTCTGGTCGGGGGCTTCGTTCCACACGTCAGCTAACACGTTGGCTTTCCTCTTGGGACGCACGAAGAGGAAAGTATGTGTCGAGACAACAGTTACAGACGGATCATCTGCCGGAAAACGAGCTTGCTTTTGCACAAATAACTTGATAAATGCGGAGAGACGCAGACGTAAGCGCCCGCACGCCTTCACCCGAACAGGGTGGTTCGTAGTTCAGTGCAAGCGCTCACTGCACATGAGTTTCACTCAGGCTATTTTTTTATTTTCTCCGTAAAAGGTTCATAGGTACATTTGAGAGCTCCCTAGATGTTTTCATAGAGTGACGGATCCTCCGGTGGCTCATCAGAGGCTTCTGTCATTTCATCTCTCCAAAAATGAAAAATCATAGCTTTTTTCAAAAAAGACAAAAAGAATTATATTGCATGAAGCACCGTGCTGTATGGCAAACTTTTTAGACTTTTCGATATAGTTGCATACGCAGTAGCCGGTCAAAGTTCTCTCTCTCTCTCTCTCTCTCTCTCAGTGCGTTTGTCTCAGAACCTTGGGTCAGAGAGCACTTCTACAAGACTATGTAGAAGTTCTACTATGTACTTAAGATTGGTAAAAAAAAAGAAAGTGATACAAGAAAGTTGGTCATAACAATAAGCTGCGTTCCCGTCCCATGAAGTATGAAAACACGCCACAGTCAGTATGGACTCTGGCAACACTGTACGTTTCATTGGGTGCATTTGTCTCCCGTTGAGCCCGGACAGACAGGTCTTTCAAGCCTGACATGAGCAGCAACGTTCGATTGCCGTCAACATAAATCTTTAGAGCTCCAGCCCCTCCTTGGTCTCTGCGGACTGGCAGGACGACGTGCCCGGTCCGGTTTTCGATATTCTCGACAAGATGCTTTGCTTCGGGGTGGACTTTCGGTCGTAGGCCAGTCCAATGGCCGCCATGAAGTCAATGAACATGGTGGTGAAGTTCAAGGAGTACCTCCATTCGCTGGTGCTGTAGTCTTGGGGAAACGAGTGGTGGTAGTTGTGGAAGCCTTCGCCCAAGGCAAAGAGGGACACGAACCAATTTTCCACCGGGGCAATGTTGATATCGTAGGGTTTCCATCCCCACATGTGAGCAGCAGAGTTGACCAGGAAGGTGGCGTGCAGGGCGCCCATGTACCGGAGGAACGACATGGTGTAGGCAATGGTCCAGGACTCGTCCCACAGCCAGCAAGGGAGAGCAGTGGGCAACACGAAGCTGCCGAGGACGCACAGCGGGATGCAGTAGCGATATTGGAACATGAGAAGTTTGTCCGCACGTAAGTCTGTCATGCTGATTTTGGAGCCCTCGCGGATCACCTGTGGATGCTTGCGCAGAAGGAGCCACCCAATCTGTAATGACAGATTCAGGAAGTGAATGCGCGCCAAGGATTGTGGAGGTAGCCCCAAAAGTGGGCCGAGTAGTTCGTGGTCTTTTCATTCGCACGACATTTTCAAATCATGCAACCTCTTGTACGTCTTTGGATGAGACACGACGATGCTCGCATACCGATTGCGTCTGGTACGTACATGTGAAAAGAAGAAGCCTCGCTTAGAGTTATGCGGGTCAGCATCTGTGTCGCTGAACTTGTGATGAACTCTGTGGTCTCTGCACCAAGTGTAAATGGAATTCTGCGCAGCCACGCAGTTGGCCAGCATCAAGAAGAAGCGCAGGGGGAAGCGAGCTTTGTAGGCACGATGGGTCCATAGACGATGGCAGCCGGCGGTGACGCCCTGGAAGGTCAGTCAGTTATGAGCACTTTGGTCGCACCCGTGCAGCTCGGCTTCACTCACCAGCAACGCGTAACCGAAGAGACAGGCTTGGAGAGTCACAGTCTGCCACTTGGCCCACGGCAGCAGCACGAGTCCGGCCAGCGCCAGCAGATGCATGGTCGAGAACTTGACCACGTTGAGCCACACAATCGGAGTCTTGGTCTTTATGAACCAGTAGACGTGGTCGGCGGCCACCGGCATCTCTGAGGCCATGGCGCCCACGTCGGTTCAGTGTGCGGGTCGTACGGGAGTCGGACAAAGTGGTCCTACCCACAGACACAACTACATGATCCTCAGGATGACGGCTCTGCCGCTGCTCCTCTAAAAAGGGGACATCTGGTCGACGTCATCAAGGAAATGAGCGTGTCGTACACGTGATACAGAAAGAGATACACTTTTCGTAATAATGTGAAAAGGATGCAGCGCTGCCACATTAGTCGTAATGAGATGCTTGACACGACGTTTCTTTCACTGCATAGAACGAATGCGGCGACTCTTTTTGTCTCTGAACACCAACCGTGTAATGGGGTACACGTGACAAGGAAGACAGAGTCATGCTAAACACAGCAGGAACCAGAGAAGTCACTCTCACCTGACATGTTGACAGTAAACTCACCTTACTCTGCAACAGCCATTTAAGATGGCTTCCACATCCTTATGAGTTGTAGTGGGCCAGAACCTATGCAACGCACGGAGATTGACAGAAAGAGATACAGATTGTCAACTCAGCATCATGATCACAGGCGAGGATTCCAAGCACTGATTCGATGTCAGGCTCATGCAGAGATGCTCAAGCATATTCTAAGTGTACATCTGGAGTTTTGTCCAAGGATTTAGTGACGTCTGTTGCTACTGCTGGTAGTTTTGGAATCCACAGGACTCTGTAGTGCATTGTCCCAATCCCAAATTTGACTGTCAGGATCCGGACTCAGGGGCGGGACTATCAGCGACGGCAGGATGTTCTTCAGGACGACTGGATTGTGTGTCAGTATGTTGTCGGCAACATCCCGGTCCAGTCGGGCACCATAAACACCTCCAAAAACACCTCTGGTGGTTACAGCTTCGGTGCAAGACCACGTTGGTGGTGACGATCAGGGACTTGGGCATGAAGTCCACCCACAGCCAGCGTCTTCAACGCAGCAACAAAGAAATGAGGACTGAAGAAGACAGGACAATGCTTGACTGAAGTGGATCAGGGTCAGGAAAGCCACAGGTACGTACTATTTCCCTCGGCCAAGTCTACAACTGACAGGACAGCAAGAACACCTCCGCCTCGCCCACGGCCGGGGTGAGTGGCTTGGACTCCACCTCGAGAAGTTATAGGTATGTACGTATGTACCTGTGTCCATTGGACGCCAATACGTTGTAACGTAAAAAGTAAAAGGCAAACATAAAGCATGTTTGAAAATTTTTCAGGAGTGAACTCTTCGTCGCCCATTTTCTCGTTCTCGATCTTCCTAGACTCTGGTTCCCATTGTGTCCTTCCCATTGCTACCAACTTCCGTGGATTTCGGGCGTGTTTTCTTTTCTTTCTCTCTCCACTTTAGACAAACATGAGCGGGTCTTTGTCGACCTGCGACACCTTCACCTCCACCTTCTTGCCCTCGAGTCCCTCGTTGAACTTTTGGTCCAGGACATCGCGTACATGTCTGAGAAAGCCTCTCTCCGAGTTCGAGTGGTCGCACAGGACAACGGTGATGCCGGAATGGACCGCATCCAGCACGTCGTGGTGGGACATCTCGCCGGTGATCCAGACGTCAGCCTGGGTGCAGTCCACCAGCACGGAGCGGCCAGATCCCGGGCAGCAAGCGATTTTGCTCACGGATGAATCTGCAACGACCAATAACGAGTGAAGCATTGTGAATGTTGGTACAGTTGTGTCAGTGGAGCGAGCACTCATTGCAGCAGAAGTTATACTTTTCGCAGTTACTCTCTTTTTTGTCCCTGGAGGGCTCTGCAACCGGAAACAAAGCTGACAGGAGAAATGGCACCAAGGATTGGATTGGGCTGTCACCTTCATGAACAACTGCTCAAGGTCGTTCAAAATTGTTTTTTTTTTTGGCATCATTTTGCTCACTGTGACGAAAGTGCAGATAAGAATTTTGCAACCCCACTGACATCGACGAATTATTTCCCATCCACAAACCGCTTCATATATCTTCTCTTCAACTGCAGAAAATAAATTGCTTCTGAATCAATGATAATGCCAACATTCTCTTCAAAACATGTATAGACTTACAAAAGAGAAAAAACTAAGAATCGCCAAGTGATCACTGAGCAAGTGATTCAGCGCTGAATTGAATGTTGAAACACACCCATTGATAGAGGCCAAAACCAAACACACTACTCTCTGGTGAGGAACCGAGAAAAAGCTACCTAGCATTCATTCATTGCAGAGTGTACAAGTATCGCTCCTAAATATAACGGATTATATATTATTTTTGCGACGATGACCAATCCGCCGACTGGACAGCATTATTTTTGGCACCGCAATACATATTTCATGTAGCCCCTACTTCTTCAGTTCATATTACCTTTGTTCGAATGTGCGCAAAACTTTTTCTGAGCAGCAGAAAAGATTATTAATGATCCCAATGCAGCGTCTCGAGAGGGGCAGAAAGTGAGATGTACCCATAATATGAGCGAACACCGCAAACATCGAGCAAACGCGCCCTTTGAGCAAAGTTTTTACTTTCCTCCTGGTGCTTCTCTGATGCGAAAGCAACTTCACTGTGCTTATTCCTATCGCCACTCAGGTATGGAAAAACCCTTCACGCACAGTGAGAAGTTGCGTCCCGAAGCTGCGAGAAGTAAGACACAATGTTCTGTTGGAAGTTGATGAAGATGGACAGCGACTCGTGCACGTGCGCAAATTAGATAGCGATTGCATGTGTATAATTAAAAGTTAGCCATTCAAAACGAGGTGAGAGGGGGTCGACATGAAGGTGGAGGCCATGAGCAGGTGCACCGGGGGCATGCAGGGAACGAGGGTGAAGACGCTGGCGAGCTCGGAGGGAGCCTTGGACGTGGTGCTGCTCACTCTCCATCAGTACTCACAGAACTCTTTTTTTTCACACCTGGTGGATCAAGAACGCACAGCAGACCTGAGTTTGCTTCTTCCTTCATTGCAAGTGGGACTGACATTCTCACTCAGCACCCCTATCAATACACACATATCCGCACACATGACGTGTCCCACTATACAGTGTCTTCCGAAGTGGAAGCACACCTGACCTCTGCCTCACAGGACTCCACTCACCTAAGTGTTTCCCTCGGGCGAGTGCCACTCGGAGTGAAGGCACGCCACAGTGCTCTTTGGTCATCCCAACCACCGCCTGGACAGTCAGCGGACTCTCCAACGTCTTGAGCCTGCCCATGCCCTTCGTGGCAGGCTTCTGTTCCAGCTTGGAAACAGACACGTCGGGAGTAAATGTCTGGAGAATGAACATCACCAAGGCCAATTGGTCCTGGGAGCAAAAGGCCACGTACTTGTTCTTCGCCACACCTTGCTCCAAGCTGACCTCAGCCGGCCAGCCAGGGCTCTTTTCGGGCCGGTCACCCTCGAAAGTCATCATCGGGATGGACACTTGATACGCGGATCCGGTGGAAGAAGGTGCGACTGGTTGCAGCACGCTGACGGAACCAGGCCCTGCAACAAGTGGGTTCGAAAGTGATATCAAAATATGCGTGGAACAACAACAGCTTTAACAGTAACAAGGAGAGAGGGAGAGAGAGAGAACAATCTGCTGAATGTGACATACGCTGTTACATGCGGGAAATAATCCTATCTACTCAAGCTTTTGGTTCTGGATCAACACCTTCAGGGTCTTCTCTTGTACTACATCACCAAGTGGACCCTTTCGTCAGAAGTGTATTATTGGCAGGTGACGGCCTCCAGAGGGATAAGCTTCTGTCATCTGATCAAGGTGTGGATGTGGAGTGCAAGGAAGCCTTAAGTCCAAGCGCAGCAGGGACCTGAATCTCGACTGAACTTGCAAAGTCAAGCCACACTGGCTGAGCTACTCTGTGCGCGGCATGTTACGGGCATACAAGTACATTTGTACTTACGTGTGCATTGCATTGGACATCAACACAGAATACAAGCTCAATATTCGTGGCACTTACAATGCCAGTGTGTTACTCAGGTGAATTATACACGATATTTCAGAGGTAAAGCAGACAAGTCAGAACTGTATAAAATACTCTTGTTTGAGATGCACAGGCAATACAGTACGCATACTATATATATGATCATTTGTCAGTCAGAGTGGCTTTTCACCAGCCGCACGCCAAAGTGCTGAGAAGAATCCCATTGGCTTCTTGAGCAGCTGCCGTGGTCTTCCTTCCTCGAGGATCTTGCCATTACCCATGACGATCACCTGGTCATAATTGATGATGTTGGCTATACGGTGAGTCACTGCCACCATGGTGGAGTCAGCAAAGGTGGTAAGCAGACGCTGGTGAAGCTCCACTTCTGTTGCAGCATCTAGGGCACTGGTGGCTTCATCCAAGAGCACCACAGGGGGATGCAACAATACCGCACGTGCAAGGCTCAGCTGCTGCTTCTGGCCGAGTGAGAAGTTCTCACCATTTTCAGTCACTTTCATTTCAAGGCCATCTCTAGGAGAAAGCAGCGAGCGCAGACCCAACTTTTCCAGTGCATCCCAGATTTGGTCATCAGTGAACTTAACCTCTGGATCGAGGTTGTCCCGTACAGTTCCACTGAAGAGAGTGACATCTTGAGGCACAGTCCAGACAAATCTGCGCAGCTCAGCAAGTGGTAGCTGTGCCACATTGTGTCCATCCAGAGTCACTTGCCCATACAATATCTTAGTTATGCGAGCCAAACCCATCAGGAGAGTGGATTTGCCACTGCCACTATGACCACAGATCCCAACCTTCTGTCTGGGTGGAATCACCAGAGTGAGGTTTGGGATGACAGCTCTCATACTTGGACTATGAGCCAAACCCACTGAGTCAAACTTGATGACACATTCACGTCTTGTCCACAGGTCACCCATTGCTGCAATGGCTGCAGAATCATTCGCAACAAATGTGCTCTCCTCACTTTCTAGTTCCATGTACTCCAAGATGCGTTCCACCGCATTCATGTGATTCTCAATGTCTGCCAAGAACTTGACCACCCATGCAAGGTAGATGGGCACTAGCAAGCTATAGTTCATTGTCAGGCCCACAGAGGCTGATGATTTGTGACCCACTGTCAAGCTCATTACCACTGAGGCAAAGACCATGGCTGCACCCGTAAAGTCTAGCCATAACCCCAGCCAACGACATCCGCTTTGAAGTAACATAAATGCAGTCGTATTGGTGTCCACCTTCTCACATAGTTGATTGATGAACCTTGTCTGCTCCCCAAAGGCACGGATGGTGACTAGACCTCCTAGTGTGTCTGAGAAGTGTGAGAGGACTGGTGCTCGACTGAGAGAGTCCAGTCGTTGTAGTTCTCGGGAAGATGTTCGATAGAAATGTTGAAGCCAGAAGTAGACTCCAGTCATAGGCAGGGCAATGAGCAAAAACAGTGGGGACTGAATGGCATTTACCACCAGTGCAGACATGCAGATAAGTGACACCAGCGTCAGGCGCTGCACAGCAGAAGGCAGTTTTTGGTCAACCACAAACATGTCATAGGAGAAGCGGTTGATGATTCTACCTACAGGCCATGATTCAAAGAGCTCAAGAGGAGCATGGATGAGACTGTGAAGCATGCGCTCATGGAGTTGTCGACGTGCTTGGGCACCCATTACTTGCCCCAGCAAATTGGCAAAACAGGAGAGCACCAAGACTGCTAAAGAGCATGAGCTGTACCAAGACAAGTAGTTCATTGAGAGGGTGTCACTTGATTCGGCAGACCAGTCTCTTAGCAGAAAGTCCATGTACACTTTAAGTGCTTGCATAGAGAACGAGACTAGCAAAAACAACACAGCCAGGGACAGTCCACCAGCTCTGAAGTACTCCATGTAGACAAAGGCACCAATCTGGCCGTACTCACGTTTTTCTTGGCTGGAGGCATCCTTGGAGAGAATGACACCCCCAGCTTCATCATTTTCATCTTCATGGAAATCATCACTGAAGCCAGAAACATGAGATACGGCTGAACTAGTTGATGTCATTCGAGCAATATGCTTGTGAGGCACTGCCACTGAAGTATCCTTACTCATCTGTAAATTTGGTGGGTGTACTGGATCCAAGGAAAATCCATCTGGCTCTGAATTGCTGTGCTTTTGCAAACTGGTGCTACTCCCTCTGAGGTGGTGATTATACTTGAAGGCCAGCATGTGATGGAATGAACACATGCGATGAAAGTTTGGTTTTGGCAGTTTATGGCTGTCATTGCTCTGGTTCAATTTGACAGCATGTTGTGGAGTAGTGGATGACATTGTTGGAGGAGCTCCTGTCACTGCCATTTGCCTGACTAGCATTGAAGAGGAGCTGCTGACACCTAATACCCTTGAGCTGCTACTACTGTTATTGGCAGTCATGGTCCAAGAAGAGGCCCTAGAAAAGAGAGATTGCTTGCTGAGCTGGCTGCGGTGAAAGAGTGCATTAGGTCTTGGTGATCCACTGGCAGTTGCTGTCTGATTAAAGGAGCCACCACCACCTGTGCTGCCACCTGCTTCTTGACACTCATCTGATGGCAGCATGATGTCATGGCACAAGCTGCGTTCAGATGAGCTGTCCATTCTCAGCCTGTGAAGCTTGAGAGAGGACTCACGTTTCAGTAAAAAAAGGGCTCTGGCATGAGTTCGCAACAATGGCTTAGTTGCTGTCATTGCTTGTATGGATGTTGAGTGGCAGTTGGATGAAGGCTGTCTGTCCCTCCGTTGCATGTTCTTGCTCATTGACATACTCCATCTGGTCACATTTCTGAGCAGCCTCCATCGCTCTTGAGCAGTTGGACCCTCCACCAAGCCTTCAGCATCACTGCTACTCCCAGTAGTGCTGCCTAACTTGGACCTTGTTAACACTGCCTTCATGTTCACTCTAATTTCTGGGTGTGCACGCAGTACCTCAGGCACGGGGCCAGTAGCACACATGCATCCATCTTGTATGTAGATAACATTGTCTGCCTTCTCCAAGAAATCGAGCCTGTCAGTTGCCATAATCACTGTACGCCTGCGTTTTAGAAGTATATCTTGAATACCCTGCTTGAAGATTTGTGATGTGATACTGGCATCCAGAGAGCTGAATGGTGCATCAAAGAAGGAACAAGCAGCCTTGGAGTAGAGGCACCTCGCCACTGATAATCTCTGCCTCTGGCCACCACTGAGAAGGACACCATGTTCTCCCACTTCAGTCTCATCACCATCAGGCAACAGGTTGATGTCAGCATTTAGATCACAGGCAGCGAGAACCTTTTGGTACCGTTTCTCCTTGAATGGTCTCCCCAATAATATATTATCTCTCACTGAGGCATTGAGCAACCACGGCTTCTGTCCAGTGAATGCCACTGAGGCTGGCAGGTTCCACCTTAATTCACCTGAGAGCCGCTCCAGCTCCTCCAGAAGTGCCAGGATGAGTGCACTCTTACCACTGCCAGATGGGCCAATCACAGCAGTCAGTGAACCTGTCTTCACTGACAAAGTTATCTCATGCAGAGCACTTGTGTTTGTCTTAGGCCAGGCAAAGTATCCCTTTTCAATGGTGAAGGCCACCACTGGCAACTTGACTTTCTCTCCTGGTGACTGGGTGTCACTAGTGTTGTATAGGGAAAACATTTTACCTCCAGTTGGCACCATCTTGTATTGAGAGATTTCTGGTTGTAAAAAGAACTCAAGGAGTCTTTCCCTGCTCACTAGTCCCTTGATGAAGATGGGCACAGTCACAGGAAACACTGAGAGACAGACTGTTAACTGTCCTAAGAGTGCCAGTGCTGAAAACAGGTCAGCAGGGCTAAAGTTGGTGTCTTCCAGTACCATATAGAGCCAGACAGCAGTGGTTGTCATGATAATGGTGGAAACACTTGCCAAAAATGACATGATCGACCAAAAAAAAGAATCCTTGCGAAGATAGCACAACTCCTGACTGCGTGCTGATTCAATCTTCTTTAAGGATACATGCTCCAGACAGCCCAGCTTTACTGTCTTCATCCCTTGCATGGTCTCTGTTGATTTGGTCATGCGAGCATCTTGTGCACTGAAGATATGACGGTTGTTATCAGACATGAGCTTACCTGTGGCAAACTGCAGAGGAAGTATGATGGCAGAACCTAGAGCAACTGCAACTGCACCACTAACACCCATCTTAGTGTAGAGCAGCCCCACAATGACAATAACTTTGAGAGGCAGTGACCACAGGTAGTGTATGTTCCACATAAACTCACGCACATTGAGCACATCCTCAGATGCAAGATTCAGGATGAGTCCCAGGTCTATGTGACCCTCATTGTTATCCTCGTCAGTGCTGCTGCAAGCACAGAATGCATGTTGTTGTGCCATAACCTGATCCTGTTGTTGCATGATGCTGATGGGCAACTTCAAGGCTTTCTCATAGAGCATCACATGCAAAGCATTCTTGGACCGCACTCCAGCAACTCCTAGAAGGTGATTTGACATCTGTGAGAAGGATCCTTGGAAAAGTGCAGCCAAGAAGATCAACACAGCAATGACGAGGCCATTAGAGAAGAATTCATCAGCAGTCAATGGATCATTGTGAAAGTTGGCCTCATCTGTGTAGTTTGTGATCGTCGTTCCATTGACTTCAGCTGTGATGGACTCTACAATGTATTTGATGCTGAGTGCCCCTGCGAGACCAAAGCCATCAGCCAGAAGTCTAAAGATCCCTCCTGTTGCAACCAGGCGCCAGTTAGAAATCAGGCAAGCTCTCAAGATGCTGCTTCCTGCTCCCAGCTCCTTTAGGGACTGCTTCAGTCTCTGGTGGTGAACAAATGCACGTTCTTCTCCAGGCAACCTGCCTAAATCATTCAGCTCCAGTGGTGCTTTGTACCCTTGACGCAGGAGTGGCAGCAGCCATGCAAATGTCAATTTGGAAGGAAATGCACAATGATTATAGTGATACACACACTCTTCAAATAATGTTGACCCACTGCTCTCCCGGGGTTTAACACAGTCCCTGGTTAGAAACATGTGCTGCTTGGCCATGCTGATGGCCAGCAGGAGGGTGAGGGTGCCACAGACTGCAGTCTGGGACAAGGCAATGTGTTGACGAAGATATTTCCAGCTCTCTTTCTCTTGGATGAGTCTAAATGCCATGATGATGCACTGTGCAGTTACCAGCACCAACAATGGAACCATAGCAGAGGCCTTGGGTCTCCTCTCAGCCATGCCCAAGTAGATGGGAGCAGCCACCAACCAAGTCAGCAGTTGAATCAATCTCTCTGCTACTGACAATGGCACTGGTGAGGGCCACAGCACCACCTCGCCAAAATTTGTCATGGCTAAGATTGCCTGAGCCATCATAAGCAGCCAGAGGAGGCTGTGCAGTGGGTGAAATGGTTGACAGTTTGATTCCAGTTCCCTACAGCTGTGTGAGGAAGAGGATGGACGATTCCAGAATTGTAAATAGAGATGCATTGCTGCTGATGCAGATATGAACACACTGCAGACAGACAAGCTGACTATGTCAGTGACACATAAGTCCGATGCCAACACAGTCTGTAGGATGCACAAGTCTAAAGTCATGGTAGCGTTGCTCATGTCTCCTTTGTGTAAATCAGGTTGTGCGAATGACCGAGACAGAAACACAGGTACCTTCATGATACTTGAGCAGTTTCATCAGTGTAACTCTTGTAAAGTGGATTCAACACATCAGACCTTCATAAGAAAGTATGTGCTGTATTTTGGGTACCTAACATGCATGTAAATTCAGTCAGATTTAGAAGTGTCTGTGTAACGTCAACATTTGCACATTCTTAGAAGAAACTGGCGAAGTGCACACTTTCAGTTTTTCTAGTGACAACGATCAAAGAGCTTCAAGCATAAGTACCTGTTCTTGAAACTTGTGATACATACTGCGTACTTGCGGTACATGTACTTGCGGTACATACAACACAGTATATGTCCCACGTGCGGCGGCGATACCATGTAGTCCAAGAAACCAATCTTTGATTACTTCTCGCCAAGATACACAATTAAATGAGCTGTTATGTGGGACACACGCATGCCAACACGTGTTAGGTAACCAAAATAGTACATTATCTAGTAAGTCATTATCGCATTATCTCATTTTGGTGATATTTTTAATGGAAGAATGAAGAAGAAATTATTGCCCTCCTCTTTCATGCGCTCCTACAGGTCCAGAGACTTGGACTGGAATTACTTATGTGTACAAAGTGGCTAAAAATCTTTAGGCTTCGCCACCAAAGATGATCACATCGGAGGTGGCTCAATTTCTACTTTACCACTCGCAAAAGGCCTTCCCACGAACAGCTAATGTAGCCGTGTAAAGAGAGGTTTACAGTCCCCAAATGAAGCAGTTGCACGTTCAGGGACAATACTTTCCTCCCGTTTACACAGCTCGCATGAGTAAGTGTTGAATGTCTGCTTCCAGATGACCTTTCTAACAGTGCTTTAAAATAACACTAACGCCTCCGCCCTTGCAACTCACTTCGCTAGGAAGAAAAATTGGCAAAGATATAAAGCGCCACGTGTGTGTCTGCTCACCACACGCTCGCTGCACTACAGATCCTTTATACTGTCCTCTGCATATCATAGATTGCGTTGCAACGTTTTAACAAGACTATGAATGCTTTCCCTTCCGAAATGCCTCCACCTCCCCTGCGACCAACGATGCAACCTCCGCACTGCTTCACTGTCGAGAGTGAAGACGTTGGTGGGGCCTTCGAGCTGCCCGCACTCGCATGCATCCCTGCACAGCTTTTGCCAATTGTGAAGTTGCAACTCCCTTCGACCAAGAGGTCTCCATTCATTTCGCCAGCTGTTCCTGTCTCGGGCAGTCTCACTTCTATGTGGGGAGGTCAAGGCCTCGTCCAGTTGTGTGTGATGCAACAGTTTATGCATAAGATGTTAACATCTCTGCATTTCTCGCATCTCCGGCGTCATCTGGCTGGATTCTTTTTTTCTTTCGCTCTCGGTCAGGTGTAGTAAACATAGTCCTTGGAGCTGGAGCCATAGATCAGCGTTCCAGTTCTTGCCTTCCATCCCTCATCTGTCACAAATCCTCATCGATCACCTCACTTCTTTGCTTTCAATCAACCAACACTCCTGTAAAGAGGAAACCTGGCACTTTCCTCCTCGGGTGGCGTCGGCAGACTGACTGAGAGCGAGTGGAGGACGGAGAGGAGGAGTCACCTACTCAGGCAGAGTCAGCTCTGTTACGTGGTCACCACAGAGGAGGCGGAAAAACGCCTGCAAAAGGAGTCTCCTCGTTCACCCCCATCAGGAGTGAACAGATGCTGATGCCATCATGAGTGGCTGGGGAGCGTCTGCCCAGCAGGAGGGGCGGGAGATGTCCTGATTCAGCCCTTCTCCTTCATTGGAACTCAAAAATCATCTCATGTCAGCCTCTACTTGAGCAGTAGAGGAATGCCCAACGTGGCAAGCTGGTCGTACCTCGACGAGTTCGACTTTTCTCGCTCACCTCAGTAAGAAGAACTCTCGACTTTGCTGCTGACCGAAATTTCTTTGGTAGTACAACTACGACCGGACGTATTCTGTGTCAAATATGACTCTTCAGCAGATCAAAATGGATGATTGCACGTCCAATCTTATCACCATAGGCGCAGTCAGACTTTTATCGCTAACCCTGAAATTCACCTCAACCGACGCGACCTAACCCACCTAACGTCACTGGGCCTACAATGTCACATGTGCAATCATCCACTTCGACCGGTGGCTCAGTGCGAAGTCGATGCGCTTCAACAGGCGCACAGGGAACACAAACATTTTCCCCACCCAAAGAATAATCACCATAGCCACGTCTGATCCTTCCACTCTCGTTTCAGTCTGCAATAAGTTGGCAACTCTCTTAACCCTGTCATTGTCACCAATATACCATTGTCAGTACTGACTCACTGAGCACGATGTGGATACCTCCATTCCTTTGCTTAGCATTTTGATTGCAACAGCACTTGCACGGTTGCAGTCGTCTTACCGTAGGCACTGATGAGCCAATCTGCGACCCCGCCCTCCTTGCAGTCGTAGCTGGTGTGGGGCGAGTACACGGCCAGCCTGTTCTCCAGGCATCGAACCGCCAGACGCTCCTAAGAAACGGGGACGACAGACGAGATGTGAAGAACTGCTTTTTTTTGCTCGCCTCGTTTGCAAGCTCAGTTGCTTTTTTGTCGTTCTTCCAGTGTCATAATACCACTGGACAAAAGTGAGGGGGGCACAAAAAATACCAAGAGTCGTTTTATGTGCAACAGGTCTCAATGCACAGTCCTGCAGGTCTCCATGCTGGCCATAAAGTCGTGTTTGACCGGAGCCTGGACCAAGACACCGCAAAACAGACTTGCTGAAGGCTTCATCCTTGCCTAAACGACAGAGATTGGTCAGCATCCAATCTGCATCAGGTGCTGACGACGCAGTCAAGCCGATTTCGAGAGGCCTTGCGCAGGCATGCAGCCTTGACCAAATATATGCACATGTCCAACAAGGCATAATCACGACACTTACTGCAAGTCTCACATGGACTATGCACGTGCTGTATGACGTTGTCACGGATACGACATTTTGACTGCATTAACTGTACTAAACTAGAACAACATTTTTACCTTCCAAGTTCTGGAGGTGATCCTCTTAAGAGGTGCAAAGATGGGTGGGTGATAGGAAACGACGAGGTCAGTCCTCTCCCTTAGACACTCATCCAGGACGTCCTCAGTTAGGTCATTGGTCAACATCACCCGATGGATCTATCGGAATTTTTTTTTAAAAAAAAAGTAGCGTGAGCAAAAAAAAAAAGTCTTGACGATGCTAGGTAGAAGATCTGACAGATGGCACAACTACCCAGTGTACATCAACAGCTTCTTCCGCACCTCCTTGGGCGACGAGGGCTCCACCAGCAGTCCCACATTGTCCCACTTCTCCGCTAGGCCGCTGGACGAGAAGGCCTCAAGTCGAGAAATGGCGTCCTCCAGACGCAGGCTCGGGACCTCCTTGCTCATGGCCGAAGACGAAGCGCAGAAGATGGTTCGACGTCGGCCCAAGGCTGGAATGACTCTCCGGGTCAGCGTCGCGCAGGCCATGCGAGGCAAACCCGAGTCAAGACTAGCCGTCGAAGCGAGGGGGAAAAGGCTAAACTACGGACACTGGAATGCCCCCCAGTATCTATGGTCTAAAGTGTATTCACTAATTCTCCTTCCCATATAATTGTATGTTGACGTTCTTGTTGACGCCGGCCAGGAACATTTTCCGCTGAAGCGCGCAACCTCTCCAGCCCGCCGGTCAAAGCCTCTGCGACCTCGTCCTTGATGCAGTCATAGTTCCTGACCATCAAGAAGTTCATCAGGACATCCTGACCATCAGGAATTCATTGCTCTTACTTTGACCCATGACGCGGCCTCAGCAGTTTAGAAATGTTGAGGGCCCTTGTAGTTGGTCCTCCAGAGCCATCCTATTCATGTTGTCCGGGACAAAGCAAAGTCCCTGCACGAGATACTCACGGCAGTCTTCAGATCGCTCATCGCTCCACGACGTCGAGCAAGTGCGTACGAAATAACAGCTGTTCCTCCTCCTCCTCGTCTAGGAAGTGGAGACCTTCTGGAACCTCAGCGGAGAATGCTCCAGGGATGCCGATAGCAGCATTAGGCGGTCAATGGTCGCCAGTTCTGCCCAAATATCAAGTTCATATAAAAGGTAAGCACATATGTAAAGTTATGAACGATAAAAGGTCGTTTTCGCGAAACAGCTAGTGAAATCATCTCGGGAGAAGAGATCCGGAGACGACGGACGAAGACGGAGCAGGTCCCTCCGGGACGAAGGTCGGAGGCCCAGCAGATCCCCATGCAGGAAGGATCATGACAGGTGTTGGAGGAAGTAAAGGCCGATCCCAATGCTGCCACCCGGCCCAATGGAACCGCGTATGTCGTGATTGATGTCCACGAGCATGGAAAACAGTTGAACAAGCTGTCGGACCAGCAGGGCAGACGAAACGCCATTTTGCAAAAACTTCTCATGTTTTCGTGTATTTTGGCGGAGTTCGAGCACCGAATTCAGTCTCTCTCAAATCCAAATGATCTTGGAATGATCGACTCGGCCACCACCTGGACCAAGGAGACTCGAAGGCACCGCATGCTGCTCACTAAATCAAGGTCTTGATATGACTTTTTTACGTGCTCTCTCATTTCACGTGGACGAAGTTCTGTTTTTACAGCAGCGGGCGGAACCATGACAAGTAGGAGCAATGAAGAACATTTACAGATCTCATCTCCGTGAGGAATCGACCAAGACTCCTCCACATTTGCAGCCAGCGTAACTGCTTTGGCAGATCAAGCCGCTTCTGTTGTCAACGACAGGCGAGAGATTGCAGGAATGTCATTTGAGCAAAATCTTGATAACTTCTACGTACATAACTCAGCTGCAGGAGTACGTATGGTCAGTGACAGGATGCTTAGATCTACAGTTTGTATACTACCAATACATAGGTAGAAAAAGAAGTTTTATTCGGTCAGTACCTGGGGTAATTATGTTTTGATCAGGTTTGGCAAGTCGCAAAAAAGTGATCGCATTTGGGCAACTTGGCCGACTTCTTGAGTGCTTTCTTTTTTCTCTTCGCAAAGGCCACTCTCCAGATGGAGCTGTCGTTAGATTATTTGCTCAGCATCCCGTAGTGGAGGAAATAGTCCTTTCAGCTGGCAAAAGTCATTGGAGCAGTCATCTTGACTCGCACATGCCGATCGCGAACATCCTGAGAAGAGCGTCATTGGCATTTCAGGACCGCTGGACATGGTCCTGCTGGACTTCCCGGAGCTGCTGTAGCCAGAAGCCGGCTGGTCCTTCTCCATTCAGGGCTGCTGTTCATCCAGGGATCCCAGAGGCCATGGAGAAACAGTGGTTTTCTGCTCTATAGATGAATATCTGTTATGTTTATCATCTTTCGTCTTGGAATGAAGTGGGCTTAATTACATTGTCACCAGACGTCCCCGCTGGGTTTGTCAGATCGTCCGCCCCACACGCGCCGGCACCGGCTCAGACCAGCAAAGCAAGGCTTCTGGAGTCCCGTGTCCCCCATCTCCGAGGTCAAGCATCAAAAGTCTCCAGCTTTCCATGCCCAACTATGAGCCCGACTTGGCCGTAGTCCTTGAATCTTCTACAATCCATCCCTCGTCCTCCGCAGAAGAACGATACGTGCCCTTGGCAGTGCCAGTCCTCCTTGTCCTCCGCTAGGGACAGCGCCAAGCAGTCCATCCGCATCGTGAGACAGAAGAGTACCAAGTACCCCGAGTACGTACAGCACTTTGTACGATTGCACATACCACAGCGACCAAGATGTTTGGAGAGTCCGCCACATCCAGCCCGAGTTTTCCGGCTGGAGTTCACATGTCATGGAAAATCCTGTTCTCCTTGCTGGCAGCCTTGGCAAAGCCTTTGCTGCCTTCGCCTCCTTTCGACAGCGGAGCAGAAACCTCGCCGCTGCTCACGACCTCAGTCAAGTACGTCTCGCTCTGTTGCCCCCTGGCGTTGGGGTCATAACGGCCCTGCTCGGCCAGGTCCACTGACTCCGGTCCTCGCTTTTGGCGCCAGCTGCCCCAGGGCATGAGGTTGCGGTACTCTTCGCGGAAGTTGTCGTTGAAGTAGGCGTAGAGCACGGGGTTGGTGCATGCGTTGGCGGCTCCCAGGAGGTTAAGTCCGGCGTAGACGGCGGCCTCGCCACCATCTCCCAGTAAGTTGGTGTCGTACACCTCGCTGGTGAGGCGGAAGGTGGTCAGCGGCAACCAGGAGAAGAAGAACACCAGCGTCACGATGACGATTAGCTGTAGTAGCAGAGTATGAAGAAAGCGGTTGGCAACAACTCGGGGGCGAGAAACCGCTAAAATGGGGTAGGCGGAGAGCAATCGCTTGCCATTATTACCTCAAACGAGGTAGACATGAGGAAATTTCAGGTTAATTGAGTCTCCGTTCATGGCATCTGAGCGTGATCTACAGAACCGCATTCGTACCTTATTCGTTCTATGTCTTCTCTCGTTCACGTCCTTGTGTGAGGAGGGCGGCCTGTGGCGCAGACGCAGCAGCACGCTGAGGTTCATGTACATCTGGAAGAGGAACGACACGTGACGTCGGCGCGTTACAGTCACACACACCCACGACGCACGCCAACTCCATCTTGGAGGGCATGTCCACGCAGCACAGGTCGGGCGCAGAGCGGACTTGGCAACGAGACGACGTCACCGACCGAGCATGTTTTGTTCGTACCCGCGTCAAATCTGCACCTTTGATTGCATGGTTCATTTCGTCGTGACAGAGAGAAGGCAGCTAGAGCGACCTGGCCAAGTCCATGCATCTGGAGGCTGACGCAAGTCCCCTCCATTACGGGCCGAGGTGTTTACGCAGACAAACAATTGTGAGTGCGCACAAGATCGCCATGTTTGTCTGGCTGAATGCAGCATGCGTGGAAGACGTACAAGAGTGGGGGAAGCCCAGAATTGACTTTGTCCTCATTTCTAGCACTGCTCTTCAGCGTCACCCTCCTCCGTGACGAGAAGGTGCTGCCACGGGCATCTCTCCGTGCCTGAGTTCACGAGATGCCCCAGTGACATCACGCTGGCCACGCGTGATTGCTCAGACAGCACGCACGTCTCAGAACCACAGTTGGGGCTCGGTTAGAGGTGGCCTTGTGAGCCCGACAGGATTGACACCCATTCGTCGATAGGCGCTGTTCTACACCAACTTATGCGCAGTTGCAATCAACTAAATGGGCTGAATAGGCTAAATCACATCTGGTCCTAGGGGTGGATCATCAGACCTGGGCTAGACTTGTGACATTGACGAGTCGAGCCAAGCCAATCGAGCTTGAGACCCAGCTGGGCTCAGCATTTACCAACAGTAGTGAGCCTCCGTGCGTCCCATGCGTCCGTCGGCCTCCCGCCCTAAATGGCCAACCCGCACCTCCAGCCCGTGGACTGGGTCCTCTGTGTACAGCAGTCTGCGAGTCCATAACAAAAGCCCCTTGGTTGCCTCTTTTGCAAAAGTGCCAAACAGTTTCCGTGCACTTCAGCCCGCAATCCAGTCCGCTCCCCGCATTTCGTCAACCCGCGAATCGAACCTGCAACCACTGAAACAGCTCATTTTGAACTGAATTTTGAATTGAACAGCTTCAACACAAGGTTTGGAGTTTTTGAAGATGTGAGCCTTCTTGCCGTGGCGACTGTACTTGATCAACGATTCAAAATCCTCTTGTACGTCACCTGAATACAAAGCGAAATAAAATACAAGCGTTGTCTCATTCGCATTCGGGCAGCTGTGATTTTTCCCACCTGTGGTCCAGCCCGCGGGCCAGCCCGAGCTGGCACTCCAGTGCTAGTGGTGGGACAGCTCATGGGCCCAAGGGCCGAAGGGCCGAAAGACCCTTCCAAAAGGCCCTCTTTTCAAAATTTTTGGCTCACTTGGCCTTTTTTGACTGAGCTAGCTCAGTGGGGGTGGGCCGCTAAAGTTCGGCCCTGCCTGGAGTTGCCAACTTCTGAATAATATAGTAGGTGTTTGTGTGCAATCCAAGTCAGAAACAAAGACATCCTCTAAAGCTACAGCTGTGCAGCCCTTAAGCAGCTGCTGACCCTGAGGGAGACAGGGGCACCAGGATATCTCTCAAAGAGAAGCTTTCATTGTCGATTATTCTATTAAAAATGTGTGGTCAATTAAAGTGGATGGTACATGCTCAGCACAGCTTCCAACAGTTTTTCTCTTCTGCTTAAATCAGACAATTTGGTTCTATAGCGCTAAATACCTACTTCTCTTTAATTAAAAGATTTGGCCCTTTTCATTGTCATATGGGGTCCGTCAGCCCATGAGCTAGCTCAGCTCCCAAGTTTCAGAAAATTCAATGGCTCTTTTCACGGCCCCTCACTACAGCTGAAAATCCCACCACTCCACTCCACTCAACCCAAACCCGCAATATCTCAAAATGATCCAGCCCTGATTGAACCTGGTTGATCCAGAGGTCGCTCACCCCCTCTTCTCACCAGGGTTGCCAATTCGCATTGTTTTTTGAAAGGACTTGAAGACGTTCTCGGGGGTACTTTCTAGTGTGAGATATCTTCTGTCCAGAAAGTGGCAACTCTTCACACTCTCCTCTCCTTCCCTCGGTCTTGCAGTGATGGCAGCGAGCTATTAGTCTATACAGATCGGGCCACAGTTTGGCTCGCCGGGTTTGCCCGGGACAATGCCCACGCCAACTTACTTATTCTCTCTCCTCCTCTCGCCGTCGACAGCTACTGATGAATACTGATACTACTGCACGGCCAATCGCGTCGTAACGTGACTCGCAACGCTACTCGTGTCGTAAATGCAACTTTGGACCTCGATTTTGGCCTCAAAACGGCCTCAGACCCAAAGTGCCATCTATGCGACTGCTCGCGAGTTTATGAGAAGTAGCATCTGTCGATCAAGTTTGATGACGGTCGGGGGGGGCGCCCATGACCTGACAGACAGATACACACACACATAGACGGACGGACCCTCATACGGACCCTCCAGCTTTCTCTATACAGATCGATTTTTAAAGTTTGTCGTTCAACTTGTGGTATCAAATTATCCTGGCTGCTGTGGTTTATTTCCACTACGGCGGGTCTGTTTGGTTCACTCTTTCTTCATCATTAAAAGCCCACATCATGGTTGCAGTGTTCCAAGGCTATCTTACCAATTTGGGGACGACCTGACATCCTTGGACTTTGGGGGACGATCCAGAGGGCGAGGTTGGTGAGCACTGGCACGGCCTTTTCTTCTCACTTTGTCGCTTTTTCTGTTTAGTAGGTCTTTAGGAAGAAGTCATGAGCATGCAGGACATTGAGATGTCGGTGAGTGGGACAGTGACACACTGATGTCGCAAGATGGCCTCAGGGATGGAGGCTGCCAGACTTAGATGTGGACGGAGGCTCAACGTGAGCAGGTCCATCCTGATATGATCAAAGGCAAAGTGCTGCTCCTGCAGCAAGACGTACGACAAGGGCAAGGGGAGCAGCACTTTGACATTGGGAACCAAGCCACCAATGATAGCCAAACTTTGAGATCAGTGACCGCCAGTCCCAACTGTGCTCTGTTTTTTGTGCTCTTCTCTTTCCAGTCAGGCTCTAAGATGACATCGCCAATGACTTCTCACAGGTGACCAGAAATTAAGATCTCGTTCAGAGTAAAAAAATCCGTCTCCTCATCCGCTTTTGAAGTTGCTCCTGCAACTATATAATTTCCCCACTAAATGAAATAGGCACTTTTTTGTGCAGACAATGCTTTCATGTCTTCATTGCTCGACCTTGACGAACGCGTTTCTGGAGCAACACTCTTATTTCTGGATTGGAGACACGGGGGATGCAGTGAGGAAGGCGAGGAACAGGAAGTCCCTGTTGTTCACACATTGTTCCTTCTCAGTAGAGAGGAAAAGAGAAACCAACTGAAGCATACCAGGAAAACGTTTAATATTTACACTTCGTGTCAGCTAAAAGTCGTACGAGGACGGCTCCAATCTGAAAAGTCATGGACTTGTACGGTTTGGTTGAATCAGAGACAAAGACACCCAGCTCCTGGTGGCAACGCTGGTGGCAGTCAGAGACTCGTTGTTAAAGAGTCACAAGAAGACTTGTTCGTGGACAAGAAAGACTCTGTCCAATGGCCTTCTCAAGCAGTCTGAATGGACTCAGTTCCTGTCAGATATTTGTTTCTGATGCCATCTGAGGTGGGCGAACAAGAAGAGTGACAGCAGGAAAGAGTCTGCAGTGGACGGAGGACTCGTCGGGGCTGCGAATGGACAACTCACGGCGGCGGAGAGAGATGCAGCAGGGGCAGGACTTCATACGACTGCCGTGACTCCTTTTCTCCCGAAAAACTTGCGCTAAAAATAGCATTCCTACTCTACTTTCCGTCAACTTGGTGGACAGCAAGGACAAGCTGTTGGAGCCAGCCGGAGTCGCATAGACGAAGGAACAATGGAGGGAGAGCTGCTGTCGTTGGCCGCCTTCTGCCCGTGCAGAGCGAGGACCCCGGTCCAGGCCGAGGAGACATTCATGTGGTCTTTTCTCCCACGAGCTCTAATCCACGCTTTGGCACGCTCATCACCCGTCTGTCCGTGGGAAGCCGTGGGCGGTCTGCAAGCTGTCCCTGTTCTTGGGGTTCCTCTCCATCTTCGTGCCTGTCACCAGGGGATCTGACGCCTCCCCTGTGTCCAGATCTAATGCTGCATTCATGCTTATACTGCTTTCTTTGGTGCCTTCTTCCCCTCTTTTTCTCTCCAAAATGAAAGTGTAATCACGCGTGTCTTGCGACGTCATGGATAGAGCTGTGCTTGGCCATGACAGAGCCGCAGATGGAACTACTCCCACACCCCAGGCCTCTTGCCTGTCAACTGGGCCCGACACGTTGTAGGTGTCAGTCTTGCGGACGTCAAAGGCTAACCTGACCCAGACGCTGAAGTCGGGGAAGCTGAAGTGTAGAAAGAGTGGGGTTCTTCTTGGTGAGGTAAAGCATTCATACAGTGGGGTCTTGATTTCATAATCGATCTATCTCTATCTATCACATAAAGCGCGTGGGTACGTCTATCTGTCTGTCTGTCTGTCCATCTGTTAAGGCTTTGATTGGCGCTTCTGCGCCGATCGTCACCAAACTTGGTCGGCAGGCACCACTTTTCTTTTGAGGAGAGGTTAGACTTTTTTTGAGCTCGGGTCGAGGTGGACAGAACAAGTACGAGCTGGGGTCGGGCTGGCTGAAAATAGCTTCGAGCCGTCGAGCTTTCGAGCTCGGGCTTAGACTGGAAGCATTCGGAGTGCGGATCGTGTGAACGACAGGGAGTGCATGGACAGCACCAAGCGCGTGGACAAGGCTTAAGCCATTCGTACGTTCGTGGATCGCGTGGACCACGTGAAGTGCCACACGGGGTGCTTCGACGAGGCGCGCAGCGACGACTTCGACGACGATCGTAGGCATGAGTATGGCGGGTTAGCACGAAAAGTGATTGGACCCACAGCTTTGCTGTTTGAGGCCACACAGGCTAGGGCCAAGTCACTGAGGGGTTTCTTTTTGCGTCTAACGGTACCAAGGGTTCGGACACAGCATGAGATTGAAGAAGGAAGTCATTTCTTGACGTGAGAGTCTAGAAACAATGTCTTCTCATCTAAACACAGGAATGTCCTGGCGGCAATGGCTGGATCTGACGTCCTGTCCAACAGCAGTCTGACCCTCTCCATCAAACTTCTTGAATGGCAACATGGATTTCAAGCCAGCCTTTCGACATTGAATTGTGCTTGGTGGATCCGTCGCTCATGCCCATAAACCTTGCCAGCTCTGTCATTGACCTCTTGAGATACCTCTCTATTTTCTTGACCAAGATGTCTCTGGTGTCCTTGTTGACAACAGACTTTCCCCTCCTCTTCCTTGCCAACGGAAGTGTCCAGCTCCAAGCAGCACAGGATTATTGTAGCGGAGGATTCAGAGTTCATCAAGCAAGCAATCTCTAGTCCCCTCTGCGCCCTCGGACGTGAAATCAGAGGATTTCTGCACATCACTGAAGAGCCTGTTTTCTCTTTCAGTGTTAGCCAAGACTAACTTCAGGGACTTCCCTAACCTGAGCGCGGACTTCCAGCTGCATGAGTGAGATCTGGCCAGACTTGACAGCGTGGACAAGCAGCTAGAACCATGGCAGAGGAAGATTCTCTCGACAGTTTGATAGCTGCATTGAACCAGAGTGACCTAAAAACTTCCCCTAACAGGAGAACTCTAGTCTTCATTTCATGAATGCTGCCAGCAACCTCCTTTTGATGCTGAGAGGAGCTTTTCTGCATGAAGGAGAACCAAGATAGTTGATGACTCATTTAAGACCGAAATCTCGGGCCCTGCTGAACACGCGCAGAAACATCCGTGTGAAACCAGAGGAGATTATGGTGACGTTCACGAAGAGGCAACCGAGGAGGCTCCTTTTAAGTCCGTATGAGAAAGCTGAAGGTAAAAGACATGCAAATAGCAATAACAAGGTGGGAAGCGACGCATAAATTAAACCAATGTACGCGGTGCAGGTACAAAGGCTGCCTTTCCCCAAAATCTGCTCATGCCCCCGCTGAAGGTTTGGTGAGTTAGGTAATAGATTATAATAATGTGCGTGCGACGAACGGAAACACAGGCTGCATCGCAACGAGCGCGCTGAAGTGAAGGGTTTCCTTATATCCCCCCGCCGATGTCTTAATGACCTGGTGCGAAATAGCCTAGGATAAGAGGAATTGCAATCGAAACCTCTATGGATCTGCATTGAACAATTTCATCCGAAAGGTCCTTCATCTACAGCAACGAGGCAATCTTGAAGGCAGTGCAGGTGCTGAAATGGCACTGTCGGACAAGGGAGGCGTTCACGAGGTCCACATTGTTGGGGGGGGGCACCCTGGCCCTCCTCCTAGCCCATATGGTCCCTACACCACAGTCGAGGGGGTCAAGGCGTGGTGATGAAGGGAGCCGAAGTAACTTTGGCGTAGGTCACTTGAGCGCACAGCAAATCCGGTGACAATTAGTCCAATCGGCACTGTTCAACTGCAGCTGACAAGTTGGTCACAGCAGAGTCGGTTTAGAGTTTAGGTTTAGTTTTGGAGTTTTAGGTTTAGGTTTTAGAGTTAGTCAGGAAACGTTATGATGCCAAGCTGGCCAAAGGTGAGTAGTTGAGACAAGGAACAAGAGTGACCGGGCAGCTTCCCCCTTCGTCCCTGCACCCTTGTGCATGTTTTAAAACTTAAACCTAAATCTAAATATTGGCCACTGACGCACCTGACAACACTCCTTACCACAAATCCTATGGGTAGGAAGAACTGGAAGGCACAGGCTGCACCATTATACACCATTCGCCATAGGGGATTCCAGCTTTGTCTGCAGACCAGGATGTCAGATACCTCATCCATATCCATAATAGTCGCCAACTTTTCGAGCTTGGCCGAGAAGTAGAGTGGACTGGCCACCAACAACGCGACCAACACGATGCCAATACACGTGAGGCAGACCGTACTGCCACTGTAAGGAGGCCTGGGGGGGGAAAATACAGTCTTTCAGAATACTTGTACTACGTATATACGAAATGCATGTGGACATACAGGGTGGCTCTTATTTATTAGTAACATTATTTATAACATTAATAATTTTTGCTTCATGAGTAAAGGGGTCCTGAGAAGTACTGCCCAAGTTGAAGACAACGAGCCCAAAGGTCACTGAGGTGTCAGAACGACCTCGGAGGCCAGGCAGCGTAAGCTCAATTCAGACTGACTGTGACTTGTCGTCGATTGCCAAAGGTGCGATGACCTCGCAAGCTCGCAACCTATATAGTGTGATCCTCTCAGTACCTCCAACTACTTCAGCTAGGCCCAAATAATTCATCTGAAAGGCAGTCATCAGCCTGAATTTGAGTCCATAGACTGTGCACAACGTCCGCAGGTCGGATGACGTCTAGTGCAGTTGAGGAGTCCCAAAGGAGGCCTGATCAGTGGTGATGAAAGTAGGCCTATACAGTCCTGTTCAAAACTTTCAAGTGATGAATAGTCAATGTAAGTTTGACATGAATACGCTGCACTTTTCACGTCAGCAAGAGCTCTGATCACGCAGAAATGGTGGCCTTTCACTAATGAGTGGATGGATGACGTAAAAGTCATCAAAATTTCCAAGGAGACTATGTTTTTCTCACTTTCTTCTAGTTTTTCACTGATCTTGCTCTGACGTGACGTTGGTAAGTAAGGAAAAGATAAAAAAATCCATGTCCTAAAATTTGATATATACAGGTGAGCACGTAGACGAGAACAGGTGTACGATACACGACTCGGTCTGCACTTTATGCTATTACGTTTTTCCTTAATATTCTTCTACCGGGTGATCCCAAATAGATTGCGACAATTTTCTTCTGCGGGTTTGGCTGATTCCACCTTTGAGAGCAGAGCAGTGAACAAGCTGGACAGGCCAAACAAATTGTAAAATGCCAAAATGCTTAAATAGGAATCAGTGATAATATGAATGAAACAGTGCCATTTACTACTGGTGATGAGGTTTCCATAGACGCTACAGAAGAAAGCTGGATTGGGAGAGAGCCAGAATTACCGTTCATGTGTGAGATCTCACTCATTTTTTGTGGAAAATTCGCTGGAAATCTCTGCTACACAATTTGTTTCATCCATTCTCCCGCTGCACTCAATCGCTCCTTCCAAATAATGCCTGGACGTTACCAAAGCACTGACAATTTATTTTGTCCATTTTGTCTACTGCCACTGGTCAATGGCAGCTCTGAATTGGAGTCTTCAGAGCTCCGTCTTTGGACTCCCTGTTCAAGACGTCTCAGATGCGATTCCAGTCCCTGGAGTTGGGTGGCCCAAACTGAACATTGTCACAAAGCCAGTTATGTGCTGCACGGAACCACAGAGACCCGATCACTATCGAAAAGAACGTCAACAAAGCCACTTCTAAGCTTATTTCTTCCATTTCTCCCAAAAAGTCATTTCCCATTCACAGACAGACTTAATTTTCAGGCGAGATTGGGGCGTTCATCAGAGTTGCCAAGTAACGTTGGTCGAGGAAAAAATAGTAATGTTAAACTTTGTTTTGCTACCGGCAAGAACAGTTTCTTACCAACAAAAGTATAAACAAGTCTGTCTAGAATTGACTCAGTTCAAGTTATTTTAGGGCATCTTTGCCAAAAAAAATTGCCTGGGATTTAGGCAGAGACACTTTTTTGAAAGCTGGAGGCATCCTTTCAACGAAACAATTGTCCCTTTTTATGGACATTTTTTCCACCCTAATCTGGATTTTGTCTAATCTGTCCTAACCTGGTCTCTGCAGTAAAATACTGATTTAGCGAACTTCTTCCGTCAGCACCGAAAGAGTTCATCAAATCGATCAGACCCAAACAAAGACTCCCTGCGTTTCACAACACGTCAGCCATCGCCCAGTTTCAATTTTGAAAAAAATATATAGTAGGACGCACATGATTGGCTGATCGAAGTACGAGAATATAGTGGGACGAATGCAGTACTTGTAGTTAACGTTAGCTAGGACGCATTACATTAATGAGATGAGTTTAGAGCAAAAGCTATCACAGGTTGTAATATGTCCTACTCATGTAAACTGTCATGAGCAAACTGTCATGGATTCCTTAGGTAAGAAGTTCTGCCGATTTCATTCTTCATCATCTTTGATAGTTTGAGGATTGGTTATGCAGCACAAGTCAATGCACTCGCTCCACGCTCATTCTGGCTTGACCATGGTTTCTTCTTCTGGTCTTAAGCAAAACAACACATTGCAGCAGAGTCTGCAACGTCTGAGGCAGCGGCGACAGTGACGGCGGAGATGCCGGCCGCGGCACTGGCCGAGATGCTGGCCGAGATGCTGGCCGAGATGCTGGCCGAGATGACGGCCGAGATGACGGAGATGACGGCCGAGATGACGGCCGAGGCAGTGTTGGATGAGCAAATTCCACTTCCAGATGGGCTAACGTATGACGATGATGTATATGGAACGAAAAGAGTGATGCAGTGATGCAGTGATGCATGCTGTCTACTGTGCAACGTGGTACTGAGTACCACGTGTTTCTTTCCACCTCCACTTATGTGCTTCATAGTGCTATAAGTGCACATGTAATATGTCACGAGCAAACTCTTATGGATGCCTTGGTGTAATAAGCTCCACTGTAAATTGACTTCTTTCATATAACACGTCAAACTACGGAAGGACATCCGCATCATACGGCCATGATTGGCTACGATGATTTACTCTGGAGTACTGATCGTCGTCATAGTTCTGCACTGATTGATCATTCTGGTCTCTCTGCAGCAGAATATGAAGGGTCTTTGTACGAGTGGCTTGACTTTGTCATATTCCTCGAGCAAAACCTAACTCGAGCGTTTTGGTCACAGCAGGGAAAATTTCGATCTAACCTTTGAAACAGCAACTTTGTTGACACCTAACTTGACGGCCACATTATCATAATGTGGGCAACAGAGATCATTTCAGACGAACAACTTGACGACAACTCGAAGCTTTCGTTCCACATGGCTCACTTATTCTCAAGCAGAGAGATCAGTATCAAAATTGTCCTCAGCAAAAAGCTCTTTTAGTCAGTCTTCTGCTCAACATCGATGCATTATGGACGTGTGGCCGAACTGGAGGTCCACGAGAATTGTCTCGCATTCAGTCTATATTGTGAGAAATTTCAACTTTCAGCGCCTGTGTTTGCTGTTGTTCAATTTCTCCTCCAACATTCAGGAAATAGTTTTGTCATTGTTGTCTCAATTTCGACCTAAACATCCTGTATACACGCTATAAAATACAGACTAGTCAAAAAATGACTTCGTGAGTCACAAAAGAGTGACTAGCCAAAAGGTACAACTCTCACTAGCCACTGATGAAAGCTTCAGCATGTACGAGGTTTGCCCTAATGAATGCCACTTGCTTTTCCGCCATGGAACCGGCCACCCTGTCTGCCACGTCGAGCACGGTCAGGGCCGGCCAGTCCGTGAAGGAGACCATGAAGGGGTCTAGGCACTGGCAGGAGCGACGAGGCCATGTGTGTCTTCTTCTCGAAGACGAAATACATACATGAGCAGCTTCTGGATGGAGGATCAAGCTGGACGCCAATCCTCTTCTTTCTTGGTGTTCCTCAGAAGTCTCAGCATCTGAGGTCGATGTGGAGACCTCTGAGCAACGCCCAAGAGAGAAGAGGCTGCAACGTCGAGTCCACAAGGAGAGGACGAAGGACTTGGCCATGCAGCATCACACATGGCAAGTGGAGAGAAGGTTTGTTATTGTCTTCTCTGACTAGAACAAATTCAATCCGAAAGTTCGGATCGGGCAAATTTTCTTACTTTTCCAAAGAACTCTTCTTCCTGCTCATCCAAGTGACCTCACACACCAGTGAGTAGCTGTGTACATTGCTTGATCAGAGCTCTTGCTCATGTGAAGGAAACAGCGGCGCAGATTGACATTCACGTCACACCTGCACTGATTATGCATCATCCCAAAGTTTTGAACTGCACTGCAAATAGGGCCTGGCGGAATATTCAGAAGAGGAGGACTCACTCCTACATGCATATGATGACATCACAAGTTAACAGAAATTAAGAGCCACCTTGTACATCAGCCTATGAATGATGCAGTTATGAAGCTGTTGTGAAGACCAGGAGAGGTGGGGATTTGCAGATTTGACTTTTCTTAGGACTTCCTGGCCTAAGAAAAGTCAAATGCGAGATGACGTAGATCGAACGTCCCAGTGTGGTAACAATCAATAATTACGTGCTCCCCTAGGTGTCCAGGAAATATTACAATATTCCCCTTTGATTCGAACAATTTTCCAGAAAAGTGAACGATATTCAAAAGTTTTCTTCGAATTATGGTTTCGAACACTATGTCTCTCGGCCCTCACGCTCAGAAAAGGAGCCAAGTTGAGCAACATGTTCGTGGATCCGCCGGTGCATAGATCTCGACACAATAGAGGGTAATTTTGCTGGGCTCATTATCCAAAAATTATTCAAGAGTGAGAAGTTTGGCATTTTGCAAAAACAAAGAAACACGCCCTACTCCTAGTTTTGCGACCAGATAAGTTGCCAAAAAATTGTTCGAATCATTGTTCGAGATGTGGTCGAAATTGTCAGAACGGGCAGAATCTTTTGGACCCCCTCAAGTTGAGTGAAAAACCTTCGCAACCAGCCTAAGAAGTGACTCTGTCCTTGTTGGCCAGCCAAAAGAAGGTCACTGTCAAGTTGAGGTCACTCTGCCTCAACAGATGTTACTGCACTGCCTCTGGTCACCTTGAGAGCTTCCCCACCGTAGTCATGATGCACCTTAGGTCGTCGCAAACAGCTTCGATTTGTCGGTGAAGGTCAGGTCACGCCTGCTGCCAAGGCTAGGTCGTGCGTGTTGTGTGGCGGAGTCTCCTTACCTTTGGTTCTGCACCACCGACCGGTACCTGTCCATGGCGATGGCGACGATGGCCATGGACGACATGAAGAGCGGTACCGCCTGCGCAGACATGACCATCCGGCACAACCACAGCGTGTCATAGCCGAACATCCACTTTTCGGAGAGGAGCTCCCACACAGTGATCGGCATGGAGACCGCGCACAGGAAGAGGTCGGCGCAAGCCAGAGCCGCCACGAAGAAGTTGTGCGCCGTGCGCATGGACGGACGTCCAAACACCGCCGCCAGCACCAGCACATTGCCGAAAATGCCGCACGCCACGACTATGGCGTATGCGGTGAGAACTGCGGCGGCTAGTTGCTTGGGCGGCGGGGCGCCGCGGGCCAGGCTGTAGCGGAAGTTGACGAGGAAGTTCTCCAGACGGTCCTCGCTCGACCAGCTCGTGTTGGAAGAGGAGAAGTGCTGACCCAGGCGGTGATCCTCGTCGTCATCGTCGCCGAAGCCCAAGACGGTGTCGAGGAAGTGCGACAATTCTATGTTGTCGCTGAAGGAGTTGAGGGACGTGGCCGGAGTAGTGGCGGAGGGCCACGTCTCCTGGGCGTCGTCGTCACTCTGGAGGACGTCCAGGAACTCTGCCTCGTCCCAAGGTCCTACTTGATAAAAAGACATAGTAATATAGTTCTACAATGCGTCACTGGAAGGGCTCAATTCAGGCCTAGGTGCACACTCTTGCTTTGCCAGCTCCAATGGTTGGACTGTTTTCCTCCTCGACGCTCGCGATAACCACTTTTGAGCGCTTTCCTCTCTCGTTCCCCCGTCTCTCTCTCTGTCCCTGTGTTCCTTTCCAGCACGCTGGCGGCCTCAGTTCAGTGCCACTCGACGGGGAGGTACCTGTGTACTGCCTCCGACCTCGACCACGTGTATGCATGCAGTGCTGCAGATTAGGGGACATGCAAAGAAATCCTACATCAAGGGACTTTTTCTGCTTCTTGAGGACGTCATGTCAAGCACGGCATAACAAAACTCCATCTACTCACTGCGATAAAATAGCACAGCCGACAAATGAACTCGACTCTCAGGCGATGCTCAAGTGTTTTTAAGGCAGGAAATTGGCTAAAAGGATTAGGTGAGGATTATGGGGAATGGCTGGGTGGGTAGAGTGCTGCCTCAGCCTGACGTTCGGACACACGCCATACGCAGACCATGTGTGGGGACGCATTGTATTGCCGTACCATACATAAGTTATACCATATGTCCATCGTCGCACCTTTGGTGTCGTGTACCTGCCGTGGTTGATCCCATCTGCATTGTGCGCAGTTGGAGCGGACTATGCAGATAACGCCTTGGCCCTAGTAGTGTTGCATGTGCAGGCAGATTCTTTTGGCCACAGCTGACTTTCTCCACCAGACATGTTAGAAATGAACGGTGACTTGTTTTTGATTTGCGGAAAAACAATGATATCTATTAGTGTCCGAGTCCTGTGCAAC
>JAAUXU010117565.1_pt1 | contig 42658 bp, 48 predicted proteins | sample 7278151 | NCBI WGS metagenome assembly JAAUXU01 (sample SAMN14350113, study PRJNA611818) | marine sediment metagenome | isolation source: surface marine sediment (1.8m) | place: French Polynesia: Moorea | collected 2018-08
TGGCCCTGTGACAAAGCTGCAAACACTTTATTTTTAGTGTCATTGAGCTACAAAGCTTCAGTTTTGCATCAAGAAAGTAACTAAGCAGGTCCACATCAAATTTGTAGTGTTAACCGAACATCCTTGAAGGCAGAGGGGGGACCCAAAAAGTCATTATGTTTTCATTCCGTTTTATTAGAAGGGTCTTTAAGTGAATTCTCGCCACAAATCTAGGAAATCTAGGATCTAGAGATTAAAAAATGACCTAGCTTAGTCTATGCACACGTAGATTTTTGGATAATGTCACTGCACCGTCTTTCATCCATCATACCTTGGCGGCCTCGGTGTTTTTGTCAAAGATTTCATAGATCTCCGCTGCCATTTGTTTGACAATCTTGCCACCGTCAGGACTGCGAACTTGAAAGTTTCCATTCATGGAGTTCTTGTAGTTCTGTCAAGTAATTCAGATAGTTTGTGGACTCTCCTTGTTGCGTACTGCACGTGTTTACCTCCTTGAAGATGGACGCCAACGTGAGGTCCGCTTCGCCCGACGTCAGCTCCCGGAACGCCTGGTCCAGGTTGGACGCCCAAGACGCCACTCTGCGTGAGGAAGTGTCGTAGTAGACGTGTAAAGTGAAGAGGAATGTCCAGATCTACAGAATCCCCTTGCATTTATGACACGAACACCAGTGTTTTTGAAAATGCCTGGGTTATGGTAACAACCATTGCAAGTCTTTCAATAAGTAGACATCAGAAAATCATGTAATTTTATCCTGAAATTATGTAATAATTACGTGAAAGGATCTCAGTCATTCAAGAAAAGAGAATAAGTTCGTCCCTTCATGTACATGGTAGCAGGAAAGTGCTCTTTCTCATGGAAAGTTACTCAGAGGAGCAATGGTTGAAACGACCAATGAGTAGCAGTGATTGGTGTGAGATGGGCCTTTTTGAGCCTGTGATCCCTCAGGGTGCACCGATACGTGCTGCCGTTCCTCTCCGTGTTGACGCTGGTGATGAACAGCACGTTCAGACATGGAAGGAGCACCCTCTATCTCGCTCACGAGTTCCCCTACCTCCCTGAAGAGATGAAGGCCGGAATTGTTCTCCAGAACAGACTCCAGCTTGGCCTTGATCTTGGTCTGGCACTGAGCTTTCATTCCAGACGACAAATGACCGAGTGGTGTGTTAAGCTCCTGTCTGACGACAGGAATTCACATAATGTTAGAGTCAAGCTAATTTTGACCCAACCCCCACTGTCATGTACGAGTACAAAGAAAAGTCTTGCATGCTTCTATATAACTTTCTGATGTCTACAGATGAGTCAACTTGAATGTCGACATGCCAATGATTGCCTCAGTGACACAGGTGAGTTGTAATGCTCATGGTAAAGTAGCTAATGTCCCCCTCATTAACTCATCAACTCAGTCTGTTGACTCATTGGGAGCAGTTACTTGAATAATGGATACCCTTGTGGCCTTTTGAACACCTCTGCTTTCACAACCCCCCTGTACTTCGCTGACATGAAGCTGTTACTCACGTGTCTTTGCTAGGAAACGTCTCCGACCCCGCCGAATTAAAGAGCAGAGCGAGAATTACAGGTACGAGAGCTGTCATGGTGGGGGGCAACGAGGCCAACGTCGCCACCGTCTTGTCTGCGGGCGACGCCCTCGTCGACACTCTCGACCTCACTTCACAGGTCTGACTGCGGAGCCACACTTGTTTTCTTCGTCAACGCGCACACTTTCGCAGTCATTATGAGAAATCGATGTCTCAGCGGCCGCCGCGAGTGAGCGAGCACTTTTGCACACAAAAAGCAAGATTTATCATGGTGGAGGGTCAAAAAACCCCTCCTCAGTAGATGAGTTGAAGTCCGAGGCTGCGCGGCCTCGGGGAGCACTTCGAGACACCCTGTAACGCGAGCAAATCCCGTGTCATGACAGGAGGTGCGACGCGAGCACAACTTGTCATGGTTAGAGAAGAGGGAGAAGAAGACGACGGCGGCCGCGTTGCTGTTGTTGCTGCTCTTTGGGAGGCAGAGAGGGAGAGAGAAGAGTCAAACAGGCCTCTTCGGACTGTTTATGAGGTGTTCACAGACATCTACGAAGCAGAGCAAGGTCCTGGTGAAACAAGTGTCGGCGACGGCGTGCGTGACTCTCGTGATTGATCCAGAGGAGACAGACAAAACAAAGATGACTTCTCGAGTCGACGACCGCGATGGGCAGTCGAGTGAGGCGCTGACGCACGGACGCGCTCGGGGCGCTGACCATGACCACGTCGTCGCCGATGTCCACAGCGTCGTCGATGGGGGTGGCGGCTTTCGGCACTTCCCGCCTGATTCAGCAGTCTACGGTGAAAAGCAAGGGCGGAGGAAGGAAAGGTCTTTTTCTCCCCTCACTTTCCCTCCCTTGGCTGTGCCAGTTGCTTGAGGTTCACTTCGCGTCCGCGCTCAGTCGCTGGCGCTCGCTCGCCCCCGCGTGGCAGGGGAGAAAGGAGGAGGACGGGATAGGGATAGACGCGATCAAGGAAAGTAATGTGATCGTGTAACAAGAAGAGGAGGCCAATAGAAACGCTCTCTCGACAGCAGGAAGAGAGGATGATCGCGGGCATCATCATACTTGGAGCGCTCAAGCAGAGAGTCTTAGGGGAAAGTCGTTGGAGGCCACACGCACCTGTACTGGAGAGGGCTCGTGTGTCTAATGCATATGCACTTCTTCGACAGCACGAAGGGAATGCCTGAGAAGTGATTATGCCGGGGATTCCCGGCCCAGGGAATCTTTGCGGGAAATCCTGGGGAATTTGTGAATTAAGTAGCCTTGCCTTCATCCTGTCAAAAACAATGCATGCGGAACACGTCCAGTTTGAAACAGCTGAAGCCATTTGTGTAAACGGTGCGAGAGCAAAACGTTGGCGTGAATTTTTAGGCATTTTGTCGCAATATTTGGCTGGTAGTACTTATTTCGCTGCGTTACAAAACTGCCCAAATGTTTTAGAAACCTCTCAAAACTCTAAATAAGCAAAAAGGGGAACATTTTGCATTTGCACCCTACAGGTGACACCTGCTTTGTTTGAATTTTCACTTTTCTCAATGTCAAAGCCATCAAGTTGTATGTCTCTCACTTCACCAAGACGACCGAGGAGAAGGCCAAGTGCAACGCCTGCACCAAGTTCTCGTTGGCTGTGGCTACTCTTCTATTTGCTGGAGGGTGCATCTCTCTATGGACCTAGGAAACTTTTCATCAACGTCTTTCTTGTTTGACAATTTTACTTCTGCGCTTCAGTAAACGGGATCACCAATGAGTAAGGACTGAAAAAAGTGATTCAGGACAAACATCCGGTAGCAGAAATAGAGTCCAGCATAGATCAACAATATCATGAGCTTGCTATTGCACATTCATGTCCTGAATCTAAAAAAATAGTTCAAGAATTGCGTACTGAAAGTGCTCATTGCATGCCCTCGTCTACAATGTTGGACTGTACGAGGCGATCTGAATGCAGGCCAGACTTTAAGGTACATCATCCGATCTCTATGAGGCATTCATCAATTTGATGAATGCCAACAATCAGCAACTTTTACCCAAATTGATTTACCATTGTGCTGTATTTAATACTGACAGTAGATTTGGAAGAAGGTTGCGGGGACATCACATAGATCAATTGAATGCCATAGATAAGTATCATAGAACAAACTCGTACACGATTAACGGCATGTTAATGTTTGAAATTATACTTCCTGTAACATCGAATGTAATCAGAACACTTCTGATTTCATATCTGATCTCTGAAATCTTCTGTATTTTGAAGAGACTCCTCTCTCTCCTCATAGATCTTGCAGGTCACCTTGCAGTGATTGCTGACACCGCAGCGGTTGCAGTCATAGGAACTGCAGCCGTCGTAACAGCTCGAGCCGCTGCTGCTGGTACTCTCCTGAGGCTCAGGCACGCAAGAGCAGTCGAACTGCCTCTCTTGGCCACACACGTGTAAGAAGAACCGAAAGTGTCTCCTCGAGACATCGGGGCCGTTGATGTCTGACCAGGGGTGGCCCATGTACTTGTAGTACAGTGTGTGAAACACCCAACTGCTCAGACACAAGAGGACGATCCTGAAGATGTAGTCCCACAGGGTGGCGACTCCCAGGCACGTGACTGCTCTGTTTGGCCTGCCCTTTAGTCGGTAGTTGATCAGTGGCACCATCGCCAGCACCACGTTTTCCACCAGTGCCAAGAGGAAGAACAGGCTCTGGACAAAGAAGGTGCTATGCTGTAGGATGGCAGGACTGGTGTGATTGGCGCACTTTGTGCCGTCCTTCAGGCGTGGCCGATCGATGGGGACAATTCGGACAAAGACGAGACTGCTGGCAAAGATATTGATGAGGCTAACAAGCCAGCTCATCATGCCTCCAGAATGACGAGTGCGTTCAAATGTCCACTTGATGGCGAAAACAATGGCAAAGTGACTTGCAAGAAAGATGGGGATGGCCGGCATGAAGTCTCTCATGGCAAAGAAGTACAATGCCAAGCTGAAGATGCGCGCAAAGACTTGGCAGAACAGAGAAATGTAGATGAAGAACGTGTTGGACATCTTGAGTGCTCCTCTTTTGAGTGTCCGGTAACATGCAGCCACACTGAACACTAATGCCATTAGTGACATAAACATCTTGCCAAGACTCTTCTCATTGTCGTCGGCCGCCTTCACGCCGAATGACAAAAAGAAGATGAACCCGTTGTAGGTCTTGTCCACCAGTGAGGAAAAGCTCTCCCCTGAAAGACTCTTGAAGTCAGAGGAGAGGATCCATACCTGCAGCAGGAATGAGCCATTACTTTCAGGGTACACTGGGTGTGGCACTGCACATCACTCACCTGGAGGATGAGTTGCCCACAGGACTCAAGCCCGGCCTCGGCAGTGCGTGAAATGCCCCAGAAGTACTCGCTCTTCTGCAGCTTGCGCCGGAACAAGTTTTTATGCTTGGCTCGTCGGTGGCGGAATCGATAATAGACCTGCCTTGCTGCCACGTACAGGATGAAGAATGGTGCACACACCAGTGCCAGCAGAATCCATAAAGGATATGCTACTGCTGCTCCCACCATGCTGTTGTGACGGCGCAGGAATTGGTGCACAAAGGGCAGCAGCTCTCTGGCACACATGGCATAAAAGATGGCGATCGGGAGGCAAATGCACACGATATTCGTCACCAGCGCAATCCGAAACTCATGCGGGGTTCGTCTGATGTCGTAGCAGCCAGACTCGCCAACGTCCCCTATTGGATCTGGATGAGGACACTCGGGATCCTCGTCACCAATGCCACACTGCTTGAAGGTCTCTCTTCTGAGCCAGCTGAAGTTGCTGCTTCTATAGTACTCTAGTGTCAGCTCAATGTCCGAGTAATAGTCGTACACGAAGGTGGAAATGGACACAAAGAGTGGAATGAGCCCGAGCAGTGGGATGACTGTGCGCTGTGCAAAGGTCTTCTTGTAGAACATTGTAAATGTCTCCACGGTCCACATGAGCAATTCATCCCCTGTCAGTTGCCTCCTCAGACAGGTCAGTCCGGCCACCTTGCTGGAACGATGACACTCAAACTCTTGGTGAAGGATTTCAGTTGTACACAGCCTGAAAGAAGATGAGTTAAGCGCCAGCACGTGAGGTTGTGCTCCACGTCTTGCCTGTCATTGTTCTCCACAGCCCATTCAAGTGCTGTCTTGGTGAAGGTCTCATCCTCGTGACTCTTGTCGCAGTAGAGCAGGATCCTGTGCAGTCTGTTTACGCCTTCAATTTGTTGAAAAAGCAGCCTGACGATATCTGGCCGAACGTCTCTGGCTGCCGTGATCAGGTGGGCACATATAAACTCCTCATACTGAGCTGGTGTCCAGCGAGAGCGAGTGGCGAGGTCATCGAAATCCAGGCGCCTCAGTGCATTAAAGTAGTTCTTGCCTGTGTATTATAATATCTATATATTATTGGGTGCGGACGAAATAAGCGGATACTTTAGAAACAGCTGGATTCTTTGTCATTTAGGTCGGGCGAAAACTAACTCAGTTTGTATGATGACTCTGGCCAACACTGATTGTTTTCTGGAGTACGTTGAATTCGGCATCAGAAATACAAAATTTAGGTTCTTTGGGAGTGAATTGTCGCCCATCTGAGCAGCGGCCCGTGGTTATCGCGGCCAGGTACGAGGTGAACAGGTCCACAGGGTACAACACCGAGAGCATCTACGTCGAGTCTGAGTTAGATGCCACCTGTAAACCGACTTGTGCCCCAAACAAAAGGGGAATCCAATATGGAGTCTAGTTCTGCTGCTCAGGAACTTCTTCTTATCATTCACGGCCACGTACACGTAGTACGACGTGGTGCCCGAAACTCGAAACATTTTCCTCACTCCCACCCCTATTTTTGGCCACGAAGATGACCTTCGTCGCCATTAATAGGTCCAACTGCAACAAGATTTCCCGCATCACGCCAATCTACTTCCCTATCGCTGTGTCCTGCCTCATCCTGACCAGGCCCCTTGTCTTCTTGTAGAACTTAAACTTTGCATGCAGGTAGACAAAAGAATGCTTAAAAAGTTTTATTCAAGTCATTTTGACATTCCCCCTACCTATGACGAGGTCGAGTCTGAATTCAAACTTGTTATAAAGCGTCCAAGTATTTCTTCTGCACCCTGTAGGCCTTTGCCTAAAGGACCAAAATAAAGAAAAACATGCTACTTCCTTACTGTTTCCATTCTTCATAGCTTCTTGTAGAGGCAGTCTGTGGATGACGATCGACTGCGTTCGCCGAAGCTCCTTAACGCTGGTGGTGCTGTCAGTCCCACGAAGGCCTTGATCTCCACTCTCGCCATTCATCACTTGTTCAACTTCTGCTGTGTTCTTGCTCATCTGAAAAAGTAGCAACATGAATTGCATGTGCATCTCGTCATCAAAGGCCTTTTGCTCTCTTTCCAGCTGCCTCTGTATTGATCAGGTTCAATGTTCAGAAAACGGGTACACGACACCGATACCAACTCCAACGACTCCATGTATGTCTCGGTATCGGTTTCGATATTGGCGCTGCCGTCGAAAATTAGGAATAATGGGCTATAAATTGGAGAGTAGGAATTGGTGTCAGCAACAGTGACAATGTCGCTCCCTCCTCCTGTTGCCTTGAACCAACATTTGAGAATATTGGGGATGGGTTTAGGCTGAGCGATATCACAAATTAATTGATATTGTTATTAGATATCATGATGTTTGGTTCGATGTGTTAAATGCCAATGTTAATTGTCATGATGATACTTCTGCTGATGTTTCAAAGATGCTCGACGTATTGCAAAAATCTCTGATATTTTGCAAAGATCCATATCTTGGTCACTTCAAGTTTTCCCCCATTGCAGTTTATCCCCTCTCCCGTGCGGCCCATCCGGCCCACGGACTGACTGCCTGGCTTTCCCAGCATTATCTGCTGCTTCTCTGCCTTGCATCCAAAAAGTATTGTATGACATATTGATATATTTAGATATCGTTGTTCTATTCGATACTTTGCAAAGTATCACTGTATTTGATACCGATCTGATATTAGGCATTGGTATGAGGAGACACAAATGCGACATTCAACCTTTCTTCGACAACCAAAAAACCGATACCGAACTGAAACCGACACCGACGTCAAGTTTGCATGTTAGAGTAGGATAAAAGGACGACAAATCAATGTTTGCAAATGTTTTACTGCAGTGACGATTGCATGATAGCTGCAACCCATTGCATTTACATCAATACGACACCATTGGTCTTTCAACTTTAACTTCTTTTATATGAACTGATTAATCGACTCATCATTCATGGCTGTAATCAAGGTCCCTGAGTGCTGCACTCCTAGCGCTGCTGCACTGTTTCAGGTCTTTTATGTACGCGCAAGACCTGGTCAAATTCACGTGTGACGGCCTCGTCCACTCTTCCTATGGCTACTAAATCACTTAAGTGCAGCTGAGGAGAAATGTATGTCTGAATGGAAAAAAGGATTCAAAGTCAAGTCATATTGATGCTCCCCTCACCAGATTGGCTCCCTTCTCGATCAAGTGAAAGATGGTGCTCTCATCGAGGCAAGCGACAGCATAGTGGAACAGGGTGTTCCCGCTGTCATCTTCCAACTGCAGAGACTCCGGACCCAGGTAATCAATGAACTTGGACATGACCTGAGGACAAAAGATTAGAGATGTCCAAGGTTGGGTTAGGTTAGCTTTATCAACCTTAAAATCCAGGGTCCCAATGACGAGATGTGCTGGTGTCTCTCCTGAGGCGTCTACCTTTCTGGGGTCGGCGTTGTGAGCTAGAAGCACATCCAAGAAGTCGCAGGTCTCCTGCACGCGGTCTATGTGGTACCCGTAGATGGCACAGTGAAGCGGGGTCACCTGGTTCTTCGGATTGGCATCATTGGCATTGGCATCACTCTTCAGTAGCGTGATCCCTATCCTAGTGTGATTGTACCAAGCTGCGATCCATAGCGATGAGATGCCGTTCTTGTTTAGGGTGCTCGGGTCGACCCAGAAAGGTTCCTGTATTTGAGGATGAAACACTGCAGTGGAATCTCAATATAACACTACTGATTGTTCGATGCACTGTTCGATCGCACGGCTTCGAGAAGTCCGAGAACTAGGATTTCACTCTAAAACCCGACCTCGTGACATCACCCCATAGCCTCCACAGCCCTCTTGCAGACATGGTTGCCCTTCTAGGGAGCGAGTGAAGCCGTGGTCGCCGTAGCAGTTGGCGGTGTTGTCGGTTTGTGCTTTTGTATATGCTTGTGGACGTATGAGCTTTTCACTGACTGACGAAAACGTAAAAGGCCCGACATCAAATTACAAATTCCCCCCCCCCTCTTTGGGGGCATTTTCACCCGAGCCTTTGATCTCAGTGCACTCGTTTTTTGATCCCCCAAGACTCTTTACTTATGGGCTTTCCTCAGCGACGCCTTCATGCAATATAGGATCTTGGGCAGTTCAAACTAGTGCGATCATATCAAAAAATTGAGTGATAAAGTCCAATGAGCGAACATAGGGTTTTCTGTACTGTCTCTCTCGTTATTTCCTTCAAACTACCAAGTGGTACCTTGAGCAGTACGTTGACTCCCTCTAGGTAGTTGAGGCACGCGAAGTAATGCAACACTGTCCCCGGGGACGTCCTGACCTTGTCCTCCACCTCCATCAAGTCTGGGTTTTTCTTAAAAGCCTCGAGTAAGAGCCTCAGGAAAGGAAAAACCTCGTGTTGCAGCTGGCTTTCTCTGGCGTGGAGTATTTCCTCTTGGCCAGCACAGAAGGCACCATTTTCCATCATCCGGGCCTTGGCCACCGACTCAGACTGGTTCAACAGCTCCGTGAGTGCCTCCTTCAACTCTTCGTACCTGATCCAGGCACCCCTGCATGCAAGGTGAAGCAATGTCTCACCACTTTCGCTTGTGATGACTTTGTGGTCTGCGCCATAGCGCAGGAGGACCTCGGCGCATCCGCGTCGCAGCTTGATTGCCGCAATCTGGAGCGGCGTGAAACCCACAGCATTGACCTTGTCCATGGCGGCGCCGTGCTTCAGGAGCGCTTCAATGACGGCCTCGTGCCCGTGCTCACACGCTAAGTGAAGAGCTGTGTCGCTGTTGATGTTGGTGCCATCAATGATGTCGCCTTCATTGCTGGCATCAATGTGTGAGATGGCAGACGCCAACTTGGCCTCTCCCAGCCTTGCGGCCACATGAAGAATCGTGTCTCCGGTGGCATCGGAACCCGAGCATCGGTAAGAGAGATTCAGCCGTGCCCAACTATGAGTCAAGGCCTCTTTGAGATGACTCATCTTCTTGTAGGACTCAGCCACGTCACGAACGAAGGACTCCATCTCCTCCTGGCATTGAGGCAGAGTCTGAAATTGGGAGTTTCGCTCAGCTGACTTGTCCACTCTCTCATTGGTGTTGATTTGTCAACATCAGAATGTTCACTCACCAATCTCTCCTTGTCACCCATAACCTTGCTGTTAACCGTGTCAATGCTGGTGGTGGAGGAGCGGTTAGAACTTCTTCTGGAGAACCCACCTCGATCAGTCATAAGTCGCGAGAAGTTCTCCGGGATGAGGCTCATGTGCCGTCTGGGTGTCAAGGGCATGTCCACAGAGTCCAAGGAGTTCTCCTTCGACACGAAGGTCAGGTCGATGTCGGCCGGCCTGGAAACTGATTTGCTGCTGCGCCTGTCGTCCCCGTCCAGATGATTCGCCTCCACGTCCTCTGCAGGCTCCATGACGATGCCTGGGACGGAATAGTGATGGCCACCCTCCATAGTACAATGAGCAGATCTCCAACGTCAACACCACTTAATCACAGACGCCTCAATCATCACAGTCATTATGATCACGAGTTCGCAAGATGATGCTCCTTTGACCTTTGGGTTCGCTCTCGTTTTGCAGCGAAGCTTTCACCAGAGAAGTCTGGAGTCCCAACTGCACCAGACTTCTCTCTTCTCTCTCACTTCTTGCATGTCGTATCACTGTGGCAATCACAGCAGTAACTTTTAGGTAGAGATGAGCTGCAAACAGCAGCTTTTCCTCCCTATCGCACTAACAAGAACAAGTGGGCTGGTAAGAGAGAAAGCAGCGGAGGCCTCTTCAGGCCTGGAAAGCCAAGTGATGCCCGTATAAACCTCTGACGTTGGGGAAAATTCTCATGGAATTCCCAACTTTCTCAGAATGTCTCTTCTTCAGCACCTTCTGCAAGTCGCCGTCGCTCACTGGAGGTCGTCTTGTAGGGGTGCGGAGTCGAGGTGGCTACAGCCGCAGACGAGCTCACACTTAGAAAGCCCGAGTCGGCCCACGAGCCCACGGTTCGCCTGGCCCGACACGACCTCGAGTATGACCTCGACGCGCTCTTTATGGATGTGAGCATTCGCTTGACCACAAAAGAAAAAGTCTTGCTCTTCACCATGCACGGGCTGACTTTTGGGGGACGGATTCGAACGCTTGAGCTGAGCTTGAACCAAAGCTGCTCTTCCACCCTCGGACAAGCCCGGTGACAACCAAGGCATAGTGGACATCACGGACAGGTCAGGCTGTGCCCGCTTGGATCGCAGCGCCCTCTGGCAGCGCGAGGCAGAACCAACATCATGGACTGAGGGGCAATGCAGTGAAATGCATCATCGGGTCAAATTGCTTATTAGGTCGACATTCCCGCCTTTTGCTGCAAATTTAGTGGTTTTTTCATCGAATAATGTCAGCATCTCTTCATAGTTCAAAATACATTGTAAGTTCTGCCGTCAGGACTTGTATCTTCTTCACAGAAGTCTGTAAATAACTCCTCTTCAGGTGATGACGCAATTGACTTTCGCAACCAAACATTTAGTAGTAAAAGGTAGCTTGCTTTTCACTTGTAGCAAAACATCTGCTTCAGTCCCTCACTGTCAGAGTCACAGGTTCTTCTGCAACTTCACGTCAAGAGAGCTGAAGCCAGAATGCATAGAATGTCTGGTTAACAGATCATCACATGCAAACACCGCTCTCGAATACCAGCCAGTCATTTGTAACTATACCTGAAGCCATAGAAGAGTGTGTAGCTCGTACTTCTGAGATCCCCTCATGCTGTGCAGCCATCACTGTTTAATGTGGAAAATGCGTCATCTACTGATTTTTGTTCCACATTTTGCGTCTGATTGTACAATTTCAGCTGAAAGTTCCTTCAAAAAACAGTTCAGTGCAGCACATGCAGTGCATTTCTGCCGACCGCAGTCACTTCCAGCAAGCCCGTCTTAGGCTACTGGTGATTTTCCTCACAAAGACTCAAAATGCATACAAAAGGGACTGCACAAATAGCCATATATTACGTACTTCCAGCAACGCGGGTCGGGTCTGCCAGGTTACTACAACACTGCTTATGTAGTAACTGCCAGCGTATGTTCTGCACAGGCTCTACAGTCCTGGGCGACAAGATTTTCCACATGCATGACATCACCTCATACGCTGCACTGAAGCGGTTTGAGGTGGAATATCAAGTACAGAGGTTCAGTGTCGGGACTGCCCATTTTGGCGCTTCATTGCTCACTGTGTGCCCAAATAGGGATATTTCCAAAATGGGTGCTTATGCTTCAAATTTGCCATGGTGTCACTAGGCCTATGATTAGGGAGATAACATATCCAAATTTTAAAATCTTTGCGCTGGGAGCAATTGTGTAATTTAATTTGAATTATTTATAGTAAATAAACTTAAAAAATGCGTAATAGAAAAAGAGTCACATTGTAAATATTTTTTCAGCTTTGGTGCAAAACTGCCAAAAACGCCATTAAACTGAAGCTTTGTGCACCCCACAGACCAGATGACCTTCAAGAGACTGAGAAAGGAGAGCATCTGGAGAGTCATAGGATGTACACAATGACCCATAAAGTTGAAATTAGATAGATTTTTTGATTCTAGACTCATCTTGTGTTAAGCAGTTTATAACATTGTTAGGGTGAAATTGTGAAAAAAGCAAAAATGCAGTGAAAGTACCAAATAAGCTTTAAAAAATGACAAATGAGAAATAATTTCCTCATAAAAAACTTTTCATCAGTACCTTATGACATGCTAAAAAAAAATACTGCAATGTCATTTTATCCTGACCAGAACTAAAGCAGCAGTGGGTTGAAGCATGTTTAAAAAGGCTGGAAGGCAACTTTGCCTTCAACCCTCTCCTTTCATGTTTATAAAATTAATTACATTTTTTATGTCCTAAATTTAAGTCTAGGGCATAAAATAAGATATTTTTGTACTGATGAGAAAGCTCGATATCCAGATTTTCAAGATGCTGTGATGATTTGTGGTACCGGTTTTAGCCCACTGGGTCCATGCAAGAAACACTTAAGTAAGACCTCAATTCTGAGGTCTGATTGAACATTTGATAGTGTTTTTTCAGCATTTCATAAGGTACTGATGTTTTATGAGAAAAATATTTTTTATTGGTCATTTTTCAACCGCCAGTGCGTCCACTACACTGTCAAGCGGTATAAGGAGACTGGAGGCTCCAGCTCTGAAGTGTGTCCTCCTAGCAGCCTGGGACCGCATCTCTGAGGACACCATTTGTGCTCAAGTTCAGCCTCGACTTCCCAAAGTAATCCAGCAGCAAGGAGGTCACTGTGAAAATGTTTAAAATGAAAGTTTTTCTTAGTAGTCTTGAGAGTCTCTGTATCCAATTTCAAGCTGATGCGACTCATATTTGCAGGATTAGTAAAAAGATTCTGTGTAAGAAGACTTATCACGCATGTTGTGCACGTTCGACATTAAAAATCCACCTCAACAGGCTGCCCTGTATCGTATGAGGTGATATCATGCCCGCAGAAAATCTTTTCGCCAAGGACTGTACATGTGTATGTCTGCTACATGCGCGTGTCGTCTGTCTGTCCGTCTGTCTGTCTGTCTGTGCGTCTGTCACCGACTGTACTGGTCTGTGTAGTGGCCGGCAGTGTATGTAGTTTTGGTACATATGCCAATTGCTACATACTCAGGGAGTGCATACTAACAGCGAAGCTGGTCGGGTCCGCTCTCTGCCTGACAACCTAACCTATGGTACATCCACCATGGTCAAGCATGGTCTACTTGGGCCAGATTATTCTCCATCCAATGGAAATCTGTGCCATCTTATACCATATATCTTGTAAGTCACCTACACGTTCTAGGCGCCGCAATGTTTAGGGAATCTATACATACAGTGGACGACGTTTATACTGCTCACTTTGGTGCTAGACATTTTGGTCGTTATATCCATCTGACCGCTGTATCCATCAGAAGGCAAAGTGATGAAAAAAATGGCTAGGATAACAACGACTTTTATTGGTCTGCCTTGGAAAAGTAGCGATACTGGGAAAGTTTTTGCATAATTTTTTCAGCCACAGCAGACTCAAATGTGCGTGCAAAGTCAAGATTGCCTTGTTGAGCAATTCCAAGGCCTTCCTCATCTCATGGTCAGAAACAGTCTCCTCTCTTTCGTCTTCTTCTGGATCGTCGTCATCATCCTGGCAATCCCACTTCAAACTCATTTTAGACTGACTACACGACTCTGCCATTGGATTACTGCACAGCTTGAATGGTTTCAGGCAGTCAAATCTGACCAATGTGGACGTCACAAACATATGCAAGTGACCGCTATAAGCATTGGAATTAGTTAAGTGAAATGATCTTAGGGTTTGGTGCAGGCCATGATGACCGCAATAAGCATCTGACCGCTATCAGCAGCAACCGATATAAACGCAGTCCACTGTACCAGCTTTGGAAGCTTGAGCACGACGGTGGAGGGGGTTAGGGACTACATGGGCGGGGGCAACACGGGTGGGGACATGTCTGTGTCTGTCCGGAACGCTTCCGCCCGGACCAGCAGCAGAGACGACGCCGTTACAACTCTGTCAGCCACGTGAATGAATGGTTTTCAGAGGCATGCATGGACTACTTGGGTAGTCCTGGGGACAACATAAGCGGGGACGACCAGACTCTCGCCGTTACAATATCATGATGAACTACAATACAGTTTGATACGGTGATCACACACTTCAGCAGAGATGCTACCGTAAAACCTTTATTTTACCCTTCTCAAGCAATAAACTGTTATACATAAATTGAGTACATGACAAGGTGAACACTTTGTTATGTTCTCAGTGTGTTCCCCGTCACAGATTTGGAAGGCAAAGCTGAACACACTTTGTTTTTAGTTTCATTTGGCATCCACAAAGTTATTCAAAATGTTGACCTGACGTCCTTATGCACAGCGCCTAGAGGTAGAGACAGGACCCAAAGACGGGATTTTTTTATTGTATTTGACGAGTATGTCTTCAAATATATCCTTGCACTAAATGTAACACACCAAACTGTTGCTGGACGTTGCTCCAGTGTAACTGTCTGGCCACTGTGCCATCATCAGACCGGTGCAGGCGCGTAAACGCCAAGCTTTCTACTAGAGCAGAATTACCCCCTACTGTCCGGTCCACTGAGCCCGGAGGATCCCGCAGTGAGTTCATTTCATCAATGATACCTTTGCGGTGAGGTCCAAATGAGCCAATTGCACGGTCCATTATCACTAACGGCTTCCTGTTCGCCGGGCCATGGACAAGGAGATCGTGCGGATGCTGCCACATCCAGGACTCCGTCCGAAGCACCTGTGGTCGCGCTCTTCGGAGAGAGAGGTCTTGAGAAGTGAGCAACGTGGACCTGCTCGGCCACTCGGTCGTCACCCTCCCTGTGAGCGATGGGGGACGTCGTCACGTCAGCCTCCATCGGACAGACCGGGTCCAACTTTGAGGTGCCAGACCAATCTTATGTACCTGGTGCGTCACCAGTGAGACCAGTTGTGGCATCAAGCACAGCAAATGTTTCAACGTTGACGGCTTCGGCCCGACTCACTGTACACACGTACACGAGTACATTTACATATGCATGTTTGAGAGTTCGACGTTACAGTAGCTGAGGATAAAAATGAAGCCAATGAAGAAGCCGTTTATTTAAGATCTGCACAAGTCGCACTTTACTAGGGCGGAGTCGTCGCACTTGCTGCACCTCAGGGCGACGAACTCGTCCGTGAAGATGTTTCTGTTGTTGGACTTTTTGCTGCCGCTGCAACTTGGGCAAGGGAGCATCCGGAAGCCGCCGCACTTCGAGCAGTCGGAGATGACAGAAGGGCACTGGAGAGAAATATGTGTACGTGAGCAGTAGTCATACCACAAGTTGTTACACTACAGTACAAGTGATGGCCGACTGGAGTTCTTGGGAGAGCACTGAATGGACCTGCTGCAGTCGTACAAGTTGCTCATGCATTTGTACTCTGGCTTGGTTAAAACCAGGCACACCGTAAGAGTCATGATTCCGCGTGGATTCAGTGTTCGATTGACCAATTTATGGGGGGATCGACTAAGCTGCATACGAAGCACCCTGTATTACTATTTACACTGCAGTCAGGTCTTAATTTAACGTTAGTTTCAGGAAGCGGTCAAACCCATTGGGACATCTTCCCGCTCTGAACAAGAGTCGAGTAAAATTGTGGTTAAATCGAGACTTGACTGCATTATTTCCCATGCAGTAGGGAGTTCGATGCTTACCTTAAATCTCCTGAGTAGTTGCTTCAGCTCTCCTCTCTCGTTGAGGCTCTCGACGACGTCCGCGTCCTAGTGCATACAAACGAAGTCAGAAAAAAACTTCATTCAGTCACCTAACTATTGCTTCCATCACCAAGAAAATATTTCAGGCTAAAAAATAATACATCAGTCACCAAGGAAATATTTCTGTCACCAGAGAAATATTTTGGTCACCACAAATTTTTTTTCATCACCTGAACATATGACCGATTCCCTGCATCGCTCAGCTTGAGCTCAACTTGAGAAGACTGGCATTAAGTTTTTTGAAACAAAGCAAAGTGACAGCTGTATTAGTGGAGAGCTGGACATGTGAACAGACCCAACTTAACATTGACATGACCTTATCACGTCCAATCCTTAGCTGCATTTCTAAGCCACCGCTGCTCCTGATTGTTGGCCACTGCCGCTGGTTCTCTTTTTCTATTTATGGTTTTTTTGGACTTGTAAGATGGTGAAATACAAGGTTTACATAAATTAATGTGACTCACATGAATCATTTGGGGCCATGGAATTAGGTGACTCACAAGTTATTTGGTGATGTGGATTAGTTTGTTTGGTGATCCATTTTTGGGAGAAAAATATTTCCTTCTGTGATGAAAGTGTTAACTTTGGTGAGTGAAGGTTGGTGACTGAAGTATTGAACTTGGTGACTCAAAAATATTTTCCCTTTTTTATTCCTTTTCGACCCCTTTCTTCCTACAGCAACCAGAATTTTTGGCTCAAAGGACCCAGATTTCTCTTTTTTTTCCCACTGTCTGGTCGAATCCTTGCTAAGAGAGTTTACTAACTGAACCTAAAACGTAGTCAAAATTTAACATTGCTTTTTTGCTGGCTGGCTGATTTTCTTACGAATCTGGTCAATAAGAATGTGCAGTAGCAGTAGAACTGCTACTAGAACCGATTTCTATAATAAAATTTCTTTCTCAGTTGGATTGGAATTGAAGATCCCGTAGGGCTTTGTTCTGTCTAGTAAGACGAATAAACCCAAACTAAACCTGCCTTTGGCATCTTGACAGACGTTTCTCTGCCCAGTCTGCCCGCACTCGGTGCTGCCTGCTTCAAATTTATTGCATGATCATCATGAGATTCGACTCCAGATCCGGATCTTTGAAACTAACCGATTCAATCAGATCCGGATCTTTGAAACTAACCGATTCAATCAGATCCGGATCTTTGAAACTAACCGATTCAATCAGATTCGAATCATCACCCATCACTAGCATTTTTCTGGCCTTGCCAACTGAGTGAGGAATCTGTCTGTCCACATTTTGACTCTGGCGGGCGAACCCCTGTGCGCATCCGATTGCCCAACTTGTGCACGTGTTACTTCCACAAGATGATGACGATTTGTCACATCAGCGCAAAAAAGTGCCTCAATTTGTTTTAACAAAGTCCACAGATTAGACATCCAGAGTGAGAGAGACAGAGAGAAAGTGGATCAGTCAGTTCCAGCTAGAGCGTGAACAAAACCTCTGTTCATCCTGGATAACAAGAGAGATCAAGTTCACAAGGAGCCAAAACAGGACCTTTTTTTTCCCAAAATCATCTCTGCAAAAAAATTCCTTAATGAGCTTCCTCTTAACCGCATAAGGTTAACTCGTGCTTGATACTCAAGGGTGCAAAAAAAATTCTCTGCACTTTTTTTCCCGACATTTAAAGGACGCTTTTGTTTTATGAACGTCCTTTGGCACTGACTAAGGCCAGAATTTGTCCTTTTCTCTTCGAGGTTTTTGTCTAACATTAATAAAGTTGAAGATCTGCCTTCTTTCGCCTACTCAACGTAGCGTGACTGCAGGCAAAAAACGCTGCAAATTTCACTTTCCTCAGCTGCGGCAACAGAGACAAAAAAAAGCTGACGTCTTCATAAACTTATAGCGGATAAGCGGACTATTCTGTCTCTCTCTGATACTCTATGAAGCGTGAATAAATATGCGTGGCACTCCTAACGTTAGGTTAGTACATTGTGCACCGCGAAAAAGGGTTTGAAGAAAAGTTTGGCAGTAGGACAATTGGACTCTCACGTTTAAGTCCCCAGCTGATGCACGTGTGAAGAAAAAAAAAGGCTACAATTATCTTTCTGTGCGATCTGATTTTCTCTTACCCCCAAGAGCCTCCCGTCGACGAAGACCTGGGGCACGGTGGTGACGACCGCCGAGGCGTCCTCGTCCATCCTCTCCGCCAGCTCCAGCTGGTTCTCCTTGGACATGAAGACGTCCTTCTCCACCGTCTTGATCAGCAGCGTACGCAGGATCTGACGCACTTTGACGCATCTTGCGTACGTCTCGCGCAAGACGCCCAAAGTCGTGATGTAAACAACGACTTTTCCGAGTTCGCGATCGAAAAAATTCTGCAAAGAAAAATCAAGGCATAAATTTTGCAACACACTTCATTTCTGCACGTCCAGAAAGTCAAGTTTTCTGCGGCGGAAAAAAACGCACTTTCACAGGGAGGAACAGAACTTATTGTGCACGCAACTCACATTAATTTCTTCTCCAATAAAAAAATCAGGCAAGAATTTTCATTATATTGCAGACAAACAAAGAAAGAACTTGGCAAATCTTGTCTGGGACAGATTTTTTTGTATTTTTTTTAAACACATATCAATGGCTGAGTTTTCCACTTAAGCCTGAAGATGCAAGTTAGTTGAACGACCTAACAAAACAAGTTCACCACTGCTCTTAATCATTCCAGCCCAAGCTCTGCTTCTTCACCAACTGGAGTCGTGCAGAGAAACCATCACCTGACGAAATCCTCGAACCCCATGTGAATTACAGTGACAATAGCATTCTACACTAGTGAACATGTCTTGAACATCTGATGCAGCCTAGGATAAGTGAGGTAACGCAATCGGGACCTAAGACAAAGCTCTGCTGCGTGTTCTCGATCAGCTGGGCCATGTTTGCACAACTGAGGACGCGCGCAGTCAGTGCTGAAGAGATTCTGTCTCACCTTCTTGCTCGGGTCCCTGAGGAAAGTCGCGATCCCCTGTCGAACCCTGTTCTTCACCCCCCTGACGGTGCCTCGCTTACTGCGGATGGTGGCGTCCCTGTCGGCGTCGCCGTCGGCGTGGCTGTAGCTCACTAGGACCGTCACGCCGGCGAAGCTCGTGTCCTCGTCTACATGCTGATGCTGATGCCGATACTGATGCTGGTGCTGGCGATGGCGCTGGTGCTGATGTTGGTGCTGATGCTGGCGCTGGTGCTGGTGCTGGTGCTGGTGCTGGCGCTGACGCTCAAGATGATGCTGATGCTGGTGATGACGGTCAAGATGATGCTGATGCTGGTGCTGTTGCTCTGTCCTCTTCAGGGTCTCTCGCGTCTGATTGATCAACTCCACGCGGGTCGAGGGCGGGGACGACGGCGAGGACAAAAGGGAGGAGGACCCGCTGTGGTCCCCGAATCCCGGCGGCGGCGGCGGCAGCGGCGGCGACGGCTCCTCCAACTCTTTCCTGAGAGCGCGGAGACTCCTGGAGCGGGATATATTTTTAAACCGCAAAGTGCATGATTATAATGTATCATATATTAGCGAGTGCACCCGCCAGAAATGTGCCAGGCAGCCCAAGCAAAAATTGGCTGAAAGGGCCGAGAAAAAAACACAGGCTTAAATTAACAATTACATCTCCGAAGGACCCTCTCTGCGTTATAGACAACAATTATAGCAAGTTAGAGTTTATTCGGTTGAGTCATTATGGTGTTGACCGTGACAATGACTCACCACTTTATCTATATGCATATAGAGATTAGAATTATGTATGCAATAGTTAAGTATGTGCTGCAGAGTTCGTAGACAATTTCTGATTCGATTTTGAAAAGACACATGAGGTCGAAGGTCAGTTCGCCGTCTCACCTGCTCACAGACTCCAAGACGTCGTCCTCGTCCTCATCCGAGTATCCTCGGAGGCTGCTGTTGCCAGAAGAGGAGTTTGGCGATCTGCGGTCAACATCGGTGTTCACTCCGCTGTCGTCAGACGCGTGGCAAAGAGGGGATCCATGTCTCTGAGGCTGCGGTGACTCGCGTCTGAGCTGAGGCTCCGGCGGCTCCGGCGGCTCCGGCGGTTCCGGCGGCTCCGGCGCGTAGTGACTCTTGGGCGACCGATTTCGCTGCTTGGTGGGCAACGGAGGCGGCGGCGAGAGCTTCTGTTGTCCCCTCGTCGTCGTCGTCGTCGTCGTCGTCGTCGTCGTTGGAGGAGGAGGAGGAGGTGGAGGAGGTGGGCGTGCCTCTTCGCGTCTCCTATTGGCCGAGGGCGTGAAGTGGGCCGTGCTCACATGAAGCGAGGGAGGCGGCGGCGGAGGCGGTGGCGAAGGCGCCGGACGCTTCTTCTGGCCCATGTCCTTGTCGTTCAGTCCACTCCCGACGTTTTCACCTGCAACAAAGTCCGCACGTCCATGGACAGCTTGCAGATCTGCGCAGAAATGTGACTGTTGCGCTCGTGCGACGCCAGAAACCGCAACATCAGAAGTCACGTCCAAGTGCGACTGAGCGTGTCACATTTCGAAGAGTCTTTGGCTGCAGATGCACTCGGGGTCATTGATAAGTGACAGCTCTCTTTTATCATTGTTAGGCAGTACAACAGTGTCATCGCAAGTAAACACGCGCTTTTGCGCAAATCAGCACACCTTGATAACAGGTGGAAAACCAAATAGCGGCAACTTTACTTTAAACTTTACCTAAATTTTATGTTTAAATGTCACTTTTTTGCGGACGAAAAAGACTTTTTCTTCCGCATGTTGCGAACTTTTTTGTCCGAAACATTTTGACCGAATACATCAGCCACTACTTGAAAGTTTACTTTTTCACTCCTTTGGGCATTTATACAACACTTTATATTTCGTCCTGACTGAACCAGGCATCCACGTACTTATTGATTCATATTGAGTGGCTACTAAATATGTCACTATTAGGTTTCGCCAAGCAAATCCTCATGTCCACTTCTTAGATGACATATTGAAAAAAGGAGGCAAAGCAGACCTTAGTTTAAATCCAAGTAATCCTGGATCAATTGGAAGCCTCAATAGCACCATTTTTCGGTCACACAATGACTTCCAGCCAAACATGTTTCGGCCTCAAATCCTCCATGACGTCCCTACTGAATATCGATATCGCAACATTCGATATCTCAACCATGGAGATACTCAATAATAGCCTTAGCTGATATTTGAAAGATGGGACTGCCTTTGCAGGATCATCCAGGGCCAGTTTCGGATGATATCGCCAGGTGACTTTGACGATATTCGACATTCGTAGATCACCCAGTCTTAAACTCCACTCATTAGGGATAAATGGAAGCTCCGCAAAATTGATCTCATAATGGCATAATTGTCTGTTGTTCCGCAACTCTTTCGTGCTCCATTCAGAGTTATCAGTGCAACCGCCTCTTTCATGAATTTCCCCCTACCCATTACGGTCCCCCGAGTTCTCCCAACCCATTATTACCGCTCCGCAGCTGATGAATCCCAACTCGCCGCCAGACGAGATCCACATTCACGTTTACGACGCCGTCAATTGCTTCACTCCACTTTCTTTTCCGCCAGCTGAGGAACCGCAGGACGAAGCTGGCGAAGATGCTCTCGGCGAGGTGGAAGGAGGGACAGAAGTTATTGCGGTCGCACTCGTACTTGACGGCGCTGATTTTTCAGAGGCTGCAAGAAGAAAAATTTCTCTGTGTGCCAGGAGAACAGCAACGTCAGTCAAGCCTGGGAGCGTCGCTCACACCTCTTATCTCCTTGACCAGCTGACGTCCACTGAGGAGGGTAACGGGAAGGTAGAAAGAGAAAAGATCCTGGAGCTCCCTGGCTTGAGAACAACTGAGAACTGAAAAAAATTCCTCGCTCTCCCTTGTTTTCCCCTTTCTGTTGGTCAGGCACGCGCCCGCCCTGAACATTTTCGGTCGTCCCAACGGCCAATTGCGCCGCCAAACACCGTTGGGATCTCCGTCGTACGCTTGGTGGGCTCCAACGGGGGGATGCGGAGCAAGGAGCCGTTGGAGGTGGAGGCGCGGGGAATTCCTGGCGTTGGCTCACTGGGATTTGCGTACAGTCGGCACTCGATTTTCCCACGTCCAATTTTGGCAAAGAAGTCGATTCTCGCCAAAATGTCCTGCTTGACTTGGCAAAAATCCTTCGCTTTTAGCACAGTTGCCACAAGCTGGCATCGACTTTGACACAGTTTTCCTGATCGTAACTTACTTCGGCTGCTACTATGAAGCTGAAGAAAAAGACAGAGTAACTGTCGTTATTGTGAGAATTATTAGCTCACAAGTGTCTAAATTGAGTCACATTATAGTGGACGATAATCATGTGGGTGAAAATAGTTAGCACCAAACCCAAAGGTCCTTCTCATGGATATAGCGGTCAAATGGAAATGACAGTTCAAATAACTGCCAAAATGACCGGTAAAATAATCTTAAAAACTTATGACTCTCCTGTGAGATGTTCTCTAAGGAATCAAACCTTGGATTTGTGCTCCAGGATCACCCTTTTCTTCACGTACCGTTAAAAAGACGAAGGCCGAAGAAAACAGCAAAATTTGTCTTGAACAAACAGATCTGCTTTTGGTCTTCGTTTGCATGAAGTTTCTGCATCTGAGTCTGATCGAGTGCGGCTCTAAGTTGACCACGTTGGCCGAGAACATGATCTGCTTGCTATGAGAGCAATGACGCAGTGAATAAGGGTCCAATTCTCTTCACAGAAAAAGTGGATGCACAAATCACAGTGCACAGATCCATTGACACGGGCTTAGACTTCTTTGCCAACCAAAAAGTTAAAAAAAGACTTACAGATTTTGATCGGTGATCACTGATGACTGTTTTTGCCACTGATCAAGGAGTATTACTGCATGAATCTGACCTTTACTACGCACTGCACTCATAAGCTGGGCATAGAGTTTCATATAGATGGATGTATGATAAACATTGGGATTTGCCACTTAAGGTGTGGAGGATTATGAGTTGGGATGCAACCGGGTCAGACCTGATCCGGGTTCAACCCTGGCCGGTCCTGATTTGTGACCGACTCGGACCCAAACCACTCAATTCAGCCTGAGCCGACTCTATGACTCCGGGTTGACTCACATAGCAATTTCCCGGGTATTTGACCTTGAGACACCTTTTGTCAAATAGTTTCTTGTGGTTTATACTATCAACTGAATAGTATAGTCATAGTTTGATTAAATTGTTGTTTCATTGCCTGACCCGACCCAACCCGACCAGATGCAACCTTTTTAAATCATCCAATGACCTGACTCGAGTCATATCAGCCTTAACTGACTCGGGCTCGAGTCGGACCAGAAAATTATTGATCCGTTGCATCCCTAATTATGAGGGGTGTGGTGGTTTGGCATTTTTGGCGAAGGCCGAGGAGGCCCGGAAGGGACTAGAAATTTTTAAAAAGTTTCAAAATTTGACAATACGCGGGATGAGGTTCCCTGTCTAAGGTGAGGCGGACCACTTCGTCCAGTCAATGGGGCAATTCAGCACGCAACTGCGGTTATCTCGCCATGTGTGTAAGATATTTCCAAGTAGCTCCAGATTAAAGTGTACAAAAACACAAGGAAGATCTCGTCGAGGCTGCCCCTACACAAGTTGGAACAAGAGCTGAGGATGCGGTTGGACTTTTGTTCTGGTGACAGACGTTTCTTTGCCCATGCTCACACAGGAGGCAGAGGACGAGGGAGAAATTCCCCCTGACGTGTTAATCTTGGTGACTGAGAGACGAGCTTAAGATCGCGTTCACCCGCGCACAATTCTGCACAACGCGCGTTCCGGCCAGGAAAGGCGAAGTTTCCCCGTGCAACCGCGGCCCTTAACACTTGTCACACGAAGCCATTGTGCAACGAAACCGAAAAGTTGCGCTCTCATCTTCTTCTTGCGCAACGATGAAGCACAGGAAGTTGAAATCTGACTGTGAAGCTCGCCCCAATTCGTTCAACTCGAATCAGGACAAGAATTATTCTTCTCCGTGTACTTGTGTGATCGACACAGACGTTGCTCAAGGATCACCAGTGTGTATTCATCTAGAGGTCCTAGCCTCTGCTGTTCACGCTGTACCGGCAGTACATACAGGCGGGGCAACATCCAGAGTCAGATCGACTTTTATGTTATCCGCCCAGACATCTGGACCACAAAATCAACAGGCATAAATAAATAGCCAGCACCTGAACGAGCACGAAAACTTCAAGGTCGCCAGCTTCAACTACCTTTCTGACGTGCTCAAGTTGAACCTAGCAGAGGTGAGGGACAAAACAGGGCCATTTTCAAGACCGATGTCATCAAGATCCTGTCCCTTCTAGACTCTTTGCTCCCAGCCCCCGTAGTTCTGGATTTTCTTGACATTGTTTCTACTTCTCCAGGTTTAACTTCCCTCAAGTCATTAGGACTAATAATTTTGCCACCACTGTTCATTGTAATTCACTGTACTCTCGAGAGAGTGGGTTTAACCATTTTGAACTAGAGCGGAGAAGAAATTGCTGAAAAACATATAAATGCATTATTTTCGGCTCACGCTGTACTCTTCCTAGAGGTCGCATTTTCAGGTGAATCACTCTTTTCTCTGGTCAGTTCTGATTGCATAGCTCATGTAAGCTCTACGTTCAGCTTCGTCTTACACGATTTACTCAACATGGTGATGTTTGAGGTACAACAGAGAAACTATCACAGAACGACACTGGAAGTGATGATGTCTGTCTGTCTCCTCGCCCCAGTTCTACATGATCTGAAAGACCTTCTTGAGCTCGACCATGAGCTGCCAGTCGGCCTTTTGAAGGTCCTCCCTGAAGTACTGCTTGCAAACGTCGATCGTCGTCCGGCTGATCTGGAACGTGAGGAGACAAGGGTTGGAGTGGGGCCCGCTGACGTGATGGCAGCAAGATCCGTCCTTACCTTGCTCATAACAATGTCCTTCTCGTCAAAGTGTCTGCCGAACATTTTGGGAGACTCTCCCGGGATGGGATCGACCTTGATGCAAATCTCTTCTCCCTTTCTCGCGCAATCGACCTCCTTGTGGTTGTTCTCGATGCTCGTGCATATACCAATATCCAGGAACTGAAAGGAGAAGCAGTAGCAGTTGAGCCTCAAGGATGCCCGGATCCGGTCGCCCGAATCCCACCGCACTGTCCATAACACAGAGTTACAACATCGATTCTTACGTCTTTAGATGGCACGCAAAGGGGAGTCCCTTGTCTGATGATTCCAGCCTCGACGACGACGCCAGCCACGATTGGATCCCTCGAATTGAAGATGCAGTTGGGCAAGAACCGAAGCTTGACGGGGAAAACCGCCTGGTACTTGAACTCTTCGCGCTTTTGACGCTTCAGATCCTCTTGGTGAGCCGTGAAGCGGTCGAATAAGTGATAAATGATGTCGGCCTGGACGACGCAATACAAGTTAGAAAAAGAGAATAGCCCAAAAGCCTCATATAATCCTCGTCGTCTGAGGTCCCTCTTTTACCTGGAAGATCTTGACTCCCATGGAATCGGCCAGCTCTTGTGCGTCTCTCTCGACCTTGACGTCAAAGGCCAGGATGACGGCGTACTTCTCCTCGTGCTCGAGCATCACAGAAGCCTTCATCACGTCGCGCTTCACGACCGGGCCAATTTTCACGCCCGCAAACTAACAAAAAAGGTTTTGAATGATGATATCAGTGGTGACTCAGCTCAAGAGAAAGCACTAATACCCATACCGGGATCTTGGAGGTCTTGAGGAACTCCAGCAGCGCCTCCAAGGACCCAAGGGTCGAGGCTTGAACGAAGACGCCCCTTTCCTTCAGTTTGATTGCGTTCAGTGCGCTCTCAAGTCGACGAGACATCTCCTCCTTGCATAGCTCCACCTCGTCTGAGTGGTATGCCACCAGACAGTTAAGGCCAGCAATGGCGTGGTCGAGATCCTTAGCGCAGATCTTGACACCCTGCGCAGCCTGGATCTCCTTGTGCTCCACATAAGTGTTCTGAAACGCCAAGAGCATGATCAGAAGTCAGTCTCAACACGTCCTCGGGCACATGGGCCGTTAAGGAGACCTTTGTGCGCCTCAATTTCAATCATCCACCATGCTTACTTTGACCCTGAGGTCTTGCATTTTGGCCGGCGTGAGCAAAGCCTTGATGGGCGTGACGATGGGTCCCTCGTTCCCGGCCACAACTAACGTCTGTCCCTCCTTTAGTTTCCCGTTGACCAGGACGACGTCGATGGTGGTTCCGAGTCCTGGTACAGCCTTGACCTCCAGCACCGTGGCCTGCAGCTCCTCCGAATAGGACAACCTTTTGGCCAGCATCGACTGGGATAACAACACCAGCAGACCCATCAGGTTGCCCATTCCGTCCCCTGAGTGAGCCGACGTTGGCACCATCGAAATGTACGACTTGGGATCGGGGTTCTCATAAAAGAGCGCGGCGTTCAGGCCCTGCTCAGCCATAGCCGTCACCACTTCCTTCGAGCGTTTGTGGAACTCCAACTGGGTGTTTGGTTGCTGCGCATTGATGACTTCGCGCACGTCTCGGTGTCGGTTTGCCTTCCACTCGTACAAGCGGTCGATCTTGTTCAGGGCGATGACAAACGGGGTTTTCTTCTTCTTGAGCAGGTCGATGGACTCTATGGTCTGCGGTTCGAGTCCGTGCATGATGTCGACGACGAGGATGGCAATGTCGCACAACGAGGAGCCGCGATCGCGGAGATTTGAGAAGGACTCGTGGCCAGGGGTGTCGATGATTAACAGGCCGGGCAACTTGTCACACTTGAACTATGATTTAGGAAAAAAGTTAATGCGTTTATTGTCGACTGTCAAGTGTACGCTAATTATTGCATGGCATGGCGTACTTACATCCTTAACCATCTTGCACTGCTCGTTGATGACTTCGATGGGTACGTTGGTTGCCCCGATCTGCTGAGTGATTCCTCCTGCCTCTCCGTCCTGGACGTGAGTACGTCTCAGCTTGTCAAGAATCTTGGTCTTGCCGGTGTCCACGTGACCCAGGACGCAGACGACGGGAGCGCGCAAAACATCAACCGAGCGGTTGCGCTCGTTCTCTTCGCGCCTCTTCTCGATACGCGCCAGAGCGCGTTCTCGCCGGCTCTCATCCTCTTCGGACTCCTCGCCGTCACTCTCTTCCTCGTCATCGTTTTCGTTTTCTTCGTCGTCATCGTCTTCTGCGTCTTCGTCAACTTTTATCCTTTCCATTTGTTCAGTCAGTTTGTCTTCAGTCTTTTGGGCTTGGCTGTCTTCGTCCAACCCTGCCTCCCAAGATTCCAAGACGTCATCGTCGTCCCAAGCATCAGCTACGCCGTCGTCCCCTTCGTCGACCTGATCGCCATTTTCTTTCTCTTCCTCCGCGACAACCTCTTCGGACTTTTCTTCTTCGACGTCTTCCTCTGCTTCTTTTTTCTCGTCCTCCTCAGGTTTCTCTTCCTTGGCCCGACCCTTCTTGTTCCGTATTCGTGTTCCTGGTCTGGGTCCCCTTCTTTCCTCTCCGGCATGCGGCACCTCCATCCCCTGCGCCCTCATGGCCTCGAGCATCGCCTCAGCGCGGGCCTTGTCCGCCTTCTGGCGAGCCGTCATCCACTTCCCCTCCTTCTTCAGCTGCTCTTTTCTTTCCTTCTCTCGCTGCTTCTTCAACGCCTTCCTCTCCTCCTCCTGCCGCTTCTTCTCCCTCAACAACTCCTCGGCCTCCTCCTGCCGGCGGATCCTCTCCTCTTCCTCCTTCTGGATCCGCTCCTGTTCCTCCTGTACCTTCTTGAGCGCCTCCTGCATGGCAAGGAGAGCCCCCTTAGTAGGCTTCTTACCCTTCCCCTTCTTGGACGCATCCTCCTTCTTCTTGTCGGCCTCCTTCTCGGTCGCTGCCTTCTTCTTCTTCTTCTTCTTCTTCTTGTCCTCAGTGCCGCCGCCCTCGGCTGCTTCGCCACCATCGCCGTTTGCTCTGACTTCGTCGGCAACCGAATTCATGACAGGGTCTTTCGTCTCTGCAGAGGCCGCGGAATCCCTGGTGGTGGCCTCCGTCTCCGCCATTTCGATCCTGTTGAGCGCTGAACCTCCTGGACTTGATGGAGAATGGCGAAATTGCAGTGTCCTTGTCGCTCTCTGTCCTGCCGATCAGAAACTGTTCATGCTTTGCTCCCGGACCCTTCTTTTCGGGCGCTGCCACATGGTTGGCTACCTCCGGTACCTGATGCAGAACGAGCCAGAGTCTCTATAAGACAGTTCCGACAAACTTGTCCAAGATTCCCAGCAATCTCATTGGCTGACAGTCATGGAGGGAGGTGGGTCACTTTATTTTCATTGAAAGATGGGATGAGAGTACAATTTGTCCACTCCATGCATCTTGGAGCAGAAGCCTCGGACCAAGAAAGTCATTGAAACAATGACGACTGCATTCTGTGACCTTGTAATTCTTGACACACCATGACATCAACTTGGACCGCCGTGGGTTGGGTATGTCTGGCTGAATTGGCCGGCAAGATTTTGGCGTCAAAAAGTTGGCTCATGCGATATTTCTTCAAATTTTGCTCCGTCCAGGCGCTCCTGGTCTGAAAGCAGACTCTTTGCCCCAAGTGGATGTGGACGCCTTGGTGTACTCCGTCGCCTCATCCACGGACACGCGGAAGTGACTTGTCTACTGGCAACGCCTTGACCCCTCTTCACACGTTGTCGCTCCCACTGTGGCTGTAGGGGATCACGCAACAGCTGCTACAGAGACAGCTGACGTCCCTGATGCTTTGACTCCCATTGACGACGACGACTCTGCTTGACTGTTTGGTGAGCGAGCTCAGCGGACGCTGGAGCGCCTGGAGACCATGCCGCCATAGCCGCAGGAGCAGCCGTAGCAGCCCACAGTGACTGCCAAGCCCAACAAAATTTCCGTACGATGCTGGATGTTTTCTCTCGATCACTGGTGTAAAGAGGGGAAAGCCCCCGGAAAGGAGCGGGGCAAAGAGTGAGGAAGAGCGTGAGGCGTCCATTTTCGGACCCGCCAAAGTCCACCTCCTGCTCGTCCATGGCGCCGTCAAAGTTGTTGGACGGCCTCCCTGAGCCGCGGGTCTACCGACCCACGATGGAGGAATTCAGGGACTTCAACTCGTTTGTGCGCAAGATCGAGCGGGAAGACCAGGCGCATCTGGCAGGCATCTGCAAGGTCGTTGTCCCGGACGAGTACATACCCAGGAAGGCCGGATATGAGCCAGAGACATTTCCATTCCGCATCGAGACTCCATTGAAGCAGGTCTTCGACCAGATCGGTGACCGCGGGTGCTACCAGACTCGGTGCTCTCCTCGTTCGCCAATGACGATCAGTGAATACAAGGAGATGGCCACGAGCACCAAGTACAGCCCACCGAAACACGACTCCTACGACGAGCTGGAGAGGAAGTATTGGAACTCTGTACACTTTGTCAGCCCGGTTTACGGCGCGGACGTCACCAATGCCATAACGGATTCGGATGTCGAGGAGTGGAACAGCTCAAAGTTAAACTCCGTTCTGAAATACGTCGAAGAGGATTCCAAGCAGGTTTACAGCGTAAGTATTGCCAGAAGTAGTAGCTGCATCAGTAACAGAAGCACTAGAAATTGTAGTAGTAGCAGTTTTAATCGCTCCGGTAGCACAGTTGACTCCGTTGTAACGACGGTCAAGATGTCACTTCGGTTGTGACATCAGTCTTCCCGATCCCCAGGATCACCATTGCATGAAGTGGTTCGGAGAAGGTGTCAGCAACTCCGCTTATAACGTTAGTTTGGCCAGTGGAAATGATCGTTCTCACTGGCGAAATGGAAATCATCAGTGGAAAAAAACAACTTTTTTCTCTCATTTTTGAAAACTTTTTTGATTGGACGGAATTTTGTAAGGACTTGAAGACCAGAATGTGGAGTGTGGACTACCTAATGTTGGCGTGAGTCCGGAGCACAAAGTGCTGTCCGGAATGCCCGGGACAAGACGGACGCTCCGCTTGTGACGACAGAAAGTGCCCCGGACAGGTCCTGACGTTATAAAACAAGTCCATAGGTCTGTAGAGATAATTTGAGAATTTTTTTGGCTTGATCTTGCAACAGTTAGGAGATAAGTTAGGTTGTGCACTGTTGAAACTTTGGACCTAAATTTACTGTGGCCGAATGACTTCATCTACTCAATTTGGCATCCATTTGGCATACAGCCTCACTTACAGACTCAATTTGGCCAGGAAGAGCTGCACAAGCATCTTTCTCCTCTGACTCCTTGAGGACCTTAGAGGCCTTTTTGATGGTAGATTAGACTGACGTGATCTTGCTATCAGGTGAAGCAGTGGTCTTCACCTGCAACGTACCCCACGACCAGGAGGCACATGATTCAACTCAGGGGAACTGGAAGGCCACTTCTGTTCGAGCACGAAGAGGGGCAACTTCTTCAAGAACTTCTGCACCCTAAGGGACTTGTGTGCCGGCACAGAGTCTTTAACAAACATGACTCGGTTTTTAATATAATGCTTAGCAATCCACTGTAGCAGTACATATTTTAGGATGACGAGGTGCTCATTGGTGTTGGTGCGGTGGCTGGCTTCAATGAAATGGTGGGGCATGACACGGCCGTCACTGACCACTGCCCCAAACACAACCACAGACGATGGATTTTTGCTCTGCAGAACTGCAAGAACTTGAGAAGGGTCTTAGGCCATTACTCTGTCATTCTGGCAGTTGGGAGAATGAACTTCTTCTCATCAACGAAAAGTGGTGCACAGAGGCATCATCGCCTCTGTGCCTCAGGTGACTGAGAAGTTCTGGGCATCTCTCAGTCCTGATGGCTCTGAGTCCGTGAGGATAGCCCAACGTCTCCTGGTGCAAGACTTCTGGCCAAGATCCTCTTACAGCCAAGGTGATAGCAACTTGATTTCTCTTCCTTGTGAGGACAGTCATGGGCGTGGACAGGTTGGCAGTGATGGTTCGCTTCTAGCCTCCGACAGACGTGGGAGTCCCTTACTTGAATGATCTGGTCTTGTGGATTTTTTTATAGATGTCCCCAGAGATACTAACTTTAACCATGGTCTGATATACGGCTGCGGGTAGGTGCCCAGTGGCCTGGTTCACGCCCTGCGAGTCGGAACCGGCCTAGTACACATCCGCAACAACATTTTGCCACGTCAGCTCCAGAGCGATGCGGCGTCGGTAATTGACTAGTTTTTAAAGATCACGTTGAGGACGCGGGCGGCTTAGTTGAAGTGGGGGCTTTGGAAGAGCTTTAACAGTTACAATACCTCAGATATCTTTTCTATTTATCTCTGCTTATATCATCGCCAAGTCTTTTCACCAGCAATATGTCCTCTTCCACAGGGAGTCAACTCGCCCTATCTATACTTCGGCATGTGGAAGGCCACGTTCAGCTGGCATGTGGAAGATATGGACTTGTATGCCATCAACTTCATCCACCACGGGGCACCCAAGACATGGTACTGCGTGCCACCGAAGTATGGCTACCTACTGGAGCGCGCCGCGCGCGATCTCTTCCCACACATCGCGTGCTGGTGTACCAGCTTCATGCGCCACAAGACGTGCCTGATCGCGCCGCACGTGCTCGACCAATACGGGGTGCCCTACAACAAGGTCGTGCAGGAAGAGCGCAACGTAATCATCGTGTTCCCCTTCGCGTACCACTCGGGTTTTAATCATGGTTTTAACATCGCCGAATCCACTAACTTCGCTACCGAGCGATGGATTGAGTACGGCAAGCGCTATCGCCCATGCGACTGCCAGAAGAAAACAGTCAAGTTCGACATGGGGATCTTCATCAAGCGCTTCCAACCGGAGCTCTATGAACGTTGGTTGGAGGGAAAAGACATCGCCCCGCACCCGGAGGACCCCGAGGAGGTCGCCCAGGAGATCCGACTTCGGGCACGTGATCCCGTCGCTTACGCTCGCGCACTCGAAGATAAGGCGGCCCGGCGGACCGACGTCATGACGTACAAGCTCCCGAACGGACGGAGCGTTCGCTACGACGCCAAGACTATGAAGGTGAATGATGGAGTCAGCGTCGAAGACCAAAACAACTTTAACGAATGGAAAAACGACAAGGTCGTCTTGGACATCTATCAGCATGTCGAACTTTCCCAGATTAAGGTACGCATAGAGCCAAGCTCGATGCGATGCGCCGACTACGGCGCAGCCGAGTATCTGAGCGCCATCCTGGGCAAAGTGGGCGTCTCCGTCAAGGAGCTCATAGAAAGGGGCGAGATGTACAGGGTGGGCAGGATCATTGTCAATCAGTGTGAAGTGCTCAGTAGGAGAGATGATGATAGCGAAGGAAAAGAAAATCAGCCTAAAGAAGGAGAAAAGGAAAAAAACTCCGAAGATGACGAATGCGACTTTGACTTCGACTCCGAGGTCGACTCTGTAGGGAACAAAAGTAGCGGAAGCTCTGACATCTCCAACGAAGACTCCGATCCGGACTTTGGCAAGCAGAAGTCCAAGAAGAGGAAAAAGATGAGCAAGAGGCACAAGAAAGAGAAGAGGCAGAGAAGGGACGCAAAGATGTACAAGACCGGACTGTCTGAGGAGGTAGAAAAGTTGCTCGAGATCATGAAGAAGCAGCAGGTGAAGGAGGAGTGCGAGACGACGGACTTCAAAGACGATAAAGACGTCGTCGTCAGTACCGATGAGAAATGTGAGGTGACGGAAACAACTAACACAACTGCACCTGACTATGGAAAAGACCTGCATATCACGATGCCGCGGAGCGAGGAAGGACAGCTCTTACTCGACATCGACATCTTGCTGCAGAAGGGCGTCGTTTCTCAAAATGTCTTGGACGCCCTTTTAGCCATCCTGGAGGGCTTAAACATTATAGAGTACAAGGTAAGTTGCAATCTAGTCCGTGCCCCTGCAGCGAGTCCTGAAATGCTTGGCAAGCATGAAGGGCCTACTTCACATGTTGTGAAGCTATGCTCAATATTCTGAAAGCTTGTTGAATTTCTGACATTTTGATACCTCTGTCATTTTTGAGGACGAAAAAACAATCCAATGGCCACGCAACAGCAAATTTGGGCAACGTTGTCAGATGAGGCCCTGTTGCAGTTGCGAAAAAACCTGTAGAAAGGACAAGATCGCATGGAGAACTGCAAAAAGTGGAGGAAGACAGACGAGATTGACAGGATCACATTGAAGATCTGGAGTGACAAAGTCATGTTAAAAGAAAAGCTGTTTTTCCATTGACCCAGCAGATCTGCATGTGGTATCAAAATGTTGGGCATTCAACGTTATGGACACCATATGACAACGAAGCAAGCGCCTCAAACTGGCGGGTTTTTATGTCAATCACTGCGGAACAACCTGCAATATGTCCGCAATACAGTTTTTTCAAAACAAAATTTTCTACCATTTCACCACCAAACTATAAGTTTTACCCACTTGAAGGCATTTTGGTGTTGTCCGCCCAAGCCAGTCTCTACCTGGTATAAGAATACCTGGATTTCAGGACATACCTGGTATGATCATAGTCATCAACAGTTAACGAACAAGAAGTGATGAGTGTGAGCAGAACCCACTGTGACTTTGTTTTGTCCTTGATCAGGATGGCGCTCGTCACCCAGTTTGGCATTCAACCAACAACGTCCGAGAGTCTCTTCTCCGCACGCTGGAAAGAAACGCTGTCGTGACGTCGAAGACCAAGAGGATCTGGTGGAATCTGTGTGAAGACCTTTTAGAAATATTCGCATCCACAAAGGGGGTGAGTTCATACCTAACGCTTGACTTATGCACATTTTTTTAACGCCACTGCTCTCCTCGTAGAAGCGCTCAGTCTCGTTGTACGTCATTCTCGAAGTGCTGTTCTACCCGGACAAGCTGCAGCTGGCCAGCGAGAGCGTCGAGAACATCCGCGTCATCAACGACATCCTCGTGGGTCTGGGCATCCTCAACATGAGCAAGCCTGGACGCTGGCGCTATCGTGGGCCGCCTGAACTCTTCCAAGTATTCATCGAGGATCTGTTTGAGCACCATCGCCAGCAACACTCGCTCAAGCGTTGTTCTATCCCACTGCTGAACTTGCAAGTGCCACAGGAACTTCTCGATCAAGTCCGACGCACCAAACTGCTCGACGTTAGCCAGTTCTCCGGCTCAGAGGCCAAGCTGCGTCTGATGGAGGAGATGCGCGGCAACGTGGACCGATCCTCGCTGGACGCGGCGCAGCTGAGGTCGTTGGACAACCTGAGCCGAGTGTGCCGATGCGGCAAGAAGGTGGAGGACCCCAACGGCTCGGGGAAGCTCATATACACGGGCTTCAAGAAGCGGAGCCGGTGCAAGAAATGCGCAGGATGCACCGCGAAAAAGTGTCTCCTCTGCGCCAACTGTCTCAACCCCAGGAACAAACAATCGTGTATAAAAAAAGTTTGTTTATATCCGGTGACTCCTCGCTGTCCCTGCTTTCAGTAATTAAAAAGCTAATGGTCGAGGACTGCCGTAATCATGAGTTGTGTATTCATACAACTTAAATGTGTAAGATTAGGCTAAACCGAAAGAGGGGCGGTCTTGGAATTTGACTGGGTGAACTTGTAGTTTGTTGCTTGATGCCATATGAGGAAGATGGAGTCAAATACTTTTTTTTAAAAAAAAGTTTGCTTATATTTAAAAAAGGTGGCGTGTTACTTTGCCCAATCTGTGTTTAGTTTTTACTGCATAAAAGTGGTGGACACTAGTTAAAGTACAAAAAAAGAATGCCATTGTGTTCCATGCATCAATGGTATCTTTAGCATCCATCAATTTTGAAAATTTCGCACAGCTCAGCCACCGCAGTACAATACTCAGTGAAGTGAAGGTACGTACGAACTTCAGAGGCAGCGGGGCTGGCATTAAAACACTTTTTTCGTCTTTGTTTGGCTGCAACGTTTTAATGCGACCTGTTGAAACTAACCGATAACGTCAGTAACCATATGTTGTTACTGATTAAGGTACCTCAGAATTTTCCTGACAAAGCCTAGGTAATGACAAAACTGTAAAGGCTGTGGGGCAAGGCTAAAAACCCCTTTTCTATTTGACCACAACTTCTTCATATCTAACATTTGGTGGCAAGTTTTACCTGTCCACGTCTAATCCAAATGTTCGACCCAGCCCAGACTCTATGTACTTCACTTGTCATTGTCAGCCGATGCACCACCCGTAGACAGTAACATCAGCACGCGTGTTTCCATATATATTTATCTATCCACAACTTGATCTTGAACTTTAGCGTTGTCATCTTATAGAGGTCAATTCATGATAAAATAAACTCATCTCAGAGGTTCTTGACAGAAAAACATTGGTACTGCAACCCGGACTAAGGCTACGGACGAGGCGTGACCGCGTGATCAGTTCGTGGGTCAGCGCTTGGGCTGTGGGGGGAGGAAATCTGCAGCTGACGGTCATGACCCAAAGTTGGGCGCGCGAAAACTCACCCAGGACAGTAGCAGCAATGATGTCAAGGAATAGCGAGCAGAGTCCTCTTCTGTCAGGCAACAGAGAGCATCTCTACACACATGAGCTGCCTGACCCAGAGGTGGCGGCCCAGCGCTGCGGCTGTGACACCAGCTTCTGCTGCTTGTGTGTCACCAAGTGCCGCTTGTCGTGGGTGCGCAGTGCCAGCGGATACCTCCTCATCATTGTGGCTGGACTCCTCTTCACCCTGAGCAACGTCATCCAGAAGATGCTGGCACCATCACTCAACTTTTGGCACCTGTTACTGCTCCGCGCTGTGGCACAGGCACTCCCGACTGGACTATTCGCAGCATATTGTGCCGGCCCAGGTGCTGTTCTGGGCCCAACGAGCCAGCGCTGGCGGCTACTGATCCAAGGCATCTTGGGAGGGACTTTGCTGCTCTGCATCTTTGTGGCGATCAAACATGTTCCTCTGGGAAACTCGTCTGCCATCTTCTTCTGCACACCTGTGTTTACCTTTGCCTTTGCCGTGTGCATGCTCAGGTGTGCCTTTATATGACAGTCACTAAAATTTCATAAACTTAACTCACACTATCCTTTTATGCACTTAGGGAACCTCTTGGACTCTACAGAATGTTGATCTCACTGCTGATGCTTTCTGGCGTTGTACTGATTACAAGGCCGCCATTCCTCTTTCATTCGACCTATGGTCAGCATGATGTTAGCCAAGTCTTTAGTCCAATAGGGTACGTGTGTGCAGTGTTGGTACCACTGCTCTCCGCCATCATCAGCATCCTGACCAGGCAGCTCAAGGACATCCACGCAAGCATTGTCATGTTCTGGTTCGCCAGTGGAACATTCATTATTGGATGTGGAGGTTCATAACTTATTATATATTTCAAATAATATTTGCAGTAACTAATCCTTCTCATCTGAATACCAGGGCTCTTGGCGACCAAGTCGTTCAACCTGTTCTCCCTCAGCCTGGACGATTACCTCTACTCCGCCGCTATCATCACTCTTGGTATCCTGGGCAATCTCTCATACACATTTGCTGTCCGGTGAGGATTTTCTGCTCGTGCACACATCTATGAGCTACTGTATATGCATTATGGCGCCCAACACTCGTGACACTTGACACGCAACAGTATCTCAAACTGTTGTGAGTTTTGTGTTCGGTGCCATAAACACCATTACACTTACAGTGCAAATTAAGGGATCTCTGAATGTAGCGTAAAGTGCTTTTCCAGTCACACTGTATGTGCCATTTATCCCCTCAGATTTGTCAGTCCGAGCAAGGGCAACGTCTTTCGGAGCTTCGAAGTGATCTTGAACTATGTCCTTCAGCTGTTGCTTGAACACAGTCAGTTCTACTGGACATCAGTGGGCGGAATCGCCCTCTTGCTCGCCGCAGTCGTGTTCACCGGCTTGGAGACCGAGGCGATGCAAAAGTTTGGACACATTTGCAAATATTTATAAACAAAATGAGCCAATTTGTTGTTGCTTTGCTTCAACTTTGATGTCTGAACTGTTCGAATGGATGACTACAAGAGGCCAAATTGGGCCTGCTCATATTTCTGCCCACTGTAGTTGGACGCGTGAGCGACCGGACCACTGAGATAGATGGAGAGTGAGGAACAGATGCAGTCCAGCAACATAGAATAAACCAAACCGAAGGGTCTACATGGAGCACCCTGAAAGGGGTGCGGTAATAAGGGCCTACAGATGCAGTTCACTAGGGAAAAAATGGATGTCTTCAAAGTCAAGGTTCTCTCCTCCTGGGACTCCTTATAACACAAAGAGCAACTTTTATTAGATAAGTTTTACTAAAGGAACTTGTTTTTGGGCTCTGCACATTGTTGCACGAAGGGAGGGGGCGAGGTCCAACCTCCCCCCTTCCCATTTCCAACATCATGCTGAGCTTAGTCCAAGTCGGTCCAGTTGTCTCCCAGGAGCTCCTCCCCGGACAGGCAGCCACACAAGCTCTTCTTGACGTTGTAGGTAGGAAGGCGCTTCACTTTTCCAAAGCGTTGTTCATTTGTTGCCACTGCTTTGTCACCTCTTGGTCAGGGGTGTAGACCGCGACGTCCAGGGGGAAGCACTTGTCCTCTGGGAAGTCCTCACCGCATTTGATGCTGACGTCGCCCTGTGGACAAGCGCACAAGCCGACGAGAAGGTCCAGCTCGCTCACAAAGTCAATGTAGTCACCCTGGCGAGCGGGCGAAGCCTGGAACAACAGATATTTCGACACAACGTTAGTTTTACAACTTAGACACCTAACTGTACACAAATTATGTGATAGAAGCCTTGTGCAGGGCGCCGGACGGTCTGGGGAGTGAGTCGCCCTGGAAAAGGTGGGCCTGGGGGTCAGGATTTTTCCATGAAGATTTCAGGCAATTGCTTTCATCCACTTTTACCCCCTGAAAAAGCCAAAATTACAGCCTCTTCAGCACGGCTCCCTCTCCAGCTGGTCTCCTTTTGAGCACTCCAGCACCAAAATGGGCAGTCTTGACATTGAACCTTTGTACTCAACACTGTGCCCAAGAATCATATCTACACGTTCCACATCAAAATTCCACCTCAACGCATGTCAGTACACAGTAGGAGGTGATGTCGTGCTCGTCGAAAATACTTACGGCTAGGACTTCATACGTCTACGTACTACGCATACGCCTGATACTTGATCATCTCCCTCGATCACCTTGACGAAGAACTCGTGAGTGTCCTTGGTGAACCCCGAGCACATGAAGATATTGAAGACGTCGTGGACGTCGCTCTCTGCCAAGCCGACCTCTCCGGCAGCAGCCACGAGGGCCGAGTGGCAGGTGGGGGCGCTCTGAAGATCAACGTCGTTAAGGTGAACCTGAGGTCATCGGGTCAGCTTGCTCACCTTTTCCGTCCCTGTCATGAGCCGAAACGTGTAGGGATCACATCTGAGCAATGACAGACTTTATAACAACATCTAATGCACATAGCGTCTATGTGTAACGCGCAAGTACATCCAGATTGGGCACAAACGCCAAAAATCGTACAAAAATGAAGTATTGATGTCCAAAAATGTTTAGTACAGGGAAGAAAGTGTGTTTAATGTCTTAAATATTGGCAACCAAATGTCCAGAGCAGCCAACTCTCACTATTATAAATCTCGAAGTTGTGACAATTTTGCTGCTGACCAAGCTTTGTTATTCATCCTGAAAGTCATGTCTCCAATTTATATGTCTCGAAGTTATGAAGAACTTGCTGCTGACCGAGCGATATCAGAACTTCGAGATTTGACAATAATTCACCTGAGACAACAGGGTTGCCACATTTCTGCGATTTCCTGAGTTGTGAGTGTTTCCCGAAAGGGTTGAAGTGTTGGTGCTCACTCTTTAGTGTATCTGTTCAAGTACGTGCTGCATAGGAACATACAGGTACACATGCAGTGCTGCAGATGCTTGTGATAGTTGGTATACGTAGGGTCGACCGACCACTGCATGCACATCACCGGCTATCGTGACCTTGTTCCAATGACATCATGTATTCCTGCTCCATCTTGGTCGAATCCGTAGGCGATGCTGTCCCCGATAATTGTTGCCATGGGCCTGACCCAGGGCATGCACGACCACAGGCGGTCACCGACCCCGAGGTGCGTCCGCTGCAGCTGACGGGTCTTACCCGAGTAGAAGTGCTCGCGGGGGTTCGAAGCGTTCCAGAAGTTGACGTCACCGACCTACGCATACGGGGCGTACAGCGTGCGGTGGGTCCAAGTGCAACTTTTTCGCATTTCCGTCAGCCTCCCCCACCCTGTACTGCAACATGAAGCACCACATCCGGTACCTGTGATCCCTCAGGCAGAGAAATTCTACAGATCTGCCCCTTGCTCATCCTCCAGATTCTGGCCTCTCTTTTTGGCACCCTGATTGTCTGCTGGAGGTTCTTCTCCGCGATCTGCGCGTCCATGGCGGCCACCATGGCCGGGTCGGCCATCGGCGGCCGCGGGTCGTAGCAGATGAGCAAGGGTCTGCCTGGGTAGCGAGCGTAACTCATCTTGGAGATCTCGGAGCTTCAATGAGAACTCGTTTTCTTCTCCCTCTGTTCCTTGCTATACAATTTGTGTACAAATGATAAACTCCAAACCTGTATTCTGCTGCAGTTCGTCCACCGTTTATTCGAAAAGTAAAGTTTTGCGCTACAACTTCTTTACGTTTTTTTGAGTCGGTTGCTGGCCATCGTTGACCCCCAAAATCTGTTGGAAGCAAGCCAGGAGCAAAGAGAAACATTTCAACACCTTCTTGCGAAACTATCTCAACTTGCATTGTCCTGTTGTCAGCGTCAAGGAGAGGCTTAATGCGTTGCGAAACCCCGGAAAACCAACGAGTTCTGGCTGCAAATCTAACGACAAAACGCCAAAAGGGCGTTGTCCAGCTCCGGACTCATCCACAAGTCAATCTGTTCAAGCCGCAGTCCTTTGAAAACAGCAACTCTCCTTGTTCTTCTGGAGGAAAAAAAAGGAGAGCTCGAGCTTTTGCCGTTCGTGCTGAAATGCGTGAAATTAGTGCTTGTGTCAATTTCGATGCATCTTTATTACATCTTAATTATTTAAATAGGAAAATATTACTTCTACTGGTAACGTACGTGATGTCGACGATATAGTCTACAAAGTCAAATGTGCGTATGTCATGTAACAGTATTTGCGCCCCCATTTAGGTAAGAGACCTGCATGCTCATGTGTGATCATGTTTGTACAAGTACGAGCAGGGATTAAAAAACAGGAATTATTCTGCCTTTTTTTACATCTTGTTGGGTATCGTTCGATATTGAAATTGTCAATATTACAACCTGGGCAAATTTATGACTTTTTCCTTTTTGTATAAAGCAGATATCGTTAGATCACATCAGTCTTACCCTTAAGTTTTCCTGGCTGTTGTTCTTCATGCAAAAATACAAGAAATCACAAGTTTATCTCACTCCTCCTCAGCCGATTCGTACTCTTCCTCTTCTTCTTCCTCCTCTCCTTCCTCCTCCTCCTCCTCGTCGTCGTCCTCGTCGTCCCCTTCCTTGTCCTCCATGGACCAGAGCTCTTGGTAGCGCTTGAAGTTGGTCAGAGGAAGCCCCAGCTCGAAGTCTTTGGACTCGACGTAGGCGCCGATGTCGCGCACGAGGTCCAGGAGGTACTCGCGACGCTCAACGGTCAACGGAAGATACTTAGAGTTGAGATCCAGAGGCTGAACAGACGCATCTCCCTCCCTGATCTTAGTCCCCAGATCGACCAACTCGGAGGGGTCGGTGGAGGCCATAGCCATTAGCACGCCCACGATGAATCCGTAGAGGAGGTGCTGCTGGAAATCCTCGACCACCTGCTGGAACCTGAGCCCAAAATCGTCGGTGTCGATGCCTAGCTGGCCCAAGGTGATGCCCAGGGTCTCGGTGTAACACTCCAGCATGCGGATGAGGTAGAAGCGCCTAAAAATAAGTGAACTTTTGACTTAAGGTCAAGTGAAAGGCTGGTCATGTTCATGATTCTCCTTGCTGCTTAAGAGCAACAAGACCAAGCACAGCCTGAAAATGAACAACTGCCAAAATTCCGCCCCAAATGAAAGCTTGACACTCTTTTCCCTCCTCAGAAGTCTGCAATTGCAAAACTTAAAGCCTCATCTGATGCTCTGCTGGATCACCACGAGCTTGGCCAGACAAAACAAAGCTATCGCCGCAAAATGAGTTTGTGGGAAATTGCAGTCATTGCAAATTCCGGTTGCAGTCAACTGGAGCGGGAACATCATCCTGTTCCTGATACACACATATCTACGAGGGGCAGCCAACTTGAGGAAAGTTCAGTCATTTAGCTCACTTAGGTCACATTCTTGAGAAAACGTTATCGATTGCTCTTTTTTCAAGGTAAGTCAGATGCATTCCTGCAGCGTCTGCGTCTTGAAGACAAACATGGTGTCATTTTTCAGGAGCTCGGTCAGGAACCCCTCCCTGGACCACTGCTTCAGCAGCTCCATTTCAGTTTGGCCAGCATGACGACCCTTCAACTTGGGGAGAGCGATAAAAGTCACGGACGACTAAGTCAAAAGAGAGCTGGAGAGTCTTGACGTTCGTGGCCTTCATGAAGTCTGTCGGCATGCATTGTCCCGATGAAAAAGCTGGCTCTGGATTACTTTTCTCTGACCTCCTGGTCCTGAGGGTCAACAAGACCCTGATGAAGGATGACGATTTAACAGTATGGGACGTACTGCAGTGCATATAATCCCCTTGAAGTCAAAGAATCACTTTCTGCTCACTGTCAATGGGTATAGCTTTGGCTTTGAAGGGTGGAGTTCATGCTGGTCTTGTTTGGACTGCTTCCACATCAGTCTGGGTGTGGATCTGACCCCATGTCACATCAGCAGCGAGTCACATTTGGCCTGAGAAAGGCCTCAAAGATCGGTGTGTGCGGGTTCCAATTGATGGCTGGCTAGCCTGCCTTAAAACTCCACCAGCTGGCAAGTGAGAGGAAACGTTCTGTAGTATGCAGGGTGAGTTTTGGCGCATCTTCGATACTTTTCCTGCTATACTTAACTTCCATGGAGCTTGGGCGCCTCAACTGCCGACTTCCCCGCCAATGTCTAGACGGTGGCACCCAGGTTTTCGCTTTCGGAAAAATACACAAAAAATTGTACCTTCAAGTGATACCGGCTCACCAGATCACTTTCATTCAATTTGAAGATCTATCAAAGAGGTTTCTATGACACGTTTGCACATGAGTCCAAACTCCTGTGTCTTTCAAGACTAGAATAATTGATGAAATCAAAACAGGGGAGGAAAAGGTGCAGGTCTGATGGTGCATTAAAGGAATGTAAAGAAGGAGAACATCGGACCTCACTGACCCTGACCCTACCCTAAGCCCCACTGAGCCAAACTGACTTGGCCTGACCCTACCCTAAACCCACTGAGCCAATCTCACTTGGCCTGACCCTACCCTAAACCCATTGAGCCAATCTGACGTGGCCTGACCCTACCCGAAGCCCCACTGAGCCAATCTCACTTGGCCTGACCCTACCCTCAACCCATTGAGCCAATCTGACGTGGCCTGACCCTACCCGAAGCCCCACTGAGCCAATCTCACTTGGCCTGACCCCAGCCTAAACCCATTGAGCCAATCTGACGTGGTCTGACCCTACCCGAAGCCCCACTGAGCCAAACTGACTTGGCCTGACCCTACCCTAAACCCATTGAGCCAAACTGACTTGGCCTGACCCTACCCTAAACCCACTGAGCCAA
>JAAUXU010036031.1_pt1 | contig 42644 bp, 45 predicted proteins | sample 7278151 | NCBI WGS metagenome assembly JAAUXU01 (sample SAMN14350113, study PRJNA611818) | marine sediment metagenome | isolation source: surface marine sediment (1.8m) | place: French Polynesia: Moorea | collected 2018-08
CCAGAAACTCCTATGGGTTGTGAGCAACGTCACTCTCATTGTCCCTAACTTCCAGCATCACACAAACAAGTAGGCATCAGTAAAGCGCTGTCATTCAAAATATCTTGACAAGGAACCATTCGCTTCTAATCATGAATTTCTTTCTACAGACTGGCTGTTGAGAGTTATGTGATGCATCCAACTAGCTTTGGAGGCGTGACCTGCTCTTGGTACGTGTCTTTTAGAGGCTCAACGGGGGCCTCAGGCATCCAGCATGGAAGCGGAGTAGGCACTACTAATGGCTACGGTCGTCGCGAGCCGCGCCATCGAGGTCGCGTATTTCATTGTGGGGATTATGCTCCCACCATATCCATAAGCAGCGCGGCGGTCAACAGTGGCGGCAAGTCGGCGCTGGCGTCAGTGACTCTTCCAAAGTCTCTTTATCGTCAGATGGCCAAGTTGTCCGACCGAGAGCTGGTGAGTCTCCTAACCTACCTACTGTACCAACCGCTTAATGGATTTCTCGCACGCTCTCATCAGGCCTCTGTACCCCTCGTATTTGGAGCGTTCACCAACGCCTCCTTGTTTCCAATCACGTTGCCTACTAGTCCGGACTATCTCTCAGCCCAAGATGTCGTAATTGGGGTGTCCACCGTCTTTGGGAGGGAGGTGGTCGGGAACCTCTCAGATCCCGTCAACATTGTTATTAGGTATGAACATAATGATGATTGGGTCATTATCCATCAACACCCTTCCATTGCTTCTGACCTTTCCAAGGACGGACTCCGCCGTTGCCTACGACTCCAGGTCTGTGCAGCCGGTTTGGTGGGATCAGGACAGTAACAACGGATTAGGCTCTTGGCGTCCTGAGAGCTGCGAACTTCTGAGTGCCAAAGCTGGAATCATCTGGTTCACATGTAACAGGCTGGGTTTCTACAGTTACGAACTACTTAAGGCTTCGCTTAGAGGAGGGGCGGAAGGACAACCTAGGTTCAGGTAAGACGAAAATTCGTCTCTTTTTGACGTGGCACAATATTTGAGTGCGTGTTGCTCCAGGTTCCACCATCCCTTGATTTACATCGGTGCTTCCGTGTGTCTAGTCCTACTGATGTCCTCCATCATCATGTACAGCTCGTCTTTCCACGGTATTTTCATGTCTCGCCAGCTAAAGCATTCGCTTCTCAACATGTGGACCACACTCGCAGCTCTTGTATTTTTCTTTGTCACTGGAATCTATCAGGTAATCAAGTGACACCAGGGGCATTTCGTTGGTCTTGAGCTTTCCCACTTACACTTTTTTTTAGGTTGAACACGTTCCCACTTGTCGTCTGGTGGGATTCGTGACTCACTACCTGACCCTCAGCCATCTGTTCTGGATGACTGTCAGCATGAATGTGATCCTGCAGCGGGCGTCGAAACACAAACAACGACAGACGAGGTAGGGACGAAGTAAACGCCGCCAGCGGATGCATGCAGGTTGACCGAGCTCACATGTATTTTTGCAGGTCTCAAGCTGGTGGAGCTTTTCTTCTGAGTGGTTCCGATGTCCAACAGCAGCCTCAGTCGTTGAAAAACTCCCGTCCTTCCATAGCCAGACTGTACGTCCTCGGGTGGGGTGCCAGCGCAGTGGCCGTGCTTGCGTGCGGCGCCATCGACCCGTCGCATTACGGCGGCACAAACAACTGCTTTATGCAGATAGCGCCGTTTCTGGGAGCGGTGGTTTTGCCTGGCGCTGTCCTCACAGCTCTCATGGTAGGATTCGGCTTCTCCGCTTGGTGCATCGCCTCGGCCTCGCCCTCGCACATCACTGAGAGGGTAAGACGAAGTCCTGTACCGTCATGAGATTCCTTCTTGGTACCATCACCCCACGATTTCAGATTGAGTTCGACGTTTTACCCCCTCATCACTTGCTGCAACGCCACGGCACCAGCCTCACCAGCCTCACCACTGGTCCTCAGCCCGACCAGGAGAAGACTTCCAAGTCGTTGCTGCTTGCTCACGCTTACATCTTCGTCCTGTTTCTCAGCGCGTGGATGTGTGCGGCGCTGTCCGTCGTAGAGGAGGCCAAAACCCTTCCCCACCAGCATCTCATCTTCTCGGCGCTCTTCGCCGTCTCCGCCATCTCTCTTGGTGTGTTCATCTTCGTTTACTTTTGCGCCTCGCGCCAGGATGTCCAAGAGTGTTGGCGCAGGAGGATGAACCCCAATGCTCAGGATGCTACAGACCACTGCAGCGAAACCTCAAATCTCGTGAACGTCTACCCGGGAGCCCAATTCGATCGGCATGAGCAGCAGCACCCATTCGCTGTGAATCCTAACGCCGAAGGGAAGCAGGGCTTGATAGACGGTTACAGTTCTGCGTCGTTCCACATCACTCAGCCGCCCGATGCCATTGCTATTGCTACCACAATCAACTCTTCTCGAAACTGCACTGCTCGCCGGAAGGAGGTGCCTGCCAGCAATGACTATCACAAGGATTCGGATGCAAGCAGCGACAGGCTTAGTCTCAACAACGTCAACCACTTGCGCAGAGGCGGTTACGTGGCGCCAGTCAACTCTGACGCAGACTACGGCGCGATCTATAACCCGGTGCACTTTGGCGGAATGGCACCGACTGCACCAGTCCCTGGGGGTGAAAAAATGATGTACGGATACAACGGCAGCGGACATCGTGACATGAAAAGAGATCAGCAACAGCAGCAGCCGAAGACTTCATCGCCAGCTGGGAGTCAGGCTGTACCATTCAATCAAGTGAGTAGCTTAAACGGTGCTGGTAACAATGTTACGACGACTACGATGATCATTGTTCCATGTCCAGGACATCACTGTAAGTCCGCTGGTGGCGGAATCGGTGCCAAAGACTTCAGTAGTGGAAGATCCACTTGACGACTCCATTCAGCGTGAGGACCCTGACTACACCGAGAGTTCCACTATCCGCATGGGCGCTCCCGACCAAATGGCTTCATTCGGAGACTTTCCCTCTGCGAGCAGTGATCTTCGTTCACGGGTGTTGCCGGCACGAGGAAAGCCTCCAGCATCAGCGGCGGTGACGTCGAGTCTAGGACGACATAAGAGAAGATTTCGATCCGCAGTGCCCCTACCGTCCGAGAGGGTCCAGGGGGACGAAGAGGAAGGAGCGGACGAAGAGGAAGACGACACTGGTTCCAAAGTGTCTGGAGTCAGCAGCAACTTCAGCAGCAGGTAGTCTTTTCAACTGAAAATCAGGCCCCAGCTCGAGGTCGTCGTGTCTCAGAGATCCGACGTTTTTAAGAGCTTCACCTTAACTTCCTTTTGCAGATCTAGTCGCAGCAAGGGCAAGAAGCATCATCACAAGAAACCGAATCGCCGGCGTCAAAGAGTTCCCGAGAAGGACGCAGCCCGCCGAAGAGCAAGGAATTTCGATGAAGACGACAGTGAAGACGAAACTCAACAGCGCCTCAAGCCCTCTTTGGAAAAGAAGGCCGAGGAAGATTCCGAACAGCAAGCACCTGTGGAGAATCAGACAGCAGGTGAGGAGAAGGACCCGGACCCAGACCTGGACGTAAACCTGGACCCTAGTCAAAGTGACGGTCCGACCAGGGAAACGAGTGTCTGAAGAGCGGCATACTTGCAGACGTGCCATATTCGCTGTTACCAGATGAACGTACAAGTGTATTATTAGTGTATAGGTTTTGCATTTGTCACATCCTCACGGTTCAACCGATGGAGTCTCTTCCAACATATCAATGTTCGTTTGCAGTATTATGAGAAGTGTTTTCTTAATCTCTGTGGATCTCTCTACAAGCAATGGTCTCTTGTGCATGACAAAACTAGCAATAATCGCTAATTTTCCTGGCTCTCCGACCATAGAAATGTACTGTCCAGCCTTGTTGATAGTCATAGTGTGTGCGTTTATCTACCAGTGCCTGATCTCAGTCAAACGAAGATGAAGGTGTCCAGTTTCTGTAATGTTGGTCTTGAAGCGGAAGTACACGTTATGTTGCTGCACGTGAAGGATTTCGGCGCTTCCACGGACCTCCTCTTCCTATGGACGTGGCAAGAAGACTTGTAAGTCCGAAATCGGCTGTCATTGGGTATCCTAGGGACACAACTCTGCTTCGGACGATTGACATGCCAGGGCTGCAGGGGTGGTTGTCACGCAGCGGTTGACCGGGCCAAACGCCTGCATCATAGTGCGTGAGTCCTAGGAACGAGGAGGACGTCCGCTGATTACTTCGACGAGTGATGAAGGCCACTTCGGCGACGTCTTCAGGGACGAGGAGGTTCAAGCGTAGAAACGTGCAGTCTTTAAGATATGGCCAAAATATGAGGTCGAGAATGCCGGTTATGCAGAACGTAGCTCGACGACTTGAAGACCATTCCGGAGAGTGGCGGGATGTTGCCTAGGAAAGCTAGAAGTATCTACAAAAATGACTCGATTTAGCAGAAACAAAGAGTTTTTGCTACAATGAAAAAATCTCTTTAGAGATGCCAACTGAGATCGTCTCATCTAGCGACGAAATGGCGATTAAGTGACACTACTACCATGAAATACATCGCTTCAGAAATGTTACTATTGTCGACAAACATATCGGTGGTTACTTGGTTTCCTAGTTGCACTCTCGATTGTTTGGGTGCAACATCAGTACGTTTACCAAGGTTTCTACTTGTACCTGCACAAAACTAGTGAACTGCAGTGAAAGGAACAAGTCATTTTTTCCAGCTTCACACTGGCGTCCAACTCCGCAAAGGTTCGCTCCTTCGACGTCTTCGAGGCCATCGGAGGCGGCTCCGTCATCGATTCGATCAATCCTCTTTGATGGAGATCCAGAGGTTGAGGTGCTCGATTACCAACTTGTTGCATTCAAAAGCTGCCCTTGGGATAACAGCGGCACCCTGCAGGTTGACCTGGTCCTTCTTTCAGTGTGATTCTCTTGCATTGTCCCGTTGCGCCAGTGTTTGGTTTTTTTGTGGTTGCATCCAACAGTAAAGTAGAGAGCAGCAGCGTCACCAAGAGACGTCGCTCATACAGCCTTGAGTCCGATGCTGGCCACCTCTGAGGCCAAGATCTTGATCTCCACCTTGATGCCATTGGGATGGATGAGTGCAACCAAAAGAGTTTGAATGTCATGAAGACTTGCACTGACAGAAACTATCCCCCCAAGAGTTGCTTGAGTGCGCAGTGAAAGAGGCATTGAGAGTGCTACTGAGGACTGGCTCAAACTTTAGAGCTCATCTCCTCGAATCAGAGCTGCAGCCAGAAGACCCGCGGCTCTAAAATACGACTACACGGAATGTGAACAAGCCCGTGGCAGAGGGAGAGCCGGTGGCTGTGGCGCTGAAGCCGGTGTCGCGTGCAGTCGTCATGATGAAGGTCACTTGCGTCATGGCTTAGCTGCACGCTAACAGCATGCAGAAGCAGAAATTTAAATGATAACAATGCATTCTTGCTTCGACGCATGCTCTAAAATTGGTTGTTTCGTGAGGAGAATGAAATGTTTCTTGTTGTCGATGATGATGTTGATCAGGAGGCAAATGCAACAAAAATGAGTCAAGGTCTTATAAAAGTCATTGAGGAATTGGGGGAAAAAGTGAAAAATTCACTTTCAATACTTCAAGATCGACGAATGCTCATCCATGACAGCGCAATACATAGTAGACGAAGGGACTACATAGTGCTGGAGTGAGTCAAACAAGGACAAATATGAGGCCAAAAGATGACTCGAGTCTAGTCAAACAAGGACAATAATATGAGGCCAAAAGATGACTCGAGTCTAGTCAAACAAGGACAAAAGTAGAGCTTGATTTGAGTGAAATCTGATTCGACTCAAACACTAGTACGAGCGTGCTGCGTATACAGGCCATTCGGCACCAGTGCAGTGTACTGCATGCACACAACTTTCTGCCAGTGCGCGGTTGGAAAGTCAGCAAAAAAGTCTGAAAGTCAGTGGATATCTTTTATTCGCGCTTGCCGAAAAAAGCACTGTAGAAATGCGTCCAAAAATACTTCCTTTCCTCTGTAGAAATACTTCTCCAAATAACTTGATCATGGCCCAACGAATCATTGCATTAGTGAAGAGCCTGTCACTATTTTTAGTCTTTCTTGAGCGTCCTCCTGGAGTGTCAGAGCGATCCATTTTGGGGCGTATGGATAAAATGCATCAGCACAACTCTAGTTGTTCCTCAGACATGAAGATAACCTGAACCACTGACTTACTTAACAGAGAATTCCAAGAGTGTGAACGTCATTCAGGACAAAGTACTCACAGCTCGCGCAATTGATGTCACTTGTATGAGACACTTGGACGGAAAAAGCTGTGGGTCATTCAGGAGCCGATGATCCGACATAAAAAGTTTTTTTGATTTGAGTCAAAATTTACGTCCTTGCAGAGTTTGCAGCAGATTCAAGTTATGGCAAGTTTTCTGCGTGACGCTAGAAAGTCAAGGCTCACGAGACTTGATTGCATTCTGTTCTATTTGATATCTGAGGTAGAGAGGTCATCTGTGTTATTCGAGATTGGATCACCAAATGTCAATACTTTCACTTCCGGGTTGTCATCGGTTGTGCCTATGAACGCCAGGATGCACTGTGTTGTGAGGACGAGACCAGCCACAGGCTCCACGGGAAGCCAGATGTTGTGCTCTTCACATCTGGACCCAGTCAGATTCGTCACTGTTAATGCATATGCACCAAGATCACCCCAGGATGAGACAATCAGGAGTTCTTGGTCTCCACTCTCCAGGAAGACTCCGCTACGGGCGGTGTCTGGGTGTCTGGTGCCGCCGACCACCTTTGTATGAAACCCTCGCTTGCTGGGACAGTGGATGAAGTTGATCGTATAGTCGATCAACGATTTGTGTAGCTCCCCATGCACTAAAGTATCAGTGACGTTATCTGTGGTGAAATGGTGCACTGCATAGACAGGACGCTGTCTTTTGGCATTGAAGGCAAGAATGAAATCTCCGTCCCTGTTGTACCGGCGTGTCTCTGACATACGCGCCAGACATCCACCCCTGGAGGACATTATGTCAATGTACAGAAACCTGGAATGGCTGTAAGGCACTGGTAACCTTGTCCCTCCAGTTGCAGTCCAATGGCAACCTGTGGAGACGTCAAACATGAGATATCTTCCGTGACACCCACACCTTAGGATCACAAGGCTTTTTCCATATTGCCTCAGGTGAGGAACTCGCCCGCAGTCACCACAGATGTCAATTGTTAGGCCGACACCTTCGAACACGTCTTTTCCTTCTTTGTAGTGCTTAATCTTAACTTTGTGTACTGAGAGGGACTGACTTTGGTTGTTGTAGGAAGTGCAGAACACTCCATGGTTGGGCATTTGCCAGAGCGACAGCAGATTTCTCGAAGAAAGATCAACCGAGACCTTGGCTTCTCCTATAGGGTTCAAGGAGAATCCATTCAACATATCTCTGTGCGTGGCCTTCCTATTGAAACTCCAGACAAGGAGGAAATCATTGTCGCTATAATATTCGTGTTCCCAGTTGAGACTGACCAACAACCGTTCGTAGCTAGACGAAGGCTGGATCTGGTCTTGATCAAGGAATGAAAAGTCCAGACCACCTCTCCAGAGTGTCTTGTCCTTCGTGCAGCATCCAATGTACTTCAGCGTCCGGCTACTAGGCGACAACTTGAACACGACGTAGACAACGGTTCCACGCTCGATCACCAAAGCTACCTCAGGTAGCAGGCGGCGCTCATCCAGCTCCACCAGAGGTTCTTTGCCCTCCACCTTGAACTCTGAATCTACCACTGGTTGAGAGCGACTCCAGTTGAAGAATCCAATCTGTTTGGCGTAGACACTAGGGTGAGCCTGAATGTGGTCCCTGATGGCGCTGTCCCAATGTCTGTTCACGTCCTTGAGGGCGTAGAGATCAGCAAACGCCAGATAGAGAAGGATTTGGTCAAGCACAAGTGGGGCGTTGACCACCTCCGTGAAGAAGTGCACCACGTCCATCTTGGTGGCTGAGCGACTATCTGATCTTCGCAGTGCTGCTGGCGCAGCAGCTTTTTATTTACATACGACTTTCCCTAACAACCCGGAGGGGGGAGGGGAGAAAGTCACTTCCAGCTCCAATCAGGTCCGTCCTTGTTGCACTTCGCGGATGCAACTCAAAACTTGTGCATATTTCACGTATCTATATGTTAGTTTTGGACGCACCGCGTATACAGTCTTTGTTCTTCATCACTTCGTATTGATGATAACCGTTGCTTTGCAGTGGACGCCGCTTACAATACCCATCTCGGGATTAAAGCAAGTCCGCTGCATTAGCTTTACATTGTGTTAGGTACAAATCAAGTCACAGGACGCAAAAAGACTCTCAGTCATTCTCTCAGTCGTGAACTCGAGGCTTCTGGACATTTTTGCTTTCTAATTTTTTTTCCTGATTGAATAGCACTTATCTGCTGCTGTGTCCATTGTACCATTTCTGAGCTTTCCATCCTCTGATGCTTGAAGAAGCAAAACTTGTACAATGTCACAATCACTAAGGTTGGGCTATGTATTATTGCCATTTGCTTGTGCATCATGCCAATTCTCATCCATAGGTGACGTGTTTTCGGTCTCCAGTGAGAGAAGCAAGAGATGCACCAAAAATCATAACTTTGCATTTCATCATTTTCAGTCACAAGGAGCTCAAGCAGAAATCATGCGGGCTCCTGTGAAAGACCCTTCCACATACTTATATTGTTAGGCCAAATCTATTCATTTCAACCTGCCAATAATTCTGTACATAGACCGAAAGGGACACTTTTTCTCGGAGTGTCACCTAAATGAAACGGGACTGGTGCACAGATCAACATCCACTGTACTTTGATTCAAATGATGAAGGGGTTCGTAACCGCTCTCTGAGCAGAAAAAAGGGATCTTCCCCAGAAGTTCTTCACCCCGCCCCCATTAGGGCCTGTCTGCTCCCACGGCCCACATTATCAGGGGGATTTTTTGGCCTGGACCTGCACTCAACCACTTATTCGCACAGCTTTCTTGAAAAGTACAACAAAGACTTAGACGTGAGACTTATAAAGAGTGTAAGACAAATCGTACAACCTTAAAGATAAAACGGGACAATTTTTGGCACCTTCCTCCAAGCTTCTCTCTTCTGTTGGCTTCACATCCAGCTGACAGCTGACATAAACAAACATGGAGTAGTCGTGAATTCTTCCATTTGCCATATTTTGTTTAACATGTAAAAACGTAACTTTCCAAGAAAGTACCTGGGAAAGAGTTACCCAGAGTGGTATTTCACCCGGTGACATCTCTTTCCGGATGCCCGGTAAGATCAAAGTGCGTGTGCTGGCCGCCCGGCACCTGCCGGTGATGGACCGGTCGTCGGAGAACACCGACGCCTTCGCTGAGGTCAGATTCGGTGAGTACGCGCCGCACAAGACTGAAGTCTGCAGAAAGTCGCTCAACCCCGTGTGGAACAGCGAGGTCTTCAAGTAAGTCAGATAGCATCAACATAAAAAGGTCAGCACGAGGCAATTGTTTGGCGAACAGGTTTGAGGTCGCCGATGACCTGGAGTTGCAAGATGAGCCCCTCCAGATCAGGGTGATGGACTACGATACCTACAGTGCCAACGACGCGATTGGAAAGGTATACGTGGACCTGAAGCCCCTGCTGCTGAGGCACGACGGCGGCGAAGCGGCTGCGGCGACCGGCTCTGACATGTTCAGCAAGCAGGCCCCTGGCGTGTTCTCCATGAGCGGTTGGTTACCCATCTACGACACCATCCACGGAATACGCGGCGAGGTCAATGTCATGGTCAAGGTCGAGCTCTTTTCCGACCTCAACAAGTTCAGGCAGTCCTCCTGCGGGGTCCCTTTCTTTTGCAGTAAGTACAGCTGCAAACGAAAGTTTCACTTTAACGTCAATATCAACATCAGGCTCGTGCATCCCGGACGGATTTCACGCGAGCTGCATCAACGGCTTCGTGGAGGAGCTGGTGGTCAACGATGACCCCGAGTACCAGTGGATCGACAAGATCAGGACCCCAAGGGCGTCCAACGAGGCCAGACAAACGCTCTTCATGAAGCTTTCTGGAGCGATCCAAAGGAAGATTGGTCTTAAGGCACTGGAGTTGGGTGGAAATGCCGTCATCGGGTATGATAACAAAGGAATTTCGCCGAGTGTCCCTCATCTTATCGGTGAACCTTCAGCTACCAGCAAAAGTTCGACGTCGAGGGCGACACTGGTATCGTCGTGAGGGGCATCGGCACCGCCGTCAGTCTCGTGAGGGCCGACCAACAGCTGCTGCAACCTCCGGACTTGATGGGAAAAGAGTGAGTGCTGAGAATGTTCTCGTTACTTGTCGGTGAAGCCCTCCGGAGTCCAGATCTTGATGTTACGCAGCCCCAATGTGTTGACGAGTCTTTTTTCTCTCCCTCTCTTCCATTTCCATCTCCTCCACACACCAATTGGTGGTATGTACCGACGTTGCTTTTATATAACCATTTTTGGCTTCGCTTGACCCACTCACTCGCTAACCCCTATCACTTCTAACCCGTTTCTCACTGGGTCCTTTCGCGGAAAGTCCTTTGTTTCGCCGTTGCGTCACCCGTCCTCTCTTTCCTTCCACCTCTTCCCGAGTGTGCTCCGAATTCAACTTGTTCTCCATGACGAGGAACAACTCCACCCCTGCCATCAACAATGGCAGCGGAAAATCCGCCTACGGCATCGCAGCCTTCATAGCTGCGCTCACGTCCTCCAGAGGGTCCATCAGATCCATCCAAGTGTCCAAGTCCTCTAGGAAGAGAGTGTCGAGTCTGAGGGAAAACAGGGACAACAACAACAGCAGTAGGGTCGAGGATCGTGGGAGGCCTCAAGCCAGGACAAAGAGCAACCACCGGAGGACCAGCAGCCTGAAGGAGACAACCACTTTCCCCAGAGATACCACTGGTGCACTCCAACGTGGATCCAATCTCAAGGAGAAAGCTGGAGCAGAGAATCATGGAACCAAGAGCGAGGAGGAATCGAAATCTGTCAAAATAGCTCTGTCAAGTCGTGACATTGACGTGAAGAGAAATCGTAAGGATGGAGTCGTCGCTCCTGATTCCGGAGTCATCTTCTACATGGACAGCGACACAAACCTTGCGGTGCCGCCCAAAGAGACCGATGCCGATCGCAAGGCTTCGGTCGGCACCAACGAGGTCACCATCATCAATACTATCATCAACCAAAATCTGGTCACTACTGAGGGAGACGCCATTAGGAGGCAGTTGCTGTCCTCGGACTCTTCGAGCACCCTCCCCGACGTCCTAGGAACTCCCAACCTTCACGTGCAACCTACCACTTCATATGCAGCCGAACCCAGTAGAGACAGGGTGTGGAACTATTCCAGTAGTAGCAGTAGCAGCCTTGACGGCTCCGTGACAGCTGCCAGGTCCAGAACAGTTTCTGAGGGGGGGGAGGGCAGGCAGCGCTTGAGCACAAGCAGCCGTTGCCAATCCCTCCCTCCTTCCAGGTCCCAGCTCCAAGTCCCCCACATCCGCTATTCGCTGTCCAGTCTGCGCCAGCGTAGGGTTGCGGCTGGAGTAGCAGTCTCCAGGATTCCCTGCCATAACCCTCCCAGCCTAACTGACAACAATCTCTCTTCTTTTCCCACTGGCGTGCGTAGGTCAGACCCTTTGTCTTCCACACATTCCCAGAGTGACCAGCACCAGGATCCTACATCAACCTGGTCGCAGCAACCTTTGAGCAAGATTCCCTCTGCTCCGAGGTCGATTCCAGGAGGAGAGGATGAGGTTGTAGAGGCGAAGAAGGCCTCGCCTGAATCGGAGGCGGGAGTCTTTGGAACATCTCCCAGAGGTATCTCCGCTGCATCTTCCGAGGATGAGTTTTTTAAGACCTGATTCTCTACTATATAGTTATCAACTTGGTGACGAACTGGAACGACCGCTTCGTGGCGTCCAAGAACACCTCCAATCGGCTTCCCAGCTGCCACTTTATCGGCGGGGGCGGGGGCGGCATCGACATGCTGGAGTACCCTTTCATCACTCTTAAGACGTTTCCTCCTGGGTTCTTGCACAGATTGGGTAAAGATGTCATTGAAGAATCTCTTTTGATCGCGGAAGTGTGAAACTGCATTCGGAACTTACCCCATCCCTTTGCCCATCTTGGGGATGGCGTGGTGGTGCCACAGATTAACGCAGGTGTAAAAGATTAAGAAATGAGTGATGGCATGAATCACCTGGGTTGACCTCCTGAGAGATCGACTGAACCTCGACTCTCCACGTGACACTTCAGAACTATTGTCCAGATGTCTGGCCATTTACCCCTGGACACACATGTGTACAGACATTCCCCTTCAGGCAGACAGATGAGGTACTTATTCAGTGTTAATAGTAAGGAATACATTGAATCCTTTTGTATCCAGCTAAGCGGCTAGTGTCTGGCTAGGGTGTATCACGGAGTTCCTGTGGATCTGACAAGGGTCTGAGCAAATTCTGAGGAATGACCTCCAAGTTCTTTTCGCACGTATTTCAGGAGGCCTAGTGAGTTGTCGCTCGGTGAAGCTTCTGGACGGATTGGAGGAGAACGACCGCGAGACCAGGGACATTTGGTGGACTGAGATCCGTCAGGAGATCCGCGCGCACGCCCGCTGCCTGGGCTGTAACGTCGTCGTCGGATATTCGGAAGACACCGTCATCAGCGAGGACGTAGCGGTCTTGTGCGCCTCCGGAACCGCGGCTGTGGGAGACCTCGGCCAGATGTTAGACGTTGACGCCGGGAGCGCCCTCTTCGGGCCCCCGTTCCTGCACTCTCCTAACAACGATCCACGGTGTGACTAAAGTATCTTTGGCTTTATATCTAAGTACCCAAGCCCGCCATTAACTCGCGAAGGAAATTCAACCTTGGGCAGTCTTTCCTACCTGAACTATGTTTTGATTGCTTTACATTTTAGTGCCAGTCAGTATCACCATCACTCCCACCATCCTCCTCCCCGTCACCACAACGACTGCAGCTTGGTTCACATCCCCTATGCCGACTACAGCTTGCCCTATGCGTGCCGGACATCAAGATGTCGTGTGTGCCGGTCTCCCGGTGCCCGCGTGCCCGACGTCTTCTTCGCTACGACTGAGCCACCAACCGTGGGTGCCCGGGTGTCTGGGCGCGGATGTCTCTTGCAGGCGAAAGTGCTCAGGCTCAAGAAGGATCTCAAGGGTGAACACAACGCCAAGGAGGTCTCAGACGCACTGCCGTTCATCGAGTACGAGATCCACAGACAGCTCGTCAACAAGCTCAAGATTCAGGGCATGAACGCGGTGTTCGGGCTCAGGCTCAGGATCTCCCTGGCTGACCGTGCACTCGTCGGTACGGCCACGGGCACGGCCTGCTTCTTGTCGGCCTTGCCGCCTCCCTCGCGCCCGCGACTGGTCTGCTCAGCCGTCTCAGCTCCCGTGGGCCACCTTCAACAAGCCCAGGCTCGTCTCGAGGAAAGAATTGAGGAGAACTTGGAGTATTACGGCCTCACGGCGGCCGCGGAGGCTTCTTCACCGCCATCGTCGGCAACGTTAGGAGAACTGGACGAAGGTGGCGGCGGCGGCAGTGGAGGTGGTGGTGGTGGCGGTGGCGGTGGTGGTGGTGGTGGCGCCGGCGGCGATTTTGGCGATGGCGGCGAAATGGAGGCTGACTTCACCGCTGGTGGCAAAGACACCTGCGTGCTTGAGGTGAGTAGGGCGTGATACCTTATGAAATCATGAGTTACTCTCATTAATATTGACTGGGTGGGGTTTAGGGACGGAGTCGAGCCCAGCTCATAAGTCCGACGGCCTTTTGGTTAGCCGTACGAGCTCGAAGCTCGAGTAGTTGCAGCCCGATCAATCCTTATGGGGGACCCGAGTTTGTCACTCCTCTGCGCGTGCGCAGAGCTTGATGCAGTATTGCACCATAGCTGAGCTCCACGTTATGCCCCTCAACTGTACCCTAAGCTTTCGGGCAGAGCCCAGTGGCTCAGGTACTTCATTCTCGCGAAGACGACTACAAATCGGTGATCGAATCCCGACCGACCTGGGGCAGGTCCGCTTCTGCACGGAAACATCGCAGAGAAACACTGGCTGGTGGTGGTTGTCTGGTGCTGACAAAGTTCAAACCTCGCAAATTCAAGGTGAAAAAGTTTGCGGAGCTGAGTTCTCCAATGAAGAGAGTAACCCTCTGATGAAGCGTGTGTGGCGAATGGAAGCAGTCTACTAGTACAAGCACTACGTATACTCTTGATTCACGACAACGCAAATCAAACAAAAGGACCTCATACCCAACCTGGCTGCGCTACCTCAATGCCCAACATTTTTGCCTTTCTTTGCTTCCAGGTCTGGCTAAAAAGGACGCAAATTTGACTTTCGAGTCCGGAATCTATTTGCTTTCTTCGTGTTGCTCATAGATGGCGCCATAAGTGATTTTTGCCCTGACTCGGGGTGCTTCTTCATGTCGTCTTCCTGGCATGACGCAATTGTTACGTGAGCGACTTCACGTAAAAGAGGAGTTGGCCAGATTGCGCGGTCAGGTCGGCGAGACTCTTTTGCAACGTCATCATGTCCTGCGGCAACATCACACGCGGGCCGCGACCACGACCTCGTTCGGGTCTCGCTGTTGCTTTAACGGTCCTCTCGTACAAGTTGAAACGAAGTACCTGAGCCACAGGGCTGTGCCGAAAGAGGAGGGGCGCATCGAGGGGGTCATAGGAAAGGCTCGACGGCGGAACAAAAGGACACTTTTCACTAACGCAACCTCTGCCTTTCCGTGGCTCTAGATGATAGAAGATATCTGTGATTTAGATCGACGACGCCGAGGATGTGGACATCTTGGATAGCTTGTTGGAGCCATTCCCGCCGCCGTCGGTCCAGGTCTTCTCGACGGAGGCCCTGTCAGGCGTTCCCAGGGGGCTCGTGGTCAGGAGCTGCCAGACTTTCACACAGGTACGCAGACTGCACTGGCCTCCAGCATTTGGGGACAGCAGGGATAGAAATGCGCTATAACGTCAAATATCCTCCTCTCAGTGTCTTGACACCTTCACTACCCTCCCTCTGTCACTCCTGACATGCTGGTCATCTCGGGCACACCCAGCCAGCCTGTTAATCTTTCCACATTTCAGACATATTGCAGTATATAACCCATGAGATTTCCCTTTTGACTCACGCAAGATATCCCATGTGTGTGATCGGGGGAGCGATATTGAATTTCTAAGTTCTGGTATCGGGAAAGTTGTCCAACTTTCTGCCTTCCGGCTCAGAAATCACTTAAGAAGAAATTTATGTATCTTAACTTTCTTTCCCCTAGCGAGCGACTGCACCTAATTGGGTGAAGAACTGCCTCCCTTTTGAATCATTCACTCTTTTCTTGAGTCTTTCCACTGTTTCTTTCCCTCTCATCTCCCCCCCCCCCTCCTTTCAGGTTTGGCGCGGTCGTATCCACCCTTCCTCGCGCGACCTCTCGGCCGCCTACCAGAGGCAGATCTCGGCCGTGCTCTTCAAGCTGCGTCGCCTCCGGCCCTGCCTGGTGGCCAATCTCCATACCCTAGCGGATCTGGACGATGAGAACGAGCTGCAGATCAACATTTACGGTAAATTTTGCTTAAGAGACAAGGGGGTGGGGAGACCCACTTACGAATGACTCCTGTCTTGTGGAAGACCGCAAGCTCGTTCGATCTGATGAGAGTGAGAAAGGGTGGGTGCTGCTCCAAGAAAGGGCAGGGCCAATGTGCACAATTTCCCATGTGCATGACCGACCAGGTGAGGACAAGCTTGTTCTGCTCGGCCAACGTAGTCTTCAAGGAAGCAATAATGTGCCAAAGCTCATTAATAAGATAATTACACCTGATTGTGTCATTGCTCCGGCCTTCGTTGTTGACAAATAGTGCAAATGGCAACTGACCAAAGATATGAAGGTATAGACACACACCTTTATTCAGAGAAATGTTGGCAATCAGGGCCAGAAACTAGATCAGGGAGTCTCTCCCTGCCTTGATACTGGCAGAGTTTGTGTATTTCTCAATATATTTCAGGAACCGCCATCTCCCTCAGCGAGTCAGGACTCCAGCAGACAAACTCCAGGGGTAAAAACATCAATTTGGCTGACTTGCCATGAACATTGCCATGAACAATTCAGAGTACACATTATGTTTTCTATTTTGTTTAGCTCATGAAGACGGGGGAATCCATCAGTACCTTCATTCTTCCACAAGCAACAAATCCTTCTCCTCAACATGCTCAGAGCAGCCATCAAGACACTTCTACGTAAATACCATATGTGTTGCAATGCTGTTGACAATGATTGCTGGGGCCTCCGCCACACTCCTTAGCGGTGTTTTACAGCCTCGTCGTACTAAGCTGAGTCTCTGTTATGAAGCAAGCAACTTTCATTGCTTTGTCGACATTTTCGACCCCGAGACATTACAGTAGACTCCGATTTGTTGTGTTAGCTTGATGGAGCCGTCGTTGAAGAGGGCCCTTTTTCTGCCCTCTTGAACGTGATACAAGCAGTTTCATCGGCTGATGAGGGAGCCTGACGAAAGTAAGGAGAAAAGGTCAGTGCTGATCTGACCTAAAAGGGGGGGGGGGATCCCATTGTTATGTCAAGTATAGATATGGAGGAGAAAGAGCCTTAGACCATGACTTCTCACCACTCTTGTCGAGTCATGCAGTGAGATGTTAGGCAGAAATGACAGGCAATACATAGGTACAGACTTGCACATACTAGCATTGGCCACCCAAAGTGGCTTGGAGCTGATCGAACGTGACCTCTCAACCTTTTTTGCACCACACACTGATCTTGGGTTGTGCTTAACCAGACAAGTTCATCGGTGGCACTGATGATTGCTTTCCCACCCCTTCTAGACTGACACAGTGAGTGGCATCCAGGGGTCGAATGCGATTATCAACGTGACCCCCTTGTCCTACGTGCCTGGGGCGCAAATTGCCAAGTACCTGGGCAATCTGAACTTCTTCCTCATCAGGGAAACTTCGAGCCTCCGAGAGGTATGAGTTTGATCTGCTCTATTTAACACAAGTTGACCTTTTCTTCTTCAGGCTGGAGGACTGAACAATTTCCTGCAGTCCTTCTTGATTGAGGTGTTCTCCATTGTGCGATCACATGTGTCGGCCTTGGGCGGCAACGCCATTGTTGCCTACTTCATGTCCGAGTTTGTTGTCACTCACAGCCCGCATAAAAACCAGGCAAGTTGGCAAAAGAGTTTCTCAAGTTAACCATACTTTCTGTTCTCTTTCGCTTAATTTTGAAATTGTTCTTCCTGCTCAGGGTCAGTGCCTGATCCACGTCGGTGGTGACGTCGTCAAAACCACTCAAGTCTTGCACCAGCTCAAGTGAAAAAGTGTTTATTTCTGTTGAACCCCATGCTAAAAATATGATGACATCATAGTAGTGCTGTTATAATAAACCAAAGTCAACTAATGAATTTTGGCACTTCCATCACATCACGCATCCCTTTAGTGGCAGTGATATTTTTGTGCTGTTATATCAAAAAAGAGAAGGATAATGAAGTAGGACCTGCACAGATTGATGAAGACAAGCAGAATTTGGTGAAGTCGACATCAGTAAAGCCATTATTACCAAGAACAATCACAAAATTCACTACGTGTGTGTATTCATTGGAGGAGGTGAGTGATCCTTTAGAGGGGCTCTCGGCGGTGGTTGAGCTTTCAAGCTACTATGGGTGGTGAAATGTTACCATCAATGCTTATTGGCCTAAAGTAACATACTTAGGCAATGCCCACATAATTTGGGGTGCAGACTTATGGAAATTTTTCCCTTTTTTATTTTTGGACACGTTGACATCACAATCACTTAGGGAGTGGGGATTCACTCGACGAGACAACGAAGATATTCTTATCGTCTCTGCTGGACGAACACTGTGTGCGCGTGCGAGTGTGTGTCCCTGTTCGACTACTGAATGCAAGGGTTGGAATAGCCAAACGCGTCCTCGAGCCCACTCTGGGCGTCGTCGATCCCTTGCATGCCCTCCACATGCCCGAGAGAGTCGCAGTAGGTCAGTCCTACTGTTCATGTCCATGTTGTCCCTCATGCTTCTGCAGTAGCAGGTGCGAGGGACTCCTATCGACCGGACGGGACCGACGGAAAGGAGTCACTGCTCTACGTAGGTACTGAACCTGCCTCTTCACTACATACGTCACTCATAGCGAAAAAAACCGTGATATTCAAAAGTGATTTCATGCTGTATAACCTCAATTCGTACTAAGCCGTGCACGTCACGTAAGAAACTATGATCTCCGCACGTGTCGTGCATACGATGCTGGTCGTAGAAAAATGCGGTGGGGTAAAATGCTGAACTGACAACTTTCAAGGTGGAATCTTCAGCTGGGATCGGTCATCCAGACAAGGTTGTCATGAGCTTCTCGGTGACTGTCCAGTTTGATGCTGGAGCGCTCACAGTGTACCTGCCTCCAAGTGATGCCATAACAAAACGTACCATTTATCTTCTTTTTCTGGGCCTTTTCTCAGTGAAATTGTTGGCTGCCCCGCCAATGTTGGTGCGGAAGCTGTTGGAACAGCTCTCCTTGGATATGACGTTTTTTTTGGCACTTCGCATGCCCTATGCGGGGTCCAGGAGTGCCAACTCTGGAACTGAAAAGGGTGAAGAATGGCACAGTTTGGCATGGCACCTGCGGTGCACTTTGAGCTCTCCAACATCAAACTGGGCAATCACCAAGAAGCTCATGACGCCGGATCTGGTGAATCACTGTCTGGATGGCCGATCCCAAGTGAAGATTCCATCTTAAAAGCTGTCAGTGCAGCGTAGGGAGCACATTTTACCTCAGTGCATTGTTTCATGACCAGTACTGCAGATAGAATGGTCAAATCACTTCCAGATATCCTACAGCTTGTGCACGATAACGCCGTCCTCGGCGGTGACGACGATGTCGATCCTTGGTTGAGGGAGCCGCTCCAGCTCATAGGAATACTTTCTCTTGGCGAAAAATGCACTGAGGCATCTGCGCACAACCCCTGTGGGAGCCTCGTCGGTGGCCTCGCATTTGACCATCTCCGATATGCTGTTTTCATCCCGCATGCGGAAGTTAACCCTGAAAATGACGCGATTCTTTCTCCTCTTGGTTGTTGTCATTGATTTTTCCGTACCTGAGCCCTGCGTTTCCGTCCACTTCTCTCTTGAGGCTACTCTTGGTCCTCTGGATGAGCTTCATCCAGGTGTTGAACACGGACGAGTCGGTGACCATGACGACGAAGAGAAAGAGTCCTTGGAGTGAGTTGATGCAGTCACCGAGAAAAAGCACTGTGCGCACCAGAAGACCCTTACTGTCAAGACTGGGCACCAGAGACAGACACTCAACCACCCAAGTGATACCGAGCACAAAAAACAACTTGAAAATCTAAAAAGACAAGTCAGGGAGAGGAGATCATGATTTTTTAAATTGTCGTTTCATTACCAAGATGTTCTTAGTCCTGATTCTGGACCTCTTAAGCCTGTCAGCCAGGATAGGACTGGTTGCCCAGATGCCTCCAACCAGCTTGTAGAGCGTGATGAGGTACAAAATCAGAGTAGATATGTTGCAGGCCAAGTTGACAATGTGGAAGTACAGGAGCTGAGCCAGAACATTGTCCTTCTTGAAGAAACACCTCTGCTGACCAATTCTGGTATGAAGAAAGATGAATAAGTAACTCATGATACCTCTAAACATCGATTAGTAAGTGAATATAGCCAAACCTAGGCATGAAGGCCGAGTTTCCCGTGACCGAGATGGGCATGAAGTTGGCCACTAGAGTGATGCAGAGCATTCCTACTGGCACACCCATTGCAAACAGGACATAGCGCTTGAAGTGAGGATGGCGCAGTCCGTCCTTCCGTAGACCCTCCTGTTTGACGACTCATTTGTGGCGAGGAGTTTTTTTCTGTATTATCACCCTTAGGTCTTACTCTGTTCAGTGATTTGTTCCTCACACCGCTGAATGTGTTGTACACGTTGAAAGCCAATGCAGCCAGCCAGCAGGACCCGGACAGGTAGGAGAAGTGCAGCGTGAACCCCAGGCTGATGCACAAGTCCCGATTGTTGGCCAAAAAGTCGTTGGCTGAATACTGAAAGATGTGCATGTCAATGAAATCTTGTACGCATGCATGCTCCAGTCGCGTCCACACACCTGGATATAGGTGTACGCGGTGCAGAAGGCGAGGCGCGTAAAGATGAGACACAAGAGCATCACTCCGAAGAGTGTCTTTCTCTTCCTGATCCACACCACCGCCAAGGTCAGCAGGTAGAAGAGGAGAGAGACGCACAAACACACTGAGGTGATGTACCTGTGGACCAACATTGAGCAATGCGACATCATTTTTCCCCATATTAAGTAAAGGTATGCAGGTAAAACGCATCTTTCGATCACACCTTCTCGTTTCCTCATCACCCATCCATCCACCGCCCTGGATTCTGGTCTGGTTGAAGCCGCAGATACGAAAATTCCTCTCCCAATGGGAGACTTCTCCACCCCCTTCTTCGTTGAAGATGTGCTGGATGCAATAATCCACTGATTCAACCAAAACCTCTCCAACCAAGAGGGTTCCATCCTCATAGAGCTTGGTGGAGTCACTCTCAGGCAGAGTGACGACATCCATTTGGCACTCCTGGGGGAGAAAAGTGATCCGTATGATCGGACAGAGCAGGAAGGTCCTAAAAGTCCGGACTCATGTCGCGCCAGTCATGGCGCAAATCGTCGGACAAGTCTTCATGTCAAAGGCTGATCCTGTCGTTGATGGAGCGATTTTTCCAAGCCTTCTTCATAAAGCACGAGAATTTTTCTTTCATTTACTAACCCGCAAATCATTGTGATAATATCTGATGTCTGCCGAGATCTTGCTGACCCTGGGCTCCCTAAGGCCGAGAGACCTCTCGTACATGGTCGGTGCTGGGACGATCAGGCCGGAATCCCGACAGTCGTCTCCCTGATGCCATTGTGGACAGCACAGTTGGAAGCAGGGCTTCTCCTGACAAACGTCACTGCGGCTGGGCTCGCACAAAGCAGCCGCGGTCCCGGAGAAGTGATCCTGGAAGCATCACATGTCATATGTAAAAGTCAGCGTAGGTGACATGAAAGCAGACCAGACCATGTTGCTGCGATCAACCACGCTGTCCACGCAGAACTGTTTGAAGACATCAGCGTACTCGTCGGCGAGACCCTTGTCGAGGTCGGTGGGGTCTTCTAGCCAGAATTTCTTCGAAGTTTCCTCCCGATTGCGCTCAAACCTTAGTGCCGGTGAGGATCCCACGCATTTAGGAAAACCGCTATCGATCCACTGATGGTAGAGGATGGATGGAATATTATAGTAGTGATCATGGTTATACGACGAATCACACTTTTACATGCACGCATGAATTGTAGTGTCTTCAATTCAAACGGGGCAAATCCCATTCCTTACTTCATATTCAGTAAGAGTGTCGAAGATTCCTCCCAGGTAGAGGGGTTGCAGCTGCCTGGAAGTGATTTTTGTACATCCTCCGAGGTCGGAGGCCATGGCCTCTCCTGGAGGACAACACTTGGGTAGACGAGGCAGGCTCCGAAGCGGTGAGGAAACCCACTGGCATTTGTAAAGTGGTGCCCAAAGCAGCAGATGTAGAGCGGTCAGTGCTGAGTTCATTGTTGCTCGTCACGTTGCGGGGGGACAAGTGACGAATGACAGAATTTCCAAATTGTTTGGACCTGGGTGGGGGGAGAGATGGCAGTTCAAGATCTCGCTGAAGACTCTCCTGCGGAGCAAAGTGTGATTTCCATCATTGTTTTGACAGAATTGCTCTTGTTTGATGGGACCCACTGAAGCAGGTGATAATGAGCGCGACGACCAAGGGTGACGTTGATCTTTGTGGCTCAGGACTCTTGTGCATACCTTGTTACTGCACGAGATGCCCACGATTGTGCCCAACGGGGTTCGTGCGACCCCGAGAGATCGGGAGGAGACATTTTTTTTGACTCAGACTGCATAGTTATACGCTAACGCATCGTTTATCCACCTCTGACGGGTTTGACGTGCCACGCGCTGGAGTTGTACATGGCCATCAGCTCCACTTCACGGTCACCACGACCCTCCAGTCCTCTCCATCGCCCACTTGAAGCACACTCCACCTCTGGACGACACGTATAACTCGAGCTCGAGATGAGTTCGTCATCCCCACCAGGTAGCCAACCCCAGTCAGACGCTGCCGACCCTGTGCAGTGGCGTCCTCGTCCCTCGGCTTCGTGTGTGTGTCGTTTTATGTATAGGTGAAGAGTCTGTGTTTATATATATATAATATGTATATGCCATATGCGTCTCGGTATCAGTGTGTCCGCATATGTGGACAAGGAATCATCGGTTGTGGTAGCAGGACCAGCGGTCAGTACTGTGCCATCTCTATCTGGCAGTCAGTACACAGATTGTGTGATCATTGCATTGACGAATATGGAGTTTTATGAAATTAAAAGTTTTTAAGACACTTCAGACACTTGAGAGGTTGCGCGGCGCCTGTGACGCATGGTATCGAGCGTCGGCAACGGTTTGAAAGGGGCGCCATCTTGCCCGGTGAAGGGAGGCCAGGTTGCCATTGTCCACGAGTTTGGGGTCGTGAACGATGGAACGAACAACGAGGCGACGAGATGGACGCATCTTGATCGCCTTGCAGCTGAAACCACAGGAACTCGCACCTGACGTCTGAAACTGAGGACTCGGAAAAGTACTTCCTCCTGGTCAGGTAGTGGTAAAAGTGGCAACGCCACTGACGCAGACGCCCTCTTTCCTTCTGTTGACAAGCAAAGCAACAGCAGCAGCTTCCTCGACCCCAAGAGCCTCCAATACCTTTGCCAAGCATTCACGGTCTTTCAGATATTCACGCAGAAAGAGCATGAGCGGTCGGCGCTCAATCTCTCGGTCGGCCTCCAAGAAGGGGGGCGGGACGCCTTCGCCCTCCTCCCCTCCCAAGAAGAGAGCCAAGGAGGACGAGGATGGGCAGAAGAGGTCGACGCCATCCACTCAGGCTCGTCGGAAGAGGTCAAGGAGGGCAGAGTCAGAAACAGAACGCACGCCGAGTCCCACTCAGAGTCCCAAGAAGAGCCCGAGGAAGCAGCCGGACAAGAGGGCGGTGAAAAGTGACAGCAAAAGTCCGGATAAGACTGCTCGCCGAACCGAAAGGAGAGGCAACGCAAAGGATTCCGATGACGACTTCGACGTGAAAGTTGAGAGGGATGAACTTGACGAAGAAGAGCTTGACCAAATCAAGGAAGAGGAAGACTTGGACGCTGATGAGGACTCCTCGGTCTCTGAGATGGAAAGTTCTCTCAAGGAAGAGTATTCTGACGGCGATGACGCTAGGGTCGTTTTAGGAGCTGCCGGCCTGTCCACCGTCATCGAGCTGGGAAAGGGCACCAAGGATAGGTGTGGGCGCTGCTCAGGCTGCACGAGGGAGGCGTGTAATGAGTGCTCCGCCTGCAAGCGTCAAGACTATGCCTCCTGCATCGACACCTACTGCGCCGAGCAGGAGGCCAACCGGGAGCAGCGCGCCGCCGCCCGGCAGCTTTACATCGAGAGTTTGGGTGGCGTCTTCGACAAGAAGACGGGCGCCGTCACCTTTAGTGGAAAGCGACAGTCTATGGGTGGTGAGCAGCGGGAAGCCCCCCCCTCAATAGTGGTGCGCAGGGATCGCGGAGGAGACCAGCGCAAGACTAACTACGTGTATGCGGCCCGGGCGTCCGCGGCAAAGGTGCGGCGCTGCGGCGAGTGTGAGGGTTGCATGCGTGATGACTGCGGTGATTGTGCTGCTTGCGCCGACAAACCGCGATTCGGAGGAAAAGGCACAAAAAAGAGGGCCTGTGTCGAGAGGGTGTGCAGAATGAAGGCCGCCACGACCAGGAGGACGTCGGCCGACGACCTTGAAGTAGACTTGTCATAGCATATGTTAGCATATAAGTGACTATACACTATTAAGTAAAAAAGAATAATGGAGCTGTTGGAGTTATCGTTTCATAAGTGTAGTTTGAATTTCTCTTCCCCTATGAACCCCTAATTCTTCGTCCCACAGAAAGCAGGAGAACAAAGTGACAACTGTGTAAACTCGATGAAATCCTCGATGATGTAGTAGTCGCCACCAACGGACTTTGAACACGAGAGCAGCACTTTTGTCAAATTGCAAGGGTGTCTTTCAGCAGCCTCCTGACCGTCGTGCTGACCGAGGGACTGCTGGGCCCGGAGGTCGCGTGGGACACCTTAAATAGGTAGGGTTGCACGTCGGAGAAACGTGTGTCGTACACGAGGTCCAGGTTGGCCTAGGTGATGAAGCACATGACGGTTAGTTTAATTGTGATGCTACTTATGAACTCGTCAAACCTTGGAGTTCATCATGGGGACGTAGTCTTGTCTGTTGATGACCTCAGCGATGTACATGACCTTGTCCGCCAGCATCTCCCCCACCTTTTCTTGCCAGATCCTGCGATCGCTCTCGTTGCTGAAGGTCACTAGGTCCAGCTTGATCGTCCAAACTTCCCAGGGTACTTTTTCATCTTGGAAAGGCCACTTGCGCTTCTTTTGGAAAAACTCGAGAGAGACCTACAAAGAGACTTGGATTTCAGCCATCATCGACGCAGAGGTGAAAAAGCGCACCTGTCCCGACTTGACCCCTTTGACGTCCGTGTGGAAAGCGGCCACTTCCTGCTTGAGGAGAGCGTCGAGTTCCTGACTCTGGGCCTTGACATAAGTGTGGTTGATGTAGTCGCAGTCCACGTCCTCGAAGCCAAGGGACCCCTGCACCCAGGAGTCCTCTCTACTCTGCGGACGGCAAAAGGACACGGTCAACCTCAGCCATTTGGGCTCAGGACATCATCCCCTGACATGTTAACCAATGGGTTGCTCACCTGGAAGTTGTACTTCGGGAAGGACCTGTGAAAAAGGACCGTGTGGAAGAGCGACAGCACCGCCTCCTGCACCTGGCGGGACTCCAACGACATCTCGAAGATCTGCGATCGCGCGTTCATCTTCGCGGGGAACTGACAGATTCACTGCTATTTCTTCCGTTATTTTACACTACACTGTTCTTTCTTCTCTTCTTTTGAGTCATCGCATACGTCCAATTTCGGGAGGGACCCAGCAAAAAGGACGAAACACCTGCTCGACGTGGGCGTGAACAAGAAGGCGGGAGAGGATCCGGCCGGGCGTGGCGTCATAAAAACATCGCTTTCACGTCGCACTTTCTGGTGCTGCTTTGTGTCAAGTCCTTTCTTCTCTGCTGCGCAGCTGCGACTCCCCTTGCTCTTCTTGCACCAGATCACGCAGACAGCGCAGTTGCAGTTCTTGACCCCCAGCTGCTCGTTAGTGACGTCTGTGACCAGTTCTGTTCGAGAAAAGTCACCCAATCGCTCCAAAAGGGAGGCGGGCGATTTTGAGGCTGGCATCCGTGAGGCAACAGATTGTTGTGTAAAACAAGAATCTGAAGGCTGAACGAATCAATACGCATTTAGAGTGACTGGCAACTGGCAGTCAACGGGTCAAAAGTTTGCTCGGTTGACATGACCAACCTCATGTCCGTCGGCAGTGGCCACTCGGGCTTCCTCTTTCTTCGACTGCGCGGTCGAAACGTCTTGCCCAGTCTGGCGCGGGCCCTCCAGCTGTCCACCGGGACTGGCCGGAGAGCTGGTGACGATGAAGGGGGCGAGTGGACCGACGAGAGCCCCAAGGGAGGACTCACAGATCTGTACGTCTATCGCCCAGAGTCAGGAACCCGCTGGCCGAACAGTGCTCTCGGCATCTTCGCACAGCAGACCGATCCCAAGTTCAATCTTCCGGGTCACGTGGGTATCAATCCGGGAGTCCCGCTTATCAAGGCGACGGTGAAGCCGGAGGTTGCAACCGGCGGAGCTTATCGCTCCGACCTGCTGGCCAGACCCACGAACATCGAGAATCAGGTGCAGTCAAATGTGTCTCTCCATGAATCAGTCACGCGTCATGCGAGAGACTGGTCAAAGCTCGTTTCACCCTCATTGCTGCGCAGTTGCTAACGTACGATCTTGCTGTCGTAGGCCCAGACGCTTTATTCGGCCGAAGACTTTATTCAGCACACGTCCGGCTCGGACGTGGTCGTTTGCGCCGACGTCCTGGACGAATTCCCAGCCATGAGCGCCGGCCTTTATTGCGAGGTGCACGAGGCCCCTCAACTTCTCAAGAGAGACTTGCAGGTTTTGTCGAGGATGTCAGTGATGTTATGACATGGTTTGCGACTAATCCTTTCTCGGAATCGCTTTCAGCCTCTCTTCCCCGACAAGGATTTGCTCGCGAGTTCTCTTTCGGTTATAACGCTGGCGCAGAAGACGGAGCACGATATGTCCGTGTGGAGCGACGACATGGAAGACGAGAGGGACAAGCTGACCGAGCATTTCTTCACTGCCGCAAAGGAGATTTGCGCTAGGTAAATCATTATCATTTGGCAGATCACAACTGCGGATCTGCTGTCACGTCTTCCTTCAGACTAAGGCGCGACGGCCACTGGGTCGACTTCGTCGACCCATCCTCGGGAACCCCGTACTTCAGCGCACACACCAACACCACCCTGTTCGAGACGGACGAAAAGTACAGGCTACTTGGCTTCCGAGTAGAGGATCTGGTAAGTCATGCCGGAAAGTTTCCAGTCACATTTACTTCTTTGTCAGTCCTACTCCTCACTTGCAGGGGTGCTGCAAGGTCCTTTGCCACCGCGAGTTCGGACGTCACGTCTTCGTTGGTACTATATTCACGGACGCCAACCCGGCCACCGGAGTCATGAACGATCTCTTCGCAGACCTAAGAATTGCTGTATCGAAAGGAGAAGGGAACTAGACGATACACTGACAGCTCTCTTAAAGATGCCCGTTTAGTACTCGTGTGATGTCCGCCTACTGTTATTAGATAATATCAACGAGCATACAGAATCAGCCTAAGTCATATTGTGTTGGTGCCCTTCAACTGTGATGTTGTTAGGTTGAAAATTGCAGGCTTCTCAAGCGTAAAAGTCACTATTTCATTTCCCCTCGTTATACAGTGCTGACTGTTTAGTCCCGTGTCCTCGACCTTAGTTTTCCCCAACTTCAGCTGTTTGGCCTTAAACTTGATCGGGACGTCTCCGTACTTGGTCATCTTGGAAGAGATGTCCCGGGACCTCTCGGCGTCATACAAATGCCATGAGCAGGTGGTCCACGAAGACGTCTCTCGCCGTGAAGAGATCCAGGAAAAAACTAAACTCTACTTTGGACTACTGAGGGACACCAAGACCGAGCCAGAGGCCGTCAGGAGTGAACTGGGCTATCATTCTTAATTAAACTGTAAGGTATTTGGACATGTTCGTCACGTCCCGAGCACCAAGGCCAACCCCCTATGAACTTAATTCCACATGTTAACTTCTGGCACATTGTCGACTTAAAGGCCGCTCGATACGATTTTCTTTATTTAACGCCAAACACTACTATGGGCAAAAGTTAAGGGTTCACTTTATTTCACGCAAGTTTATATCACCCAAAATTATTTAACCCACTCGGATTGCCCCAAGGCCTGGAATTCGTCAAAGACCTTCTTGTAGGCCTTTGCTGACTTCTCAGGCCCAATACAGCATAATCTCATCCACATGTTTTGTTTTGTAGAATGAGTTAGGCCGATTGCCTATTCCACCTATGACTGGAACATGGGTACAATGCAAAAAAAGGTTTAAAAAAAGAAGCAAGTTACCTATTGAGGGTGGAATAAGAGTGTCCTCCACTCATTCTACTTCTTGACACTCGCTCCGCTACGCTCCACTAGTGTCATGAGACAGTCATGAAATGAAGCGCGTCCACACCCAATGAATAGTTATTTTTCAACAATGTGTATGGTACGTGTAAAATTGCTTTCCACCCTGGTGGCCAAAGTTTTGGCCTGGAAGAAGTATATTTTGTGATTTTTTAATGCAAATATTAAGTATTTCAGTCAAATCGGGTACATACTTTGTTGCTCCCTAGTAATTAGCCATCCGCACGTGCATTCATGAACAAGAGAAGAAGTTATATCACAGTTCTTGGAAAGATGCACACACAACTTTAAGTGACTTTATGCCTAACTGAATGTGTCCTAAATCTCACACTACAGCCGTATCATCCACAGCCGGCACTTCTTAATGCCAGAGTTTTCCTTCCATCAGGGTGTAAAATGATGCCAAGACTTTTCCTTCTCATCCTCTTCACTCGTACCAGTCGCTCATGGGTCTTCTGGCAGTCTCACCGTTCATTCTCAAGATCTCCAGACCAGGGCCGTAGTAGTCCATGACGTAGAAAGAGCCGTCAGCTGGCAGAACAACCTAGAAGTAATCACATCCTGTCCCGAAACGTCCGACAATCTATCTGTATGACCAATACCTGTGAGGCTATAAGGATGATGTCCACCAAGTGACCAAGGAAGAAGAAGCCTAGAGTGGAGAACTTCAGAAGGCCCAAGGCAGGGTAACCCTACAGCAGCCAAATTATTATTTTCCTTCATTAAATACTCCTAAGTCCTCACCAAATAGAACCTATCAGCCCCAAAGCAGCCCAAGAAGATGGATAGTAACAAGGCCGTGTCAAAGTGATATCCGTTTGTCCACTTGCAGGCAACTTCCATGGTGAAATTCGCACTCTGCGTCTCTGAACAGTTGAACCCGGGCAACGCCTGGCAGGGTAGAGACTCCGGGGCCATCCCGGTCTCACGGTTGCAACCTTCGGGCTGCTGAGTCGAAGGGTCGATTATCTGTTGTAGAGAGACTCTCTGTTAATCCCAGTCTCAGAATGAGGCACGAATGACATGTCTATTACTACCGGGTGGAAGCACTTGTACTGGCCGGGCAGCAACTCAGTTCTGCAGTCGACCGTGACATATGCCAGGTTGACATCTGGGTCGATCCCGTCCTCAAAGATGTACTCCGGGGTGTCTTGGTCGGTTTCTTTCTCGTTCTTCTTCACGAAGTCGGTTGGTAGTTTGTCGTTCCCTGACGATGGAGATTTTTTCTCCTTTGAAAGGACGTCGCCCTCCAGATGCATCCCGGGCGCCAGAAGCGCCAAGATCAGCAGTACCGGGGCGACAGACATGATAGCACTACCACGTCAATTCTCAGCTACATGACGGGGGCGCCCAAGGAGCGGTCAAGCATTTAAAGGAATTTAAGGGTGGGGTTAAACGGGAAAAAATGGAGAAACAAAGCCCCACCATTTAGAAACTAACGCTCCTCAATCACTGGTTGTTGGAAGCGAGTGGGTTATACCTGAGGAACGAGAGCAGAAGACGGCGTTCGACTTACGCTGATGAAAAGTGGGACGCAAAGTCAACAGCTGAGTCAGCTGCCATTGAGACCCAAAGAGAGGTTGCGTTAAGTAAGCAACGTTGTTGTTCGCCTCGGCCCTCGTGTGCTGCCATCCGACGCCTGCGCGGTGAAAACACTCATCTCTAGGACAATGACTAAGTGGAAATTAAACATTCTTGAAAACTGTGGGACACAGGGGGCGAAGACCACCATGGGGATCAAGTGGTGCAGTGCTCCCAACTGCATCAGCTGCAACAAGAGTCACCCCCATCTCTCGTTCTTCTTTTGTCCCGCCTCAAATGAAGAAAGTGCAAAAGAGGTGGGTTGTGAACTCAGGCCTTCTGAAAAAGCGTCTGAAGTATCTAAAGGATAACATCTGCTTCTGCAATGACCACTTCGAGTCCCACATGTTCTCTGATCCACAGAGGAAAAGGTTAGACTCCAATGCAGTACCAACTGTCCCTGGCATACTTAATCCGCCTCGTTAGACGGCAGGCAAGAGGAGGTGGGTTGTGAACTCAGGGAGTACTCCAGAAGATCAATGCAAGAAAGCAAATGAGCATACCACGAACCACAAATTGAAGCTCAAAGTGAAATGCCTATCTGCTGTCATCAAGGATCTCAAAAAGCAGCAGCTTGTGTCCAAATGCGGTTTTGAGGTTGTCAACAATTTGGATGATAGTGTGCCCTCAGAGCTCCTTCAAAGAATGCTCCACAATGAACACGAAAAGATCACCACACATGAGCCACCCTCTCCTGACCTCCGTTCATTTGCATTAACCCTACAGTGGTACTCAGCCAGGGCAAAAGATATGTTCAGCAAAAGTTGCCTGTGCCTCCCTTACATGTGCACGATTCACAAATGGTTCTATGGTATCGATGGACTTCCAGGCTGTTCAAAGGGGGCTTTTGACCCTCTTAAGATGCAAGCGAAAAAGGAGAAATCCTTCAGCAGAGAGACAGTTGTTGCTTTTTTTCTGGATGAAATGAGAATCAAGACCCACACGGACTACGTTGGTGAAATGATGGTTTGCTGCACAGACACTGGAAGTGGCATCCAGGATGATGCAAATCCACTGACTACTGACACACTGGTGTTTGTAGCTACCAGCCTGAATGGGTCATGGAAGATTCATCTGGGCTACTTCTTCATTGCTAGCTTCATTGCTGCTAGACTTCTCAGGCCAAGAGAGAGCAAGTTTGGTCAGAATTACAGTTGCCGCTGCTTATACCAACATCGGATATACTGACAATTCAGATATACCGACAAAATGTCCGAGGACAGAACATTTATGTTATAAATTCTCACCAGTTATACTGACATTTCTGCCAGATATACCAACAATTTTTGCAGCCCAAAGTTACTTGTGGTGATGGCTTATGCAACCTGACATAAAGAGCAACAATTGTTGATGGCGACACCAAGTTTATTACAGAACTTTACAACTTTTGAGTGAAAAACCTGTCCAGTGTGACCTGTCAAGCATTGTTCATCAATGCTTTTTGCACTTCAACATTCATTCTGTGCCCCAAATCGGTGTTCCCCTCTTTCATAAAGACTCTTTCAAGAGTGCGGGTGGCCACGACAATTTCTTTTCTTGACAGAAAAGTCCTTTCTTCCTTCGGCTCCTGCTCCTCAGAGTTGGAATCTGCATTGTTCAGCTTGTCCTGGATCTCCTCTATGATAGTGTTCTCATCTGCCCCATACTCAGTCTTTAGCCCATCATCCAGCAACACGAATTCTTGCCAAGCCTCTTCATCCATGCCCAAGGGGGGTGGGGCATCTTCCTTTTCTTCATTTTGCACCACCTCACCAGTTTCAGGGAGGACCAAGTCACCTTTTCTGAAGCAGTTCTGCATGGTTCTCTCAGAGATGTCCTTTCAGGCCTTGTCAGCAACCAAGAGAGAAATCTGGCTAGTCAAATCAGAGGCTCCAATTTCCCAGAGAATCCTCTCGCAGATTCCTCTTCAGTAATGGGCCATGAATGACCGGATTATTCCTTGGTCCAGAGGCTACAGGATTGACGTTGTGTTGGCTGGTAAAAACTCAACTCTTAATTTTGACAGCTCAGGAAGAGGCTCGTGTGCAGCACAGTTGTCAACTAACAAAACGGCTCTCTTTCCCTCCTTCTTGAGGTTGGCATCCCACTCCAACAGCCACTGATCAAAAATGGTGCTGGTCATCCATGCAGTCTTATTGTAAGTCATTGGCAGCTTCTTCACCCCTTTAAAGCAATGAGGCTTCCGGCTTTTCCCGATCACCAGAGGGTGTTCTGACTTGTCAAGAAGACAACCATAAATGATCTTTGTCAAGAGAAACAAGCTCACGAATGGCACCCATACATACCTGTCAGAGAGATGCAGAACAAGAGGGTTACCCTCTCCTTGGCCTTCTTGCCTCCAGATACCTGCTCATTTTGAAGGCAAAGGTGGAGCCTGGTGTGGCTCAATAAAACAGACCAGTTTCACCCCTGTTAAATATCTCCTCTGGCTGGTATTCTTCTCTCAACTTTGGCCGTGTCTTCTCCAGCCATATCTGACTGCTCTTGTGGTCAGCATCAGCAGCTTCTCCATTGAGTTTCTTGAAGACGAGGTCCTCATGCTTTTTGAAACAAGTGAACCATCCATCTGTGGCTTTGAATGAACTGTCTCCCAGCTGCACTGTGTATTCCTCTGCCTTCTGCATGAGTAGAGGTCTGCCAACTGAAATGTTCTTCTGCCTGCACCTCTTCACAAACTTCAGAAGAGCCTCTTCGATTGTCAGTGCCTTGCCTGATCATTGCTTTTTGGAAGAACTTGGTCCTGCTGTCTCAATCTTCTTTTGCTGCTGGAGCAAATCAATGAGCGAAGGGGATTTAAAATCCAGCTCCTTTGCAGCCTCCTCTTGCTTTAGACCCTTTGGGAGGGAGTCATACTTCTTTTGAAGTGCCTTCTTCTCCTTCATGGACCTGCATTTCCTCTTCTTGGTGTTGGATTCCATCATGAGGGCAGCATCCACCTCTGCATCAGCTCATTAATTGTTTTGTTTACAACTTCTTCTTTGATTCTGGTCAACCAGCATTGCCTCAAGGCAATAGTGAAGGTGGTTTTCTACAAAAGAAGCACCTGCCGGATATACTGACAATTCGGATATACTGACAATTTTGCCCAGTCCTGATGATGTCGGTATGAGCAGTGGCAACTGTAGTCTGCAAAAGCTGCGTGAAATTGGTGTCAGAGGAGTAAGCCTCATCTGCAATGGCCCAAGTGCACATTTTGCCATGCTGAAGGACCTTGGTGCATCCTAGCTGTTTTCAAGTGATTTGCTCTTGGGTGACTTCCCTCACCCATTACTACCTGACCTGCACATGTATGTGCTACTGGACATCTGCCACATGCTGAAGTTCATTTGCCATCCTTTGGCTTTACAGGACATGCTCATTGACCCACAAGACAGGCTAGTGGAGAGGTGCTGCATTCAGGCACTACATGACTTGCAGGAATGTGAGGACCACAAAGCAGGCACTAAAATTTGCAAACATCAAATTGCATGGTAAAAGGTCATGACAAACATTGCTGTTGCTGCTTGAATGCTGTCAAGAAGTGTTGCTGATGCCCTGGATCGGCGTGGATCTGCAGCTGTAAGAGTTTCAAGGTGCAACTGCGACTGACAATTTTATTCAGTTCTTTGACACACCCTTTGACCTGCTGAATAGCCGAAGTGAACTTGCTTTTGGACTAAAGCTCCAATGACAATGGCCAGCCAAGACATGCGGGATAAGACCTCAACAACTGTTACTGCTAAATGTGAATGCACACTTTGTATGTGTACTGTACATGCATGTAAGATCATCCTGCACACTCTGTGCTTCTCTTTTGCTGTGTTCTGTAAAAGCTATTTATGTAAAAAGGTATTTAGCATGTGCATATGAACTGTAGACCAATCACAACATTCATTGTCCAGTTATCTTCAACCACTTTATCCACTTATCTGTCCAAGTGTACTCATTGGTCTGCGTGAAGGAGCCAAAGAAAATAAAGGAGGGAGAAGGTGAATGAAGCTGTTGAACTGAGGTCAAAAGGTCAGCTGTTGTGGTGGTCCATCAAAACATAGAACAGATTGTGGTCTCCATGATGAGCGGAGCAGGTGCAGACCTTGGCTCAAGCAGTGATGTCAGCTGTTGTGGTGGCCCTACTGCAGAATTTTGTATGCAACATAGAGTACAGCAATCTCTTTAAAAAAGTGAAATACACCCTTCAAAAGGCAAAATATGACTCCCCAAGGAGAAAAAAAGAGTTCATCCTTTATTTTCTTTGGAGTGGAGTGAGAGGGCCACCACAACAGCTGATATGCAGGTCCAGAAAGTGCGGCAGCAAAAGAAGAGGAAACAGAAGGTGAATGATGCCCAGACTCACTACAAGCATTCTGTGGCAAAAGGTCAGCTGTTGTGGTGGCCCCTGTTTCATAGATAACTTTAGGCTGCAGTGCGACTGAGCAGCTGAGTCTGCCTGCATGTGTGACTGCAGCCTAAAGTTATCTGTGAAAGAGAGGACCACCATGACAGCTGACTTTTCGCCTCAAAATCCTCAGACCGAGCCAGGGCAACGTTCACCTTCTCCCTCCTTTATTTTCTTTGAGTCATTGCCAGATCGCTTTCTCTACACAGCCATGACAATGTTTCATGAGCAGCCTATGACATAATAAGCGCCAGTCACTTCTTTACACAGAATAGCTTTTACTAAGACAGTCAATGCAAGCAAGCGTCAGAGGCTCAGGGACAGAGGCGTGCCAAGCGACTTGCGGAAATTAGTCAAGTGATGCCAAGAGATGAATGAACCACAGTTACTCAACCGTTCAAAAAAGCTCCGAAGCACTCCAAAATGGATACTGCAAAGATACCCCCGATAGATGAGGCAGAACTTGGGTAACTTTGGTGGAGGTTACTCGGGTAACCTCCAAGATTGCACAGAAAAGGGCTGTATTGGCATGGCACACTTCTTTGAAAAGCTTTTCATCTCATGTGCAGGAAACAGTGCTAGCAATTTCCATGATAATGTGCAACTTCAAAGATATTTTGCTTGGAAAATTATACAATTTGAGGCTAGGGTGAGCTACTAAGCCACATCGTTGCAAAGGGATATAGTGAAGTTGAATTCATCAGCCGTTGCTGCTGATATCGATAGTGCTCCGACCTGAGAACCTAAGCCTGCCTGCCTGCCTCTTTTCTCTTGTCCACCGTTTTCACAAAGTTGCTACTCGTAAATCTGGCGCTTGCCTCCTCCTTCATAAACTAGGGACCAAATTCTGTAAAAAAGTTCCTCCCGGATTAGTCTTCTGCAGTTAAGGCGGACTCCACTGCCAGTATGAGCAAGTCGGCCAAAGCAACCAGGAGAAGTCGTAGCCTTGTGGGAGCGCTGTAAAGGAACTTGGACTGGTGTCCTACCGTCACTTTCATCACCGTCACCTCCGTCTTCAGTCTGCCTACTACAATGCTACGCAGCCCCAGGTTGCTAAGGGGAGAAACTCCTCTCCTAGGTGAAGAAACATAGATCAGCAATCCGGAGCTTCGGCAAAAAGAAGCTCTGGACTGTAGACCAAGCCTCCAACTCCCAGAATGATCATTGCTTGACCTGCCGCAGCGATGAGGTGCCACCAGTCAAGTTCCGAAAGCGTCCTTCATTATCATTGATGTTGGGGGTGTTTTTTTGCGGTGTTGGAAGGTGGTTCACATCTTATTGGTTTGCCCAGGATGTGAAGATCAACGAAAAGGTGTGCCGTGGTGTCCTGGAGACCATTATGAAACCATTGATCGATGTCGCGTACCCCAGTGGGAGATATGTTTGGCAAGAATATTCAGTACCTGCAGGCAAAACCCGCCAGAAGTGGCGCAGTAAAAACGTCACGACGTTCTGGCTTTGAAAATGCGGTCTCTGTCCTCTCATCTTAGACTGTGCATTCTGGGTTGAAGTTGGGAGAAAGGCATGATTCCCCTGGTGGCCCTTACTCTCCTCCTAGTTCTTTTGTGTTGCATTTAGCTGTTGCAACTAGTGCACGACAGGTTTCATCTCATAGAGATCGGACTCATACATGAGTCAAGGTCGCAGGGGCAGTTAATTTAAATTTCCTCCCAAAACGAATCACGGACATTTCACCCCTAGAAAAGTTGACCCCAACATTCAGATTGACCCGATTTGTGAGTCACACAAGTTTCACCTCTGGACAATGGCACCCTCACACAGATTGATTGACTCGGACCCATCTATCTGGCTGAAGATGCTGCATCTTATCAAGCACTGTCTGAATGACTGATTTCAAGTAAATTTTCCATCTCCAAAGCTGTCAGTGCAGCATGGGGAGCCCATTTTACTGCCCTGCAATTTTTTACAACCAGCGCAGAAAGTGCTTCGCAAGAAAACCTTGCAGTTATTCTGTGCCCTACTGCTGTGCAACTGTTTCCTAAGGCAGTGTCACGGGCTAGCTCATAGCTACATCTCTAGGCTATATTCTTTTGGTAGTGGCTAGTGACAATTAGAAATTAGAGACCAGTAAATTTTGTGATTTTGTCACAGACAAACCAATTCCCAGAGCTTTCACGCTGTAGTGGTCGAGAACAGCCGCCGCCAGATCATGAAAAAGGATTATGACTGATGTGTTATCGACTGTTATCTGGTCTATTGGCAATGAATTAAGTTGCTTCTGAGTCGAATTTAAAATTTACTTTCTCCTGAAATTTGAGTGGTGACCCTTCACTTTTGGCGGAGATTGACAATTATAATTTTGTTATAAAAAAGGTTGACAGAGACCAAGTTGGAAAACCTGAAGTCATTTGAGGCTTTCTCTGTCACGTCAATCTGCAAGATGGTCAGAAAAAAAGAGAGGGTAACTTGCACCTTGCACAATACCAGGGAAGGAGTCATGACACCTGAAAGAAGTCATGACGGCTTGTGATGGGTTCTCTGAGAAGATTGTCAGAACATCCTGCAAGTCATTCAGATACCACCAGGAGACTGTGGTCGTGAGCGACAAGTTGCAGGATTGTTCTGAAATGCGAAAAGAAACTTTCACTATCTCTTGTTCAGTATCAATAAATTATGCACACATGTCTTCCGTGTAATAAGTGTAAATGAGACTTTCGCACCCCGTCCTCTTCTGTTAGAGACTGTCCGTCGGGTTGTCTTACTCCGTCTGAGTCAACTTGACTAATCTCACTTGGTAAATCAGTGGAAGCATCCAACTTTTGACCTTATAATCATAGATTGAATGCTACAGCTGACCTTCATCAACCTCAATTGAGTCGAATCAGTTCGAGAAGACTACGTTGTGTCACCAGGTGGGCAGGTAGAGTGGATTTCCACTCACCCTCTATGCATGTAGCTCCATATCAGTAGAACGTGATTCTTTTGTGAAGTCTGAGCTGTAGGACCAACATCTACGAGTATCAACAAAAGTGAGCGAACATATTGAAGGGAAGCTCGAAATCCCTCCACATCCCACTCACCTGACAACAGCTCATTGCACAAACTGTCTTGTTCGTTGCACTGTTTTTATACGTCTGCATGAATGATCTCAAAACAGATTACGAGGTGCAGTCTGTAAATATTTCATTCGCTGATCCACTGGAGAAGGCGGCCTTAATTGTACTTACTCACGAACTACTGAATTATTCAGCGAGACGCTGCCGCGGACTCTTGGAGGGCCTCTCGTATTCGTACGCTTTCGTCACGGTGCTTGGCAGTGAGAAAAATTGAACAACGAATATGCACAAGGAAAATTATTTCTTGAGAAAAATCTGGCCTTGTCAACTGTTATTTTAGCCACCTCCTTAAGTATGTTTTATGCTTGTCCAAGAGCAGTCCAAGAACTTATCGGAGGACGTGACATAGACCAAACATTTTATGTATATCCACCCTTGTTATTCTGAACTAGGGGACACAAGATGCTTCACAGCATGATCTCCCCTAGCCCGCGCAAATGGCCTTTTTGTGGGCCTTAGGCCCATTCACTCTTCCTTTTATTTCGTTTTCCTGGTTGATACTCCATTTATTGCTTCATACCCCTCTGCAGCCATCTAGTGCCATCTGTTGTACACTTCTGTCACTATGTCAACACAAATGGTATGCCTCTAAATCACATGTGTAATTGCAATTTTAGGTACATTGTGTCACAGCTCAGGTTAGGTGTTTTTACTCCCAAATGGGAGGCAGGATCTGCCCACCCATCTAAGAGGAGTTAGGGAACAACAAAAACGTGGCCAGTCGCATTACGGCGAGGATACCGGGTGCGCCGGAAGTAGAGGTGTGATTGGCGATGCTCCCCTTAATGGACCTGCTACTGTTGAACCTGTTGACAAATCAATTTGATATTTTTATGGCTAGTTGGGATGATCATTGAGGGCAACTGAGCAAATTTTCAGTCTCCAATAGTCAGGACAAGCAGGTAGGTCCATGGTAGTCTCCATCTGGGCCTTATGCAAGGGGGCAGTGGTGTCAAAGAAGAGGTTGTTGAGCAAGAATGCGGGTGTGTAAGGCTTATAAGCATAAAATGTACCTGGTAGAGGATGTTTTTGATTCACAAAAAATGATTTTTGAAAAATTTGGTCAAAAATTTGGGAGGCAAAAAAATATGCGTCAAAATAACAAAAATGCGGCTGCCAAAATTGGCCCTGACAAAGTTGTAGAAGGCCCCCAGGAAGCTGGTCTGAACCAGGCTCTACACCTTTTGAAACACACCACCCTTGGCGGCTATGCACGCCTTGAGCCTAGACCTGAACCTCACACAAGGGTTGCCAGCTGCCTATCCCCTTCCTCACCAACTTCTATTAATGATTTTACAGGCACAGATGTTCATGGGCACGATGAATAAGGCCATCATAATCACACCTCTACTTCCGGCGCACCTGGTATATAAGGTGCGTGGTGTGTGAACAGTGCTTGCCGTAAATGATGTCGCTTGGTACATCTCAAGGTTAGAGGCTGACTGGGGATGATTCCGAGTGGAATTTCAGCATGTAATCGATTATTCAGACTCTTTGACACAAGTTTTAGAACACAAGGTCACAGTTTTGAATGCTTGTTAAGGCACTAGAGCACTTTAAGTGTGATGAGTTGACCAGAGCACCCTGCCGGTTGCTGCCAAAATTGGTGTTTTTGGCCAGTAAATGATAGTGAAAGTGGCTGAAAATTTCTGGGGGGGCTCCCGCCTCCCGAGCCCCCCACTTTTGGGGGGCTTCACCCCCACCCAGAACCCTCCCGCACCATCATGCTAGGCCCAAAAAACACTACATAGCACTTCGTAAGACTAAGGCCTGGATAGGTTGAGAGATACTCAGCTGACCAGGCTGAAATGACCGGGCGACAAGTGCATGGGCGACAACGCATAGGTGACAAGCACACAGAAAAGTTTATTCAAAGACAAGACAAGACCATAGCGGAGCTCAGCAGTTATGGTAGCAGCCTGTTCAGTGTAGCAATCTTCCATGGTCCTCTCGAGTCGCCAGCGCAGAAAAGAGCAGTAGGGCACGTTCTCTGGAGTAAAGAGGCCGTCCCACTGCTCCTGGCTCCTCCAGCGTAGTGCTATGTAGTGCTTACATAGTGCTATGTTGTGTGTTTTGGGCCTAGCATGACGGTGAGGGGGGGGGGGGTTCGGGGATGAAGCCCCCCAAAAGTGGAGGGAAGATTTCAGCCACTTTCACTATCATTTACTGATCAAAAACACCAATTTTTGGCAGCAACCGGCACAGTGCTCTTGTCAACTCATCACACTTAAAGTGCTCCATAATGGCAATGAGTGCCTGAAACTTGACAAAACTGCAGGGTCTCATTTCTAACACTCTCCACCACACATTCTAACCTTAAATTGTACCGTACAGTTATCCCACAAAACATAGCACAACGATTTGTACCAAACGACATTATTAACGGCAAGCACTGTATAGGGACCTATCCCAATGGACTCTTCGAGAGAATATTTAGAGTAAAAGGTCAAAAGATTTTTTTTTCGTGGTTCTTGCATAATAGGCCTTGTTTTGTTGAAGCTCTCTTTTGAGACATCTACAGTGGGCAACAAAAAAGTCAGACACTTAGAAATTGTCTATAACTTTGATTCAGCTGCTTCAAATTTCATGAAACATCCAGTGTGCCTCCGGAATGATTACACAAGGCCGTTGAACTTGGTCTGGAACGAGCTTGGACTCATCCACTGTCCTCTTGCTGCAGATACCCTCTATCAGCTGCAACAAAAAAGGTCAGGCATAGATCATAAGCATGAGGCTTTGTGACCATTTTTATGAGGAATTAGGAACCAAACTTTTATGCATTTTTATTCCAGGAGCATCCACTTCCTGCCCATATGGTAAAAGAGACAATGGGTTTAAAAATGGCAACTATATTTTTTTTATTTTTTATTGAGGGTTTGTTGGTCTCTTTTTGAATTTTAGACAAGAAGGAAGAAAGAAGCTGAAGGAGTGAATTAGAAGTGTCTGCCAACAGATCTGTCCACTCTAATTTTGACACAAAGTTTTTCTCTGATCCTTATGTTCCGTGCAATCGCTCCCACAGGAAGAGGACAATTTTCCCCACAATGTTGTCAACTTCATGAAACCTCCGAGCTACTTCTGCTTCAGGAGATGTAACGTCATGCAACATAAGACCAAGTACTTATCAATAGTTAATAAATATTACTTCTGACTTCTATTCATACAATCTTCCTTGTTGCGGGGACGATATCGATTCTCCGCCAGGTGCAAAACACATCAAACTATTGACGTTTTATAATATAGATTACATCAACGAATATGCCATTATTGAGAGTGATGAGGCTCATAAACAACGGCGATCTTCCCCATGATGGGGTAAGGACCCCCTAGACTGAGGACTTCCCCTAAGAAACGACCTAGCTATGGAGAATCTGTGAGGTAGTGCTTGCTATTAGCTTCCGTACTCCGCGCACTTCATGCTGCATAGTCTTGATGACATGCATAAATGGATGACTTTAGTAAGACTGAAGGTCAGTAATCAAGTCCATAAAAAGACAATGAGTGGGGAGCTTTCAAAGACTGCATTGTTTCGCAATATATGTATCATAACTACACGGACGGGAAAAGAGGTCAGGGGAATTGACCCCCTAATTCTCTTGTACACCGTTCTACCCACTCACCCACTCCAGCAACCTACCCTTGCTTTTACACCCGAACACATGATGTCTCCACATGACACCCGTACCCAAAGGTTGGCCATCATTTATACCTTTGTAGCCAACGAAGCCGCCAAGACGCATTTTTCTTCTTAGTATTGCTCTGGAAGTCTTCGGTCTTTCTCATTGAGTCCAGTACTGTCTGTCAAGTTCCACCAGGCACTGCAGGTATGACATGCTCAAGGTAAGATAATTCCTGGGTACTTTTATGCAATACCCCGAAGCCTGATAGGAAGTTATTCTCAATAGTTTAGGCCTTTTAGGGCCTCTTGTTAAGCCTTCTAGTCTTTCGTTGACTATAAAGGTTCCCTTCAAATAAATCTTGCAAAATTTATTGCCTTGATCTTCTTTGACGAATGAAATGGTAGGCTTTGTCCTCTGGCCGACGACGACTTCAAAAGAACTCGAGGAGTCACTCGAGGAGCACTAAAACAGCCTCATCTCTACACTTTTTGTCCAAACCTAGATTAAGACCTTCTAAATTATGCACGAGTGTCATTGAAACAGGCGATAGAGTAAGTTTACTCAGGCCAAAAAAGAGAATTCGACGCTTTGGATGACGGTTTAAGAACTGGACATTAACTGCTATTGAGGCCGTACAATCGTTGAAGGTCTCAGAATGCGTCCAACAAGTAATGATCAAGACAATTTTCTCTGTTTCGCTAGTTCACCAAGCACCAACGTTTTTAAAGGTGATAGCTGTGGGCCATTGTCTCAGACTTGACTAAAATTTAACCGGTCTTTTTAGGGGAACTTAAAATTCCCTTATAATCACCCCTCACCCATCATGATCACCCAAGTGACTCGTCAATGAAATGGTGATCGACCTGTAATTCGCTGAAGCTGGTGTTTCGGTCACAATCCAAAACTTTAAGTTCGGTTTTTGCCATAATTTTAGCCATGCAGTCAGATTTGGTATTGTAAGCCGACAGCACCGAATTGGTCATGCATTTTACGGCGTTGGCATGTGGGAATAGGAACAGGTCATCAATTAAATCTTGAAATTGACAACGGGAGAATTCACTGTGCAGAAAACGACGAAGTTTCTTCTTCAAATGGCCTTTTCCCCACGCTGGCAAGCATGAAAAAACAAGGAATCTTATGCGGGAATCTATTTTTTCATGCAACGTTTTTTACACATGTAACAGAGAATTTTGTGGCCAAGCATGCCTACATCATAGTGATGTTGCCACTAAGTGGTAGTAGTGGAGAAGCACTAGTGAGATGTGAAAAGGCCATTTGAAGACGAAAACATCATTTAAAAAACCCTCTGTAGTGATGCAATTAAGCAGCGGAGAATTTTTCTTTTCAGATGGAAAGCAGAAGCCGAATTACGACCTGTTGTGTCATCAGCCAACACATTCCTTATAAAGGTGTTTATTTCAGACTGACAGGAGCAGAAGAATTAGATGATGGTACGTACATGAGAGATAGTGTGCATCAGAGTGTCAAGATAACATAACGCCTCCCTTCCCTCCTCCATCCCAGGGGAAAGCATGGCAAATTGGGGGTGGGGGTTTGGAAGTACAGACGCATAAGCACACATACTAGTAGTAATATGTTCGGAAAAGTACTTGTCTGATCTTCTGACATTTGTCACTTGCTTTGTTAGTCTGATGTTTGAGTTTCTTGGTACTCTGAATGTTGCAACAGGAAGTGCTGACCAGAGGTTCTATTGATGAGATCATGATGTCTGCAATTCTCATTGCTAGTGTTGATCATTGTGAATGTTGACGCGAAATGGCTTCCAAGAAGGAAATTTTCTGGGCCAGTAATAGATTCTGCTGCCAAAGCTGAAGAAATTGCAGAATTTAACTCATGAATGGAAGTATCAATATAAGGCTAGGTCGAAAATTGGAATTCCCCATGGGTGTCCAAAATTTGCAGTCACCAACCATTTGAAGACTTTGTAGTCAAATGAAAGTGAACAAAAGGAATTTCAGCTATGCCCAAATGCATTTAAAGTTGCATAATACTGTGAAATAAGTTGATTTTTTTTTTCTTCAGGACTTGCTGTAAAATATTTTTCTGATGAACTGGAGCATGTCAGCATTTTGGTCAGTGATTTTCACCCAGTTTGGCAGCTTCTCACAGTCACTAGAGCTGAAATCTACTTTTGCAGCAAATTTACTACAGTGGCTTACTACATAAATTTCAAATCAAGTTGGGCATAGGTAAACAGAATTTTTTTCAAAAGTATTTGACTACATCTTCATCTTTTGAGCCCTTGCA